>Ga0070660_100002979_pt1 | contig 11661 bp, 11 predicted proteins | sample KBSC33metaG_FD_64670 | JGI IMG/M metagenome (GOLD analysis project Ga0070660, IMG submission 64670) | Corn rhizosphere microbial communities from Kellogg Biological Station, Michigan, USA - KBS C3-3 metaG | ecosystem: Host-associated > Plants > Roots > Rhizosphere > Soil ... | reverse complement strand
CGGACAACGTGAACTACATCACGACGTCGGTGCGGGCGGACGTGCAGCAGGTGAACGCGACGATCGCGGCGGCGAATCAGCGACTGCAGCAGGCGGTAGCGTTGACGGAGCAACGGCTGAACGAGTTCAACGCGCTGCTCGAAGTGGTGCAGCACGAGGCGGAGGAAGCATTCGTGGCGACGGCCTCCACGGTGCGCGGGGTGCGCACGGGAGCGGCGGCGCTTCACCATGAGGACGACGAGGAGACGGCGGGACACCGGCCGCTCACGGCGTCAGAGGAGCTCGAAGATGGCGACGACGATACCGATGCAATCGAAGCGGGGCCCACGCGTCCGCGAGTCCGGCCCCGCAGCCGGGGATGGTCGTGAGGCACAGTACGACCTGCTCACCGCGGCGCTCATCGGCGCGGCAATTGGGGCAACGGCCACCCTGCTCCTCCGCCGCGGACCATCCGGCCAACGGCCGGTCGCGCCGATCATGCGAGGTGCGAAGTGGGCGGGAACGGGCGCGGTGCGCGGCGCCGGCCGCGGCGCGCAGTGGGCGAAGTCGCGCGGTGGCGAGATGCTGGAACGCATCCCGATGGGCGAGATCGAGGAGAGCGTGCGCGAGTCGGTCAGCGAAGCACGGGAGCGAATCGACGGATTCGTCCGGGAGGAACTTGGCGACCTTCGTCGCGCGCTGCGCAAGCAGCGCAAGCGGCTGGGCGTCTAGTTCCGGCAGGTCGCGACTTGCGAGCGCCGCCGCCCTCGGGGCGGCGGCGCTCGCGCTCCTCCTGCTGTTGCCGGCCACGGCCCACGCCTGGACCCCGGGCACGCACGTCTACCTCGGCGAGGCGGTGCTTCGCTCGCTCGGAACGCTGCCGGGCGCGATCGCCGACCTCCTGCGCGCCTTCCCGTACGACTTCCTCTACGGCTCGATCGCCGCCGATACGAGCATGGCGAAGAAGTACGTGCCGACGGGACGGCACTGCCACTCGTGGACGGTGGGATTCGAGATTCACGACGCGGCGAAGGATGAACCGACGCGCGCCTTTGCGCTGGGCTACCTCTCGCACCTCGCCGCGGATGCGATCGCGCACAACCATTTCGTGCCGATGCAGCTCGCCGTGACGGCGAGCACGTCGGCGCTCGGTCACAGCTACTGGGAGAGCCGGTTCGAGACGCACCTCGGGCCGGCGTGCGCGCGACAGGCGCGGGACGTGATCCTGCTCGATCACTCGGGTGCGGACGCGCTGCTGGACCGCATCCTGAGCCCGACGATCTTCAGCACGCATACCAACCGACGGATCTTTCGCGGGATGGTGCATGCGGCGGACAACGAGGGATGGCAGCGCATCTTCGCGATGATGACGGAGAACAGCCGCTGGGACCTCGCCGATCAGGACGTGGCCCGGTACCTGGACCGCGCCTACGACATGATCGTGGACTTCCTGATCCGGATGGATCGGTCGGCGGCGTTCCAGCTCGATCCGTCGGGGGACGACGCGCTGCGCCTCGCGAAGCAGGTTCGACGTGACGCCCTCCGTTCCGGCGGCACCGAACGCGTGCAGGAGGAAGCCGTGCGCCACTTCTCGCTTCCCGCCGCGGAGCCGGGATACGCGAGGGCGCTCGGCTCGCCGCTCTACGTGCCGAACCGCTCGGCGAGCAACTGATTCAGGCGGCGCGGGTCGGCGCGTCCCTTCGACTTCTTCATCACCGCGCCGACGAGCACGCCCTGGAGCTTGCGCTCGCCATTCCGGAAGCGCTCGGACTCGTTCGGCATCTCGGCGATGACTTCGTCCAGCCAGCCCGCGAGCTGCGAGTCGTCGTTCACCTTGACGAGCCCCTCGCGCTCGGCGATCTGGGCCGGCGGGTCGCCGGTGGCGACCATGCGCGCGAAGATCTGCTTGGCCGCCGTGTGGCTGACGATCCCATCGCGCACGAGGTTGAGGAGCTGGGCGAGATCGTGCGGCCGCACGCGGAAGGACGTGATCTCCTGCCCCGACGTGCGGAGCTGCGCGAGCACCTCGCCCATCACCCAGTTGGCCGACGCCTTCGGGTCGCCGTGGGCGCGAGTGACGGACTCGTAGTAGTCAGCGACCTGCGGATCGGCGGTGAGCACGTCCACGTCGTAGCCGCTGAGCGCGTAGTCGTGCGCAAACCGGCCGCGACGAGCTGCCGGCAGCTCAGGGAGCTCGTCGCGCATGCGATCGATCCATCCCTGCTCGAGGATGAGGGGCGGCAGGTCGGGCTCGGGAAAATAACGATAGTCGTGGCTGCCTTCCTTGGTGCGACTCGGTCGCACCTGGCCGGCGGCGCCGTCCCACAGCATCGTCTGCTGCTCGATTCGACCGCCCTGCTCGAGAATGCCCACCTGGCGCACGAACTCCATCTCCAGCGCGCGCTCGACGCCGGAGAAGGAGTTCATGTTCTTCACCTCCGTCTTGGTGCCAAGCTTCGTCTCGCCGCGCCTGCGGGCGCTGACATTGGCATCGACGCGGAGACTGCCCTCCTCCATGCTCACGTCGCTGACGGCCATGTACTCGAGGATCTGCTTCAATACCCGGAGATAGGCACCCGCCTCCCGAGAGGAGCGCATATCCGGCTCGCTGACGATCTCGATGAGCGGCACGCCGGCACGATTGAGGTCGATGGCCGTCACACCGGGATACCGGTCGTGCACCGACTTCCCTGCGTCCTCCTCCATGTGCACGCGCGTGACGCCGACGGTGATCGGCGAGCCGTCCTCGCGGATCCCGATCTCGACCTTGCCGCCGGTAGCGAGAGGCTGATCGAACTGGGAGATCTGGTAGCCCTTCGGGAGATCGGGATAGAAGTAGTTCTTGCGCGCGAACACCGATTGCGGGTGCACGGTGCAGGCGAGTGCAAGTGCGGCGCGCGTAGCCAGCACGACTGCCTGCGCGTTGAGGGCCGGAAGTGCTCCCGGCAGCGCGAGACAGACGGGACACACGTTCGTGTTGGGCGGCGCGCCGTACTCGGTGGAGCACGAGCAGAACGCCTTGGTGCGCGTCTTCAGCTGCACGTGGACTTCCAGCCCGACCACCATCTCCCACTCGCGCGTCAGCGCATCCACGGTGGGCGCGCTCACCGGTGCGCCTCCGCGCCCAGCGCGCGCTCGAGCGCGTACGCGAACGTGAACATCGCCTCCTCGCCGAAATGCGGCGCGATGAACTGCCCGCCGACCGGCAGGCCGTCCACGCGACCGATGGGCTGTGACATGGCTGGCACACCGGCGAGGTTCGCGGTCGCGGTGAAGATGTCGCTCAGGTACATCTCGTACGGATCGGAGATGGCGCCGAGGCGAAAGGCGGGCGTCGGCGTGGTGGGAGTGAAGAGCACGTCCACGCCACTGGCGAACACTCTCGCAAAGTCGCCGGCGATGAGCGTGCGCACCTGCTGTGCCTTGCGATAATAGGCATCGTAGTAGCCGGCGCTGAGCACGTAGGTGCCGATCATGATCCGGCGCGTGACCTCGGGACCGAAGCCCTGCGAGCGCGTGGTCTCGTACATCCCACGCAGTCCGTCGCCCTCGACACGAAGCCCGTATCGCACGCCGTCGAAGCGAGCGAGGTTGGAGGAGGCTTCCGCCGGCGCGACGATGTAATAGACCGGAATCGCGAGCTCGGTGTGCGGGAGCGAGACATCGCGGATCTCCGCCCCGTTCTCGCGCAGCTTGTCGAAGGCGGCATCGCAGCACGCGCGGATCTGCGGGTCGAGCGAGTCGGGGAAATACTCCTTCGGCCGCCCGACGACGAGCCCGCGAATGGATCGGTCGCCGGTGCGGGCGTACGCGGGCACGGCGAGATCGGCGGTGGTGGAATCGAGCGGATCGCGACCCGCGATGACTTCCATGGTGCGGGCCGCGTCGTCCACCGTGGCGCCGAAGACGCCGACCTGGTCGAGCGAGGATGCAAAGGCGACGAGGCCGAACCGGCTCACGCGGCCGTAGGTCGGCTTCACCCCGACGATGCCGCAGAAGGCGGCGGGTTGGCGCACCGAGCCGCCCGTCTCCGAGCCGAGAGCAACGGGCACGATCCCCGCCGCGACGGCAGCGGCCGAGCCGCCGGACGAACCGCCGGGGACGCGATCGGGCGCGATGGGATTTCGCGTCGGGCCGTACGCGCTGTGCTCGGTGGACGAGCCCATCGCGAACTCGTCCATGTTCGTCTTCCCGAACGGGACGGCGCCGGCCTGGCGCAGCCGGCGCACCACGGTGGCCTCGTACGGGCTCACATAGCCGGCGAGGATGCGCGAGCCGCAGGTAGTCGGGTGATGCAGCGACGCGATGTTGTCCTTGATCGCCACGGGTACACCGAGCAGGGGCGCCGGCTCGGCGTGCGACAGGAAATCACGGCACGCGTCCGCGTGGGATCGCAGATATTTCTCGTCGAGCGAAACGAAGATGTTGAGGCCATCGCGACCAGCCTTCACTTCGTCCGCGCGCTCGAGCGCACGGGCAACGGTATCCGCAGCGTTCGTTCCCGTGTGGGTGCGCTGGCGAAGGTCGGCGACCGTGACGCCCGACGGTGCGCTCACTCTTCCTCCGTCGTGTCGTGCGTCGAAAGACGCGGCACGAGGAGGAAGCCATCCCGGACGCTCGGCGCAAACCCGTCGAGGGATCGCGCGAGCGGGATGGGCGGCCCGCTGTCGGCGCGCACGGGCAGCCCGCCGGCGCCGATGCCCGCGACGCCCTCGATGCCGGAGGTATCCACGTTCGACAACGCATCCATGTGACCGAGGATGGTGTTCATCTCCTGCACAAGCGCCGCGACGCGCGCGTCGGTGAGTCCAAGGCGCGCCAGCGTGGCGACGTGCCGCACATCGTCGATGGTGACCGCCACTAATCGATATCCCGTTCGAGGTTGGCCTGCGCGACGACGAGCGTCTTGCGTCCGATCGTGTCATCGTCGAAGTCGATCTTTGCCTTGAGGTCGCGGCCGGAGCCCGCGAGCTCGGCGATCACGCCACTGCCGAACTTGCGGTGACGCACGCGAGCACCGACGGCGATGACCGCCGCGTCCTGGGATTCGGAGACGTCGTCCCACGACGGAGCGCGAGTGACGGGCTTGCCAGGGCGACGCATCGCCGCGCTGGGAGGAAAGCCCGCGTCGTCATCGACGACCGCCGAGCGCAGCTCCTGATCCATGAGCCCCGGGCGACGGCGCGAGTTGCCCCATTGACTGCCGCCGCCAAGGGACTGCATGAAGGAGCGCCCGGAGCTGCGGACCTTGATCGTCTTCTTCTGCTCGAGCATCTCCTCGGGGATGGCGACGAGGAAGCTCGACGCCTTCGAGGGCATGAACTCGCCATTGCGACGACGCTCTTCGGCGTGGGTGAGGAAGAGCTTCTGCTCGGCGCGGGTGATCCCGACGTAGAAGAGGCGTCGCTCCTCCTCGAGCATGGCGGGATCGTCGTAGGCTTTCGCGAGGGGAAAGAGTCCGTCCTCGAGTCCCGTGATGAACACCACCGGAAACTCGAGTCCCTTGGCGTTATGCAGCGTCATGAGTGTGACCGCATCGGCATCGGGTCCGAGCTTGTCGAGCTCGGCGACGAGCATCGCCTTCTGGAGGAAGTGGTCGAGCGGTGTGAGGCCCACTTCGCCCTCCTCGTCAGCGACCTGCTCGGCGGCGCCGGTGATGAGCTCACGCACATTGTCGAGCCGGTCGGCCGACTCGGGACCTTCCGCCTTCAGGTACTCGTCGTAGCGGATGCCGTCAACGATCTCGCGAAGGAGCTCGTCCACCGCGGCGTCGCGCGCCGAGTCGCGGAATCGCGCGATGAGTGCGGCGAACTCCGCAAGCGCACCGCGCGCGGCGGGTCGAATCGCCACCAGCAGTTCGGGACGTTCGGCGGCGGCAAGCATCGGGATGCCGGCGGCGCGTGCCGCCGCCGACAGCGTCTCGATCGTCGTCTCGCCGAGGCCGCGCTTCGGGACGGCGACGGCGCGCCGGAAGGCTTCGTCGTCGGCCGGGTTGGCGACGAGCTTGAGGTAGCTCATCAAGTCGCGAATCTCGCGGCGATCGTAGAACCGCACCGTGCCGACGAGTCGATACGGAATGGTGCGCTTGCGCAGCGCCTCCTCGAGCGCGCGACTCTGCGCATTGGTTCGATAAACGATGGCGAAGTCGCGCAGCGTGAGCGCCGGCGACTGCGCGCGGCGCGCGAGGATCTCCTCGACGACGTAATCGGCCTCATCACGCTCGTCGAGACAGCGCACGGCGGTGACGCGCTCGCCGCTCCGGTGCGTCGGCCGCAGCGTCTTGCCCATGCGGCCCGTGTTGGCGCTGATGACGATGTTCGCGAGGTCGAGGACTTCGGGCGTGCTGCGGTAATTCTCCTCGAGTCGAACGACGGCGGCGTCCGGAAAATCCTTGTTGAAGTCGAGAATGTTCCGAATGTCGGCGCCGCGCCACCCGTAGATGGACTGATCGTCGTCACCGACGACGCAGAGGTTGCCGCGCTCGCCGGCCAGCAGGTGCACGAGCTGATACTGGGCGCGATTGGTGTCCTGGTACTCGTCGACGAGGATGTACCGGAACTTCCGCTGGTATCTCTCGCGCTCCGACGCATTTCCGGCGAGCATGCGCACAGGAAGGACGAGCAGGTCGTCGAAGTCCACGGCATTGGCGAGCCGAAGCGCCTCGCCGAGATCGCGATAGACGACGGCGACGGCGCGCGAGAACGGATCCATCGCCAGGTTCGCGTACTCGTCGGGGGCGACGAGGGCGTTCTTGGCGTCGGAGATGGCGGCGTGCACGCCGCGTGGGGTGAACTGCTTGGTGCTGAGCTGGTGGCGCTCCATGATGCGCTTCACCACGCTCTGGGTGTCGTCCTGGTCGTAGATGGTGAACGACGCCGTCCGGCCGACGAGGTGAGGCGCGGTGCGGAGCATCCGCGCGCCGATGGCGTGAAACGTCCCGACCCACATGCCGAGCGGCTGGCGGCCGAGGAGGCGCGCGATGCGCTCCTTCATCTCGCCGGCGGCCTTGTTGGTGAAGGTGACCGCGAGGATCTGTCCCGGATCGACGCCATGCTGATCGATGAGGCGAGCGAGACGCGTGGTGAGCACTCGCGTCTTGCCCGAGCCCGCCCCGGCGAGCACGAGCAAGGGCCCGTTCACATGCAATACCGCCTCGCGCTGCGCGGGATTGAGGCCCTCGAGCAGCGGATCGTCGGTCACAGTCTCCATCAGGGTAAGATAATCTCGAACGATGCGCCGCGATCAGCGGAAGCGAGGCGCAGCGTGCCGCCGTGGCTCTCCTCGACGATGCGCCGCGCGAGGGAGAGGCCGATTCCCCAGCCGCTCTGCTTGGTGGAGAAGCCCGGCTCGAAGATGCGAGCACGCAGGTCGCGCGGGATGCCGGGACCGTCATCAGTCACGGTGACGACGGCCCCTCCGTCGGCGAGCGCGCGAGTGGCGACGATGATTCGCCCGCCGCGGCCGGCGAGCGCGTCCACCGCGTTCTTTACCAGCACCTCGAACGCCCACTCGAGCAACACCGCGTCGCCCTTCACGGATACTGGCTCGACGTGCGCCGCGACGTCGATCTCCACGGCGTGTGCGAGCGACGGTACCCTGGCGCGGAAGTACTCGGTGATGCGATCCACGAGCGCGTGCAGATCCACCTGGTCGGCGCGCCGTTCGCGGCCGATGCGCTCGAATCGGTGAGCCACACGATCGAGCCGGTCGATGTCGGCGCGCATGTTGGCAGCGACGGCCGCTGACGTCGCGTCGCCCTGCCCTTCCTCGAGCAACTCGACCCAGCCAGCGAGGCTGGAGAGCGGCGTGCCGAGCTGGTGCGCCGACTCGCGCGCCATGCCCGCCCACACGCGCTCGCGCTCGGCGTTGCCGCGCGCCCGCACGAGCGAGACCGCGGCGAGGAGCAGGACGAACGCCGTCGCCGCCTGGAGCGCGGGAATGATGCGCAGCCAATTGACGAGCGGCGTATTGCCATAATGGATCTGACCGACGAGAGAATCGATGACGGGACGATTCTGACGGTCCAGCTGCTGGACGTACTCGCGAATGCGCGCGTCGTCGCCCGCCACCTCCGGAGGCAGATTGGCGCTCGCGGTCGGACGGCCGGCAGGATTGGTGACGATGATCGGCACCCCCTGCGCGACGATGCTCTTGGAGACATCGAGCAGCGCCTGGGTGCCGGCGGCCTCGCTGGTGTCGCTCTGGGCGCGGAAGACGCGCGCGTACATCTGGCTCGAGCGCAGCGCTTCGCGTCGCAGCTCACGAACCACGCGCTGGGTGTAGACGACGTACGACGCGAGGAGAATCGCGAGCAGCAGGCCGACGAGGAACTCGGGCGCGCCGCGACGCATCGGCGACCTATCCGATCCGGTCGGAGCCGAGATACGGCCGCAGCACTTCCGGCGCGACGACGGAGCCGTCGGACTGCTGATAATGCTCGAGGATGCAGGCGATGGTTCGCGGAAATGCGAGGCCGGACCCGTTCAGCGTATGCACGAACCGCGGCTTCTCACCTTTCGCCGGCCGGAAGCGAATGTTCGCGCGCCGCGCCTGGAAGTCGGCGAAGGTGCTGCACGAGCTCACTTCCAGCCACGCGCCGACGCCCGGAGCCCACGCCTCGAGGTCGTAGGTCTTGGCGCTGGCGAAGCCGGTATCGCCGGCGGCGAGCAGCTTCACGCGATACGGAATGCCGAGGCGCTGCAGCATGGTTTCCGCGTGACCGAGCAGCAGCTGGAGCTGTGCCTCGGACTCCTCCGGCGCGGAGTACCGCACGAGCTCGACCTTGTCGAACTGGTGCATGCGCAGCACGCCACGGGTGTCCTTGCCCGCCGAGCCCGCCTCGCGACGAAAACAGGGCGTGTAGGCACAGAAGGCCATCGGCATCGGCTGCTCGATGATCTCGTCACGATAGAGATTCGTGACGGGAACTTCCGCCGTCGGGATGAGGAACTGGTCCTCGCCGGCAATGCGGTAAGCATCGTCCTCGAACTTGGGGAGCTGTCCGGTGCCCGTCATGCTGGCGCGGTTCACGAGGGCCGGCGGCCAGACCTCCTCGTAGCCGTGCTCTCGCGAGTGGGTGTCGAGGAAGTAGCTGAGGAGCGAACGTACGAGGCGCGCACCGGCGCCGCGGAAGACCGCGAAGCCGGAGCCGCTCACCTTCGCCGCACGCGGGAGATCGACCAGCCCGAGCTGCTCGGCGATCTCCCAGTGCGGACGTACTCCGTCGGACGGGCGCGGCTCCCCCCAGTGGCGCACGATGACGTTGCACTCCTCGCCGCCGGCGGGCACGTCGGGAAGCGTGACGTTGGGGACCTCGAGCAGGATGCCCGAGAGGACCTGCTCCGCGGCGGCGAGCTCTCCCTCGAGCCGCGAGATCTCGTCGCCCAGCGCGCGGCCCTGGGCGATGAGGTCGTCGGCGTTCTCGCCGGCGCGCTTGCGGCGTGCCACTTCCTGCGAGCTCGCATTGCGCGCGGCGCGACGTTCGTCCACCGCCTGGGTCAGCAGGCGACGCTCCCGCTCCAGGGCTTCGCAGCGCTCGAGCTGCTCCGCGAGTCCATCGAGTGCGCCACGCTTCCGCATCGCCTCGCGCAGGTCGTCGAGGCGCTCGCGGACCATGCGAAGGTCGTGCATCAGTTCTTCGGGATCGAGTCGGCGACGAGGCCGCGATAGCCACAGTTGGGGTCGACCACCGTACGCGTGTAGATCCGACGCGTCGCGGCGTTCACGCTGTCGACGGTGAGCTTGGCGTAAATGGTGGATCCACCGAAGCCCGTGTAGCAGTTGGCGAAGTCGAGGAGCTCCACGGCGAGCACGACACCCGGCGTGACGGTCTGGACACCGAGCGTGTCGTAGCCCGTGGCGGGCGCCTCACGCAGGGCCTCGAAGGGGCCAGTCACCTTCTGAAGTCCGACGCGCTTGAGCGCGAGCAGCGTCTGCTGCTGATGGACCGCATCGCCGAGGGTTCCGCCAACCGTGCGCACGGGCAGGACGATGACCGCGCCAGACTGGTCGAGGTCGAGGGCAACGTCGAACGCGAATCGTGAATCAGCGCGAGTTGCACCGCCGAGGAAGCTGATGGCGGTGGGAACGCTCACCGGCCCACCGGTGAGCGCGGCGACGGTGTAGGAGACGGCGAGGTTAGGCGTCGAGGCCTTCGGCCTGGTGATGTCGCCGCAAGCGACGGCGAGCATGGCGAGGGCGATGACGGCGACGCGCGTCGAGCGGGTCGGCAGCATGAGGCGAGGCGAGATGTGACGGGTGCGGGCCATCGAAAAGAATACGGGCACGCACGGGCAAACTCAAGCGAATCCGTCGCTTGACTTCACCTCCCGCGCCGGTATCGTTCTGCCTGCACTTTCGATGAGGGGGACATGGCAAGCATCCGCGATCTCGTCGGCGCGATCCGACAGCGCGAAGGAGTGGAAGCCGCCGTCGTCCTCGGCCGGGACGGGCTGCTGATCGACAGCCAGGCGGTAGCCGGGGTCGACCCCGAGGACCTCGCGGCGCGCATCCCCGCCATCATCGGCGCCGCCGACGACCTGGGGACCGCCGCCTCGCGTGGACCGCTCACGACCGCGGTGCTGGAGCACCGGAACGGTCTCGCCGTCGTCTCCGTACTGAGCGACGACGCCATCCTGCTCGTGCTGGTGCGCCCGCAGGCGAACGTGGGCCAGCTCCTGTTCGAGCTGCGCCGCAACCGCGAGAACATCGCATCGCTGGTCTAGAGTGAACGAACAGCAACAGATCCACGCGCTCGTCGCCGATGACGAGCCGCACATCGGACGCATCATCAAGATGAAGCTCGAGCAGGGCCCGTTCCGGGTGACGCTTGCCTACGACGGGCGGGAGGCGCTCGAGGTCCTGCGGCGCGACTCGGACGTCGGCCTCGTGCTGCTCGACCTCATGATGCCGTACCTGAGCGGGCTCGACGTGCTCGCGGAGATGAAGCGGGACGATCGTCTGCGCGACGTGCCGACGATCGTGCTCACCGCAGCTGGCCAGGAGCAACAGCATCACATGGCGCTCGAACTCGGGGCGAGCGAGTTCCTGACGAAGCCCTTCAGCCCCAAGAAGCTGTATGCGCGCGCCGCCGAGCTCGTGGGCTACGCGCCCGAGGAGTCGGGCGCCGGCGAGTCGTGAGGCGCTGGGCGGTCATCCTGGCCGGAGGCGTGGGCTCGCGCTTCTGGCCGGTGAGCACACCATCGCGTCCGAAGCAATTGCTCCCGCTCGCCACCAACGACCCGATGCTGGTCGACGCGTTGACGCGCATGGCGCCGCTGGTGCCGGCGGAGCGCACCCTCGTCCTGACCAATGCCGGGCTCGTGGACGCGATCGCGGAGCTGGTGCCGTCGCTGCCGCGGGAGAACCTCATCGCCGAGCCAAGACCGGCGGGCACGGCCGCAGCGCTGGCCTGGGCCGCACACGAGATCGAACGACGTGACGGACCGGACGCCGTGATGCTGAGCGTGCACGCGGACTGGGCGATCGCCGACGCAGAAGAATTCCGGAACGCGCTGTCACGCGCCGCTCGCGCCGCGGAGGCACACGAGGCGCTCGTCACCGTCGGCGTTCTGCCCGTGCGAGCCGATCCCGGCTTCGGGTACATCCAGCCGGGTGACGAGCTCGCCGACGGCGCACGTCGCGTGACGCGTTTCGTCGAGAAGCCGAGCCGCGAACGAGCCG
>Ga0070660_100002978_pt1 | contig 11661 bp, 8 predicted proteins | sample KBSC33metaG_FD_64670 | JGI IMG/M metagenome (GOLD analysis project Ga0070660, IMG submission 64670) | Corn rhizosphere microbial communities from Kellogg Biological Station, Michigan, USA - KBS C3-3 metaG | ecosystem: Host-associated > Plants > Roots > Rhizosphere > Soil ... | reverse complement strand
CAAGCAAAAACAAAACATACAACCACCAGTTTATGTTTAGAATTACAATTCATATTAGAAAAAAATATTGTAAACCTATTTTAGGACGATACATTCTCTATTCAACATTACAAAAGCAAACAAGTTTATTGCAACATGAATTGTTGTATTCCTCAACTATCATTTAGAATAAATTACTTCGGTTTTGTAAATTTTGTCGTTTACAATTATTCTCACTAAGTATATTCCCTTTGTTACAGCAGGTGACAAAGAAATTATTTTTTGTAATGAACCTTTATTCACTTCCGCATTTTCTGATTGAATTGTTTTGCCTGTCATATCTATCAATTGAATTTTTGTTTTTGCATTTATTTTGTCGGCGAGATGCATCTCAACTACAAATTGTCCTTTTGTTGGATTAGGATACAACTTAAGTATTAAATTACCTACTTCGTTGTTGCTAACAGCACTGGTAATAACTGAAGCAGCACTGGCGATAACTGAACCGGAACAACTTGCTGATGTTTTAAATAAAATTGAGTTTGAGTAGGTGGTCCATGTTTTACCACACTTGGCACGGATACGCCACAAATATTCCTGATTAGATAGCAGCGAATTAATAGTTACAGAACGTATATTGCCTGTTAGCAAAGATGAAAAATCTATCCATGATGTACCCTTGGCATTTATTTTATATTGAACTTTCCATTGAACAGGATTAGGTATAGAAACCCAGTTTAGTTTTGCACTGTTGCAGGTAATATTGGTTGTACTGAAGCCGGTTGCATTCTGACAAACATAGCAAGGCTGCTCATCAACACGACCGTTACAATTATCATCAATTTTATTGCTGCATACTTCAACCGCTGCAGGATTAATAGCCGGATCATTATCATTGCAATCCTTATTGTTGCTTACATATCCCGCAGGTGCTAAACATGCCTGCACGCTAATAGCCGGATTGCCATAGCCATCTTTGTCGGCATCAGCATAGAACGTACTTGTTACACCTTCATCTGTTTGCCCGTTGCAATTATTATCCTTGCCATCACATATTTCTGCAGCACCGGGATGTATATTTGAATTTGTATCATCACAATCTGTATTGCTTGCAACATATCCTGCGGGCGCTGAACAAGCTTGAACACTAATGGCAGCATTTCCATAACCATCACCATCGGCATCAGCATAAAAGGTACTTGTTACACCTTCATCTGTTTGTCCGTTGCAATTATTGTCTTTACCATCACATATTTCTGCAGCACCGGGATGTATGTTTGAATTTGTATCATCACAATCTATGTTGCTTGCAACATAACCAGCCGGCGCTGAACACGCCTGAACATTAATGGCGGCATTCCCGTATCCATCACCATCGGCATCGGCATAAAATGTACTTGTTACACCTTCGTCTATTTGTCCGTTGCAATTATTGTCTTTACTATCACATATTTCTGCGGCATCGGGATGTATGTTTGAATTTGTATCATCACAATCTGTGTTATCAGCGACATAACCTGCAGGTGGTGTACATGCCTGAACACTAATGGCAGCATTTCCATAACCATCTCCATCGGCATCAGCATAAAATGTATTTGTTACGCCTTCATCTATTTGTCCGTTGCAATCATTGTCCTTACCATCGCATATTTCTGTTGCACCGGGATGTACATTTGCATCTGTATCATCACAATCTGTATTGTTTAGTACGTATCCTTGTGGTGGAGTTTCTGTGTGAATGCTATCAACATTATTGCCATAACCATCTCCGTCATTGTCGTGATAAAATGTATGCAAAGAAGTTGAAGAGGAATCTACATTAAGAGCAAAATATTTTTTAAGAAGAATAACTTGAAGAGTGGTATCAGTTTCATACTGATCCAATTGCCTTATATTAGATACATTGGGTTTGGCATTGGTAAATGTGAAACCATACCACTTGTCTTGCGGAATTTCATTATTCCAACCTTCATATTGCCTGTAAGCATGGTTACACCAGCTCCAGCCATATTTCTCAAATATATTTATAGCATCACTTAGCCACCTGTTCGCAGACCAATTTGGAGACCAATCAATACAATCAAATTCGCTAACAAGAACCGGGACGTTATATTTATCAGAGAAAGACTTAAGGTTAAGTATCAGAGGCTCTTTTTTCATATTTGTAGAGTCATAGGAGCCGAGATAAGAAGGGTTATAGTAAGGAGAAGATGGGCTATTGGGATATTCAGTTCTTACACTATCACCGGGATTAATTCCCTGGTGAGTGATATGAAACGGCAGATAGAAATGCAGTTCGTACACAACATTGTCAAAAGCCAATGGTTCCGTGAGATTGAAAACATCTGTTGACACACCCGTCATAAAAGGAAACACGATAGTGCGGGTGGCGTCTATACTTCTTATCGCGGCTGTGATCGTTTGCGCAAACATTGCATATTCACCGAGGTTTCCCGTGGAGGTAGGCTCATTACCGAGGGAATAACAGGCAATTTCTATACTGTCTTTATATCTTGCAGCTACTTCCCTGCATCTGTCTATATAACTGTTTTTAAGAGAAGTGCTGCCCCAAAATTGTTCAGTTGTATTACTATCGGTGATAACAACATCAAGATATATTTTGTTGGCTCTGGCTCTTTGAATAAATACATCCAAACTATCTATTGCATGGCTTGTAAAACTATATGTGCTTCCATTACTTTGCAGGGTAACGAAAGCTCTCAGAAGATTAGCTCCATAATTTTTAAAGTCAGCAAAATCCTTGGGTGAAATAGTTTGATTCTTTCTTATGATGCTTCCGCTATTCCATCCCCTGAGATGACCGCTCATGAAGTGATTTGAATTAAGAACACCTGAACCATAAGAGGGTAGAGCCTGTTTAGTAATCAGCGAATAGGAAACCGGTACGTTAGAGATAGATTTGGTATTGGGGAAAATATACAATAAGGCCATAAATATTTTGAAAGTGCTTAAACCATTGTCATTCGTAAACTGCATAGTAACCTTATGTTTTCCTGAAGTAACATTGATTAAAGCTGTCCATATAGAAGGCTGGGCGTTATTTACAACAATTGAAGCAGCTGTAACGCCATCTATCATGATGTCCATTGTAGGCCACACTTCGCTCACCTGGGTTCCTTTTCCTGTAAAGTCAAACCGATAATTTTGACTGGCAGGAAACACTACACTGTCCGAAACTCCTCCATTACAATTTTGTATATAATAATTGCCCTGTATGCTCCCGCATCCCACTTTTGTTGGCATTACGGAAGCTTGTAAAACTGCAATTGCAGTATCATAAGGATTATTTGCTCTTAGCTCTCCTCCTATTTTCAATGATAGAATCGCTGCAAGTAGAATGTATTTTTTCATGCTTCCCGTTTTATTTGTCGCTGCTTGTATAAGTATTTCCAACAAGCAACATTTGCAAGTAATGAGAAATCAATATAGCCGGTTGTAGTTTGTACAACCCGAATCGACCTTATGAAAAAAGATTATCACCGGTATTTTGTATCGGAAAATTGAATTTTGAGTAATCACATTACTTTGTTATTTAGTACACCGGGATTTATCATTTTATAAGTGTCAGATTTGGTGGAATATTCCGTTACGTTTGAACACCGGTGTTATCAAGGAAGATATTTCTAAGGGAGAATTGAAAGACAATATAGAAAGTTTTTTTTGTTTGCCAACTGATATACAATTAAAAAAGAATTGAAATAATTAAAACAGAAGAATATAGTTGAAGCAATACTTGTTTATTCTGTTCTCTGCTTATCATTTCAAATACGCATAATAATCGGTATTTCAACTGATGAAGCAATTGTATAATCCTTCTTTATTGTTTAAACCTATTGCAACGAATGGTATAAATATTGCGGCTGGCTGTTACATTGCTGACGAGTAAATTAATTTATGCTCCCTCAAAAGGATAAAAAAAATTGAGTAAGTAACAACGTTCTTGTAAACAAATAATTAATCACCACATGCAAGCTAACTTATGGGAAAGTGCCAACGATTGTATTTTCAAACGCACAAAAAAAGTATTCAAACCAACGTTTCTGTTACTTGTATTAAAAATGTTTCATTTGAAAAAAATGACCGGTGCAGGTATGCCTCAATCCTTTACTATAATAATTATGACATCTTTAATTTTTAGCAGTTGCCGCAAAGAGTTAAATGATCCGGTTCTTGAAAGTATGGCATCTTCTACTTCATCAGCAGCACACATGGGGCTAACTGTTGACGCCGGCCCGGTAAGGATGGTAGTATACCCGGACAATACTACGACAAAACTTTTGGGCGATGGATGGGGTCATGGTAAAATTACTTTTAAGTGGAAACAGGTTAGCGGTAATTCAACTGTTACAATTGATCACCCTGATGATAAAAATACTAAAATAAGTAACCTTAAGCCGGGCGTTTATACTTTCTGTCTGACAGCTACAGATAGAGGTGGTATTTCCCGTAGCGATACAACTTCAATTACGGTGCTCAAAAAGATGATATGGTATATTGAGAGCACTAAACGTGAAGCACTGGTACATTTTCCCAGCGGTTCGGGACCGGCTCCTGTGATATTTGCCTTTCACGGACACGGAGGCTCTAATTATGGGTTTGCAGAAAAAAGATTTGAACTTGCTTGGCCAAAGGCAATCGTAGTTTATCCCCAGGGATTGCCAACCAAAAGTCATCTAGATGAGGTAGGTAAGAAATCCGGTTGGCAGCATGAGGTTGGAGAAGTGAATAACCGTACCGGGGTTAAAGACCAGGATATAAAATTCTTTGATGCCATGCTATCAACCTTTGTAAAGAAGTATGATGCAAATGCAGATCAAATTTTTGTTCACGGCTGGTCAAATGGCGGTTCATTCATTTATGACGTGCTATGGCCCGAGCGAGGGAATAAAATAGCTGCAATCTCTTCTGCTGCAGCAACAGTACATTCAACAAAAGGGAAAAAGCGTTTGCCGGTAATGCAAATAGCAGGAAAAAATGATCCGCTTGTGAAATTTATTTATGCTGAAGAAAGCGTCAAAGAAGTTCGCAATTTAAATGAGTGTATTTCAAATGAATATACCTGGGCAGCAGGAAGTGATGGAATTTCAGGAACACGTTATTGGTCTCCTTTACACACACCGGTGATCTTTTTGCAATACAATGGAGGTCATGATTATCCCTCCTCAGTCGCACCTTTTGTTGTGAAATTTTTTAAAATGGTAGCATGGAGAACAAATGAATAGGAGTTTATGAAGATTTTCCGAAAAACCTTTTTAAAAATTTCTCGCTGTATATCGCGTTTCGTTCCTGACTTTTTCCTAAGATTACTACTATCTCCACCAACCTGTAATTGTTGTTACATTGGCTGCGTTTCCCGAGTAAGGCAATCCGTACATGTTCTCAATAGTGCGAAGAATATTGTAATGATTTATTATACCAGAATATGGGCTGCCCTTTACCATTGAACCACAAAAGATCGTAACAATATGGTTATTGTCTTTTTTATCATCTTCATCAAAAGTTAATACGAAAAGACTGTTGTGCGTCTTCGCCCATTGTATATATTTATCCAAATTATTTTTAAGCCACGAATCTCCCATGCTGATTGTTCCGTCATGCATATCATTGTCAAGGTCAGGTATAACAAAACTTACCGTTGGTAATTTTGTATAATCGGCAGGAAATGCAGTAAATGGTTGATTAGTTGTGGGAGGAATTTGATTTACTCCTGATCCCATCCAGTTTGCAGCGGGATTATGTTTGCGTGCATAAGCTCCGGCAATGTCGCCATTGTAACCAACAGCGGGCAAACTTTCAGAATAAGATACGAACGATTTTCCGGCATTGATCAGTTGTCTTCCAAGATTTGATGTAGTGAATGGTTCATTGCCGGAATGATCATCATTTGCTACACCTTGATCGGAACCGGAAAATAAATCAAGATAATTGGGTTGACTTGGATAAGTGATCGCATAAGAATTTATAAAGATTGCAGAGAATGAATCTGCAACAAGAGAGTTGATATAAGGTGCACTATCGGAACCAATAATTTGTGAATAAGCATGATTTTCCTCAATTGCAATCACAATGTGATCGGGTTTCGGCATTGAATTGGTTGTCTTAGGTAAAAGAGTGCCGGTGGGTATATTCGTTTCTTTATTACAATCTTCTGCAAAAAAAAGCAAAACAAAAAAAGCAAGCAGGATATTGATACGTCTATTTTTCATAGGATTTTTTTAATATAAATGACTTAATAAAGATCGGCTTAAGATATTCAGATATTAACCCACACAAAGGGCATACCATTTCAAAAATTTTCCATTACGACGCCCACTTCAAGAGATGTTTATTTAAAGCAAGAAATCAGAATTGAATAACGAATCCGAAATAATTTATCATAAAAAGAAACAGTACTAAACTTTTATCTTATTTATTTGTTACAGATTTAAAATAAATTTTTATGCAAGAGATTATTCAGTCATTACAACAGAAATTAGGTTTAGATGCAGGTAAAGCGCAGCAAGCAGTTGAAACAGTAGTAAACTTTATAAAATCAAAATTGCCCGAATCTATGCATCAACCCATTGATGCGGCCATTAGTGGCGGCAATGTTCAGGACATGATGAAAGATGCCGGAGGAAAGCTGGGTGGTTTCTTCAAGTGATTAGAAAAAGATATTTTAATTATGCCTCTGCATTGAGTGAGCTGTGCATGTTGCAATTCATGATCTGTTATTTGTGAAACTTTTTGGCGTGCACCAATTAAACTACAAACTGCATTAATTGATGCAGTTTGTAGTTTTCATTATGATTGTTTTTTCTTGCAATAATATCTTTCGTAATTTATCCAAAAAATATCAAGATCCCTTCTCAGCCCTTTGCTGCCTTTATTTTTTCATTATATCCTTAATCTTTCAACGAGCATTGCATATAAACCGTAATAGGTAGTTTGGACTTGTAAATTGATACCGGCAAATTCAAAAATAGTATCAGGTTAAATCATTCAGTGTCCGTCGCTAAAATCATTACTTTTAAATTAAACTATCGTTTATGAGAATCATTCTTTGCATAGCGGCAATGTACTTTTTTACAAGTGTATATCCGCAAGCACAGCATCTGACCTCCGGCGGTAAATTAAAACCGGAACAGGCAATTATGGATGTCCGTCATTATACTATTGCACTCGATGTTGATATATCACATCAAAGCATAAGTGGCTATGCAACAATTGACGTTAATATGCTGCAACCTGCACGTGTGCTCATGTTTGATCTTCTTGATTCTTTCAATATTAAAAGCATAACAGTGAATGGCACAAAAGAATCTTTCAATTATGAAAATAATCTTATTACAATTAATCCTGCAAATGAGTTGCCCGCAGGAAAAGCATCTGTGACTGTTACTTATAATGGGAAGCCGCATGTAGCATTAAATCCGCCATGGGGTGATGGATTTACATGGACAAAAGATTCATCAGGGAATCCATGGGTATCTATCACAGCAGAAGGTACCGGTGGTAAAATTTATTTTCCGTGTAAAGATCATCCGAGTGATGAACCAAACGAAGGTGCTGAACTGATTATTACAGTGCCGAAAGGACTTGTAGTAGCGGGTCCGGGCTTGCTAAAAAAAGTAACCAATCAAAAAAATAAAATTACTTACGATTGGAAAACAAATTACACCATCAACAACTACAGCATTCTTTTCAATATCGGTAAATACAAAGTGGTAAGCAGAACTTACACAACGATAAACAACAATAAAGTGCCTTTGCAGTTTTATGTGTTGGAGGAAGACGCTGATAAAGCAGAACATCATCTCGATGTGTTTGAGCAAACCATTCACATACAGGAAAAATATTTTGGTGAGTATCCCTGGGTGAAAGAAAAAATTGCGATTGCAGAAACGCCGCACCTTGGAATGGAACATCAAACAATGAATGCTTACGGAAATAAGTTCAGGTATGAGAAAATAAACGGTAAAGATTATGATGGGCTGATGCATCATGAGTTTGGTCATGAGTGGTGGGGGAATAAAGTAACCGCAAAAGATTGGGCTGATTATTGGATCCATGAAGGCATTTGCACATTTGGCGATGCATTAGCACAACGTGAATTAGGTGGTGAAGACGCATACAATCAATTTTTTCAGAATTATTCATTATACTTTGAAAATAAGCAACCAATCGTACAGGGAAAAGACATTGATGAAGAAACAGCATACATCGGTGATATTTACAGCAAAGGAGCTTTTTTCATGCACACTTTAAGATACGTGATTGGTGACAGTATTTTCTTTCCCGCATTAAAGCAATTTGTAAATGATCCGTCATTCACTTATGATAATCTTGTAACCACTGATGATGTAGAACAATTTTTCAGCAAGCAATCACACATCGATCTGAAACCCTTATTCAATCTCTGTTTGCGCACAACTGATAAACTGGAGATACATATAAATCGCGTTCCGGAAAAAGAGCAAAACCAAAACAATAAATCGGAAAGAAGTTACAAAATAACTTTAGCAAATCTTGATATGGTGCTTCCATTACAGATCATTACAAGCAATGGAACACAAAGAATGATGGTAGATAAAAAAGGTATTATTGTGAGAAGCGCAACCTTACCTGTTGTTGATAATGACATTGATTATCTCACTAAAATTGTAATGGAATAATTTGTTGACGAGCTTTTCAATTCTATTCAGCTTTTGTTGTGTCACTCACTTGTACTGATGAAATTAAATCAGCATTTAAAAAAGAAAATTGACATGAAATGAATCAACAAGAAAAAACCAAAGCGAACGTAAAGCAAGCTGTACCGTTTTTTGGAGTTTCAGATATTGAAAGATCTGTTCGCTATTATGTTGATGGGCTTGGTTTCAATATGCGCTATAAATGGATAGACGAAGGTAAGCTTCGTTGGTGCTGGCTTCAAATAGATGATGCAGCTTTGATGCTGCAGGAGTTTTGGAAAGAAGGGCAACATGCGAATGTTCCTTTGGAAAAATTAGGCGTTGGTGTTTCAGTTTGTTTTATGTGTGAAGATGCACTTGTTTTTTATAATGAAGTTATTTCAAAAAATGTGGAAGCTTCTGAACCTTTTGTAGGAAACAATATGTGGGTTACAGGACTTACAGATCCTGACGGATACAAACTTTATTTTGAAAGCCCTACTGATGTTCCTGAAGAAACAAAATATTCTGAATGGAAAAAATGAAAATAAACTCCCTCTTTATAATTATAACGAAAGTAACAGAAGAAACCCGATAATAATTTTAAAATCATTTCTAACACGAACATGAAACCTGAAGAAGCTTTGCTCAATAAAGAATAAAGTGTACAAGAGTGCGACGCAACGGAAGTTCAATTAATGTACTGCAGTTGGGTTCATAAAAATTATCTTCAGTTCTCTACATCAAAATTGTCTCTTAGTTAATTCCTCCGCTTACTTCTATACGCTGTCCATTGATCCACCTCGCATCATCTGTGCAAAGAAAAGCGACTACACCTCCGATATCTTCAGCAGTTCCTACTCTGCCCAACGGTGTGAGCGCAGTTATTCTTTCTTTTATTTGCGGATTATTCCGAATGACTGCATTATTAAAATCAGTTTCGATTGCGCCCGGTGCTACAACATTGGCGCGAATGCGCTTCGGACCTAATTCTTTCGAAAGATATTTTGTAAAAACTTCAATTGCACCCTTCATTGACGCATAAACAGAATAACCGGGATTACTAAATCGCGTGGTGCCAGATGAAATATTTATGACGCCGCCTCCTTCATTTATATGCGGTACACATTTTTGCGTTAAAAAATAAACTCCTTTAAAATGTACATTGAGAAAATCATTGAATATCTCTTCAGTAATTTTTTCAAAAGGAACCGTAGCGCCCATGCCTGCATTGTTTATTAAAAAATCAAATGAATTTACTTTCCATTTCGATTGCAAGGTTGTCAATATTTGCTGAACAAAATTTTCAAGAGAACTAAAATCACTCATATCCAAATGAAGTGCTGCAGCTTTTCTTCCCATAGCTTCAATCTCTTCAACTACTTGCTGCGCGGTTGTTTCATTGGTTTTGTATGTTAGTATTACGTCAATATTTTTCTTAGCAATGCTTAAAGCCATTTCCTTTCCCAATCCACGACTGCCACCCGTTATCAAGGCAGTTTTTATTTGAGTTCCCATAAAATTTTTCATTTAGATTATGCATAAGAAGCTAAACCTCAACAACCATGCTGTTTTTACTGACAATAAAAAAGCAAAGAAGGATTTTATCTATTTCATACACTGCTGAACATCTTTTAAAATAAACAATGACGTTCATCATCAAACTTTTCTAATCAAAATCATACTTATAAAAGAAGAAAACCGTATTTTTATGTCCTGAATTTCATTATCCAATATCCAAATATTTAAAACCCATGCCCACCAAAATTATTTATTTCGACCATAATGGTCGAACCACTGATGCTGAATTGTATTACGATTTCCAGGATTATGAAGATGTAATATTGGTAATTCCCAAAGGTAAAATTGAAGATTTGTATGAGATTATTCCCTTTGTAAGAAAAAATAAAAAATGGGAACCGGTGTCCCCCGCAAAAAATAAATTTCCTTCCACCATTCAAAGCATAATCAATCAACTGAACGACGAACATTTGTAATTTATCAACTCGCATTAGATAAAATGATATTACCGTTGTGCCGTTATGAAAATCAACAGCAGTGAGTATTTCATTGAAACTATAAAAGATTTCGTGCGCTGTGTGACTGAATTCAATTACGCGGAACCTATGTATTCGTAGAATAACATCAAACTTTTTTATTCAAGAATTGATGATAGATGTTAATGCTGGAACATCCAGAGTAGTTGCGACAATTTGTTTTTCAAACTCTTTCTGTCAATGATGAAATCAAGGAAACCGTGTTCCAATAAAAATTCACTGCGTTGGAATCCGGGAGGCAGATCTTTTTTGATTGTTTCCTTAATTACACGAGGACCGGCAAAACCAATGAGAGCGCCGGGTTCAGCGATATTCAAATCGCCGAGCATTCCAAAGCTTGCGGAGATACCTCCAAATGTAGGATCAGTGAGAATAGAAATGAATGGAAGCTTTGCATCGCTTAGCTGAGAAAGCTTAGCACTGGTTTTTGCAAGTTGCATCAAACTGAATGCACTTTCCATCATTCTTGCGCCGCCACTTTTGCTGATGACGATGTAAGGTAATTTATGTTCGAGGCAATAGTCAACAGCGCGGCTAAACTTCTCTCCCATCACGCTTCCAAGTGAACCGCCAATAAATTCAAAATCCATACAGGCAACCACTGCTTCGATGTCGTTGATCTTTCCAACTGCGACACGCATACTATCTTTGAGATCAGTTTTTGCGTGTATCTCATCCAATCTTTTTTGGTAAGGCTTTAAATCAGTGAAACCAAGAAAATCTTTGCTTCGTATGTTATCAAAAAGTTCTGTGTATTCTTTGTTGTCGAAAATTATCTCGTAGTATTCTTCACTATCGATACGATGATGATAATTACACTTCGGACAAACAAAAAGATTTTCTTTTAATTCAGCGGTGGTACATATATAATTACACTCGGGACATTTGCTCCATAAACCTTCCGGAGTCTCTTTTTTTTCTGCTGTAGATGTTGTGATACCTTTTCTTATCCT
>Ga0070660_100002975_pt1 | contig 11663 bp, 12 predicted proteins | sample KBSC33metaG_FD_64670 | JGI IMG/M metagenome (GOLD analysis project Ga0070660, IMG submission 64670) | Corn rhizosphere microbial communities from Kellogg Biological Station, Michigan, USA - KBS C3-3 metaG | ecosystem: Host-associated > Plants > Roots > Rhizosphere > Soil ... | reverse complement strand
GCGGCGAGCGCCAATCGTTTCCAGCTCATGCGCCGAGCCTGCCCGTTCCCGGGCGCGCCTGCAATGCGGAGCGGATCGGCTGGCGCACGGCGGCTTGCTCGCGAGGTGGAGGCGAGCCGGGAGGCGGTGCAGGTGATGGCGCGGGATCGGGTGAATGGAAACCCGCCGTGGAGCGGCCACGGCGGACCCGCCTCAAGAAGGCGCCGGGCGTCCTGCTTGTGAGCGCGCATCGCGGCGGCGTCGCCGAGATATTCGACGGCGTTCGTCAAGCGCGAGGTCGAGCTTGAGCGCGAGCGCGGCGACGTCGGGGGCGGGGGTGCGCAGGAGGGCCTGGAAGGCGTCGTGATGGCGCTCGCCGAGGCGGTCGCAGAGGTCGTCGTCCTCGGTATGGGCGACGGCGGCAAGGGCGCAGTCGGCGCGGCGATAACGGGCGAGGCCGCGTTTCCATTTCAGCAGCGCGTCATGCCGGACTTGATCCGGCATCCACCTTCTTGCTTCGGGCGGCGAGGCCAGGAAGGTGGACCCCGGATCAAGTCCGGGGTGACGGGCAGGCGCCAGCGCCGGCGCCGCGCAGGCGGCTAGCAGCGCGCGGCGGGTCAGGCTAAGCTGCCCAGCAGCCATCCTTTGCCTCCTTTTCGTGGGAGTCGCGGGCGGGTCGGTACCGAAGGCGACAGCCTCGGCGCGTTTAATGGTAGTACCACAAATTGAGGGCGGGTCAATAGCCGAAGAGCAAAAAAGACGCCGCGGCCGCCCTGCGACCGGCCGAGACCCGGTGCGCTCGATGCGCATGTCCACCGAGCTGGAGGCGCAGATCGCGGCGTGGATTGCTGAGCAGCCTGCCCCGAGGCCTTCGCGGTCAGAGGCGATCCGGCTGCTGGTGCAGGCGGGGATAGGCGCCAGCAGGAAGCCAGCCCGGTGATCTAGGCCGGGACGATGCGGACCTGGCAGGGCGGCCTCCCTATAATGCCTTTGGAAATCGCGCGGCAGTGGTAAGCTGCGGCTCAGGGGGCATAGTGGGGCTTAGATTCAGACATTCGTTCCAGCTGTTTCCGGGAGTTCGGCTCAATCTGAGCGCGAGCGGCGTCAGCGCCAGCTATGGCATTCCGGGTGCGACCTTAAACCTTGGTTCGCGGGGCCTCCGCAGCACCGTGGGCGTACCGGGTACCGGTCTGTCCTTTAGGCAACATCACAGCCTGGGGGGTCAACAGAGGCCGAAGCCTGGCTGGCCAGACAACGCCGAAGCCGCCCGCTTTATGCCACGGTCGCCATCTGCCCCTCCAACCTCACCGCCTGCATACTGGCAAGCTGCCGGTATGAGGGAAATTGGCAGCGCATCTGTCGAGCAGCTGACCAGTGATAGCTTGATCGAACTGCGCGACGTTATCGCCCAAGCGAGAAACCAGCGGCACGAAATCGACGAAGATTTATCCCAAGCCCGCACGTTGCATCTAAGCCAATCAGAGGAACTGGACCGGCGACAGCGCAGCCTATTCCGCTTCTTTTACAAGCGGCGAATTGCCGAGCTAGACGCAGCGGTTCCTGAATCGGCAGCAGAGATTGAGCGGCTGGAGGCATGGCTTCAATCTACCCACGTCGAGATCGAATTTGAGACGAGCGACGCGGCCAAGAAAGCTTACGCGGCGATGGTCCGGGCGTTCGACGCATTACGAACCTCCGCCCGCATCTGGGACATAACGTCCGACCGACAGACACACCGGGTCATCGAACGAACGGCAGCGTCCCGAACCCTCACAAGACACCCTGTCGCTATCGAATTCTCCGCGTCCGACCTCGTCCGGTTCGAAGGGCGTCCGATGCGGTTTCAGAACGTCAACGGCGAGGACATTCTGATCTATCCCGGACTGGCTATCATGCCGCGCGCGGATGGCGCCTTTGCCCTGATCGACCTCCGGGAGCTGCAAATCGACTTTCACCAGATACCATTTATCGAGGAGGAGGCGGTCCCCAACGATGCGAAGTTGGTGGGCGAGACATGGGCGAAGGTGAACAAGGATGGCAGTCGCGATCTGCGGTTCAAGGATAACTACCGGATTCCGATCTGCCTATACGGCCGCCTTCTCTTCACCAGCCCCGGCGGTGTCGAAGAAGAGTATCAATTCTCAAACGCCGAAGCGGCCGGCAATTTTGCTCGTGCTGTTGACGCGTACAAACGGGCATTGTCGGCCTGACAGCGGGGCTTAAGGGGGCGGTCACGAGCTCCCGCCCCACGGCCCCTCACCGATACACTTCCCGCCGATGCGCCACCCGCACCACGGCGATGGTGACCCGCTCATCCTGAATCTTCGCCACGATGCGGTAGTCCCCGACACGCCAGCGCCAGTAACCGTCGTGCTCACCCTTCAGCGGGGCGCCGGTGGTGCGGGGGTCGTCGAGGATGGCGATGCGGGTTTCGAGGGTGTGTAGGATGCGGGCCGCGGTCTTGCGGTCGAGCTTCTTGAGTTCCTTCGCCGCGACGGGGTGAAAGACGAGGGACCAAGGCGCGGAGCCGGCGACGTCCTCGTCGGTCATTCGAGGCCGAGTTCGGCCTTCAGCGCCGCGAGGGGGATGGCGTCCTCGTCGCGGAAGCCCTTCATGCGCTCCTCGGCGAGGTAGAAATCCTCGAGATCATCGAGGTGCGCCTCGATCGCCTCGCGCGCATAATAGGTCTTGGTGCGGCCGGTGCGCGCCGCCAGCGCCTCGAGGCGGCGTTCCGTGTCGTCGTCCAGCCTTACCGCCAGCATCTTCATCCTCCTCAGCCGCTATACGCGTATAGCAGAAGTGCACGTGGGCCGAAAGGCGTGCCCACAATGGGCCACCCCCCGCCTTGCCCGATCCGTCACGCTCCTGTAACCAGCGCTTAAGTCACGGCGACGGGTCGCCCGGCGCCGGCAGGATATAAGAGTATCGAGCCATGGCGCAGCAGGCCGCGACGGCACCGCCCTCTCCCGTACAGGCGCCTTTGCACGCGCAGGAGCCTTCGCTGACGGAAGCGCCCCCATCGGCGGCTTTCGACGCCGCGCCTCCGGACGCCGCCGCCTTCCATCATCGCCGCGACGCCCACCGCCCCTGCTACGGCGCGCTCGATCTCGGCACCAACAATTGCCGGCTGCTGATCGCCCGCCCGAACGAGGACGGGTTCACCGTCATCGACGCCTTCTCGCGCGTGGTGCGGCTGGGGGAGGGGCTGGCGACCTGCGGCAAGATCAGCGACGCGGCGCAGGACCGCGCCGTCGCCGCGCTCGGCATCTGCGCCGACAAGCTGCGCCGCCGCCGGGTGACGCTCGCCCGCTCGGTCGCGACCGAGGCGTGCCGCCGCGCCGTCAACGGCCGCCAGTTCGTCGAGCGGGTCCGGCAGGAGACCGGAATCGTGCTCGAGATCATCTCGCCCGAGGAGGAGGCGCGGCTCGCCATGCTCGGCTGCCATCGGCTGCTCGAGCCGGGGGACGGGCCCGCCCTCATCTTCGACATCGGCGGCGGCTCGACCGAGCTCGTCCTCGTCGACACCGACGGGGACAGCGTGCCCAAGATCAAATGCTGGTGGAGCGCGCCCTGGGGCGTCGTCTCGCTGACCGAGAGCGAGGGGCGGGTCTTCGCAGACGCGGCCGAGCGGCTCGCCGCCTTCGGGCGGATGAAGGAGCGGGTCCGCCACGCCTTCCGCCGCTTCGCCGAATTGCTGCCCTCCGACAAGGCGAACATCCGCCTGCTCGGCACCAGCGGCACCGTCACCACCCTCGCCAGCGTCTATCTCGCCTTGCCGACCTACGACCGGCGCATGGTCGACGGGCTGCTCATGCCGGTCGAATCGATGCGGGAAGTCAATGCGATGCTCTCGGCGATGAGCATCGAGGAGCGCTCGCAGCTCCCCTGCATCGGCCACGACCGCGCCGACCTCGTCGTCGCCGGCTGCGCCATCCTCGACGCGATCATGGACATGTGGCCGGCCGAGACCCTGGGCGTCGCCGACCGCGGCATCCGCGAGGGGATCTTGCGCACCCTCATGGCGCGCGACGGGTACAAATTGTGAGATATGATCCTCCCCGGGACGGGGAGGGGGACCGCCCGCCGCGGGCGGGTGGTGGAGGGGGTTCCGAGCCCTGCACCGCCCCCCCTCCACCACGCCGCTTCGCGTCGCGGTCCCCCTCCCCGTCCCGGGGAGGACCTTCGTTATGAAGCGCCTGCGAACGGCCAAGGGCCGGAAGGTCAGCTCGACCAAGTGGCTCGAGCGGCAGCTCAACGATCCGTACGTCAAGCGCGCCAAGGCGGAAGGTTATCGCTCGCGCGCGGCCTACAAGCTGATCGAGCTCGACGACCGGTTCGGCTTCCTGAAGGGCGCGGAGCGGGTCGTCGACCTCGGCGTGGCGCCGGGCGGGTGGACGCAGGTGGTGCGGAAGCGCGTGCCGAAGGCGGCGGTGGTCGGCATCGACTTCCTGCCGACCGAGCCGATCGACGGCGCCGTCCTGCTCCAGCTCGACTTCATGGACGAGACCGCGCCCGCCGCGCTCAGGGAGGCGCTCGGCGGCCCGGCCGATCTCGTTCTCTCCGACATGGCCGCCAACACGGTCGGCCACCCGCAGACCGACCATCTGCGCACCATGGCTCTGGTCGAGGCGGGCCTCGAATTCGCCGGGGACGTGCTGAAGCCCGGCGGGGCCTATGTCGCCAAGGTTCTGGCGGGCGGCGCCGACAACAACCTCGTCGCCGAGCTCAAGCGCCGCTTCACGACTGTGAAGCACGCCAAGCCGCCGGCGAGCCGCAAGGGCTCGTCGGAATGGTATGTCGTCGCCCAGGGATTCAAGGGCTGAACCCCCTCTCCCCCGCAGGGGAGAAAGGGCTGAGCCCCCTCTCCCCTGCGGGGAGAGGGTTGGGGTGAGGGGGCACCGCCTCGGAAAATGGTCGCGGCCGCCGAGCCCCCTCTCCCTACCCTCTCGCCGCGGAGGAGAGGGGGAGTTGCCTTCGAACCAAGTCGCGATGCCCTCAGCCCACGCCCGGGTACGGCCGGTCCTTGAGCAATCGCGCGAGGTGGGCGGCGTTGGAGGCGCACATCGCCGCCGTCTCCCGCACTTTGTCCGGCACCGCGGACAGCTGGTTGAAGTCGGTCTTGGCCATCGCCTCGCCGACCCAATAGCAGACCGCCGCGGCGGGGATGGTCCAGCCGGTGTCCGACAGGGCCTGGTAGAGCTCGGCCGAGACGTGGTGCGCGCCGTCCTCGTTGCCGACGACCGCGACCAGCGCGACCTTGCCGGTGCTCGGCATCCGGCCCTTGTCGTCGGTCTCGGAGAGGAAGGCGTCCATCCGCTCGACGACGCGCTTGGCGAGGCTGGATGGCTGGCCCATCCAGATCGGCGTGCCGAAGATCAGGATGTCGTGCCCGAGGATGCGGCGGCGCAGGTCCGGCCAGGCGTCGCCGTCGCCCTCGTCGGAGCTGACTCCCGGCTTCACGTCGTGGTCGGCGATGCGGATCGTCTCGGCAAAGGCGACGCCCTTCTTCTTGAGCTCGGAGACGAGGAGGCCGATCATCGCGTCGGTCGAGCTGTCGCCGCCGCCGCTGCGCTTGAGGCTGCAGTTTATCGCGATCGCGCTGAGCGGCATTCACCCGTCCTTCCATTCGGCCCGGACCTGAGACGCGCCGGCCCCGCCTCCGTTCCCGGGGCGCAACCAAAGCCGCCGCCGATCATTGCAGCCCCGTCACTCCTCCAGAGAAGGACTTTGACGTATGCGTAAACTCGTGATGTGCGCCCTCCTCGCGGCGGCGCCGCTCTCCGCCTGCACGACCTACGGCGACGGCTACGGCTATCGCGACCGCTACGGCTACGCGCCGCGCGGCGACTGGGCCTCTGAATATCGCGAAGGGACCTACGAGCCCTATGCGCTCGGCGCCAACGACTATGTCTATCGCGGCCAGGACGGCCGTTATTATTGCCGCCGTCATGACGGCACGGTGGGCCTGGTGATCGGCGCCGGCGTCGGCGCCCTGCTCGGCAACGCGATCGCGCCGCGCGGCTCGAAGACGCTGGGCGCGATCCTCGGCGGTGCCGCCGGCGGCGCCGTCGGCTATTCCGCCGACCGCGACGTCCGCTGCCAGTAAGCGAAGGGGGGAGGGCGCCCGCGTCCTCCCCCGCTCCGCCTCGCGGGGGACGGGACGCAGGCCGCGCCGGCCCCTCGCGCACCCTTGACTCGCCCCGCGCGCGACCCTATCTGCCGCGCATCCCGATAACCGGTCGACCGGCGGCGCTCCCGTGCGCTCGCCGCTTTTGTCCGTGTCCGGGACTGACGCTTTGAGATGGGAGGGTCGCCAGCCCTCCCGTGGAGCAGGAGATAGAGTGTAATGGCACGTATTGCGGGCGTGAACATCCCGACCAACAAGCGCGTCGAGATCGCGCTGACCTACATCCACGGCATCGGACGCACCAAGGCCAGGGAGATCACCGGCAAGCTCGGCATCGAGCCGCAGCGCCGGGTGCAGGACCTGACCGACCAGGAAGTCCTCCACATCCGCGAGATGATCGACAGCGACTATACGGTCGAGGGCGACCTGCGCCGCGAAGTCGCGATGAACATCAAGCGGCTGATGGACTTGGCCTCCTATCGCGGCCTCCGCCACCGCAAGGGCCTTCCGGTCCGCGGCCAGCGCACCCATACCAACGCGCGCACCCGCAAGGGCAAGGCCAAGCCGATCGCCGGCAAGAAGAAGTGAGATCAGCGGCCCGTCCGGGGGACGGGTCGCCTCGCTTCTCCGCCGGAGGCGCGCCTGTCGCGGCCACGGCGGTCACAACGAAGATTTAGGTTAGGACACGATTTTCCATGGCACGCGAACCCCAGCGCCTCCGCCGCCGCGAGCGCAAGAACATCACCGCCGGCGTGGCCCACGTCAACGCCAGCTTCAACAACACGATGATCACCATCACCGACGCGCAGGGCAATGCCATCGCCTGGTCCTCGGCCGGCATGATGGGCTTCAAGGGGAGCCGCAAGTCGACTCCCTACGCCGCCCAGGTCGCCGCCGAGGATGCCGGCAAGAAGGCCGCCGAGCACGGCGTGCGCACCCTCGAGGTGGAAGTGAAGGGCCCCGGCTCCGGCCGCGAGAGCGCCCTTCGGGCCCTCCAGGCCGTCGGCTTCCAGATCACCTCGATCCGCGACGTGACGCCGATCCCGCACAACGGCGTGCGGCCGAGCAAGCGGCGCAGGGTGTAATTTCCGGGGACACGGTATTTCCGTGTCCCCTTCAGCGGGGGACACTCAAATAGAGTGTCCCCAGACAAGCCAGGGGACACGCTACCTGCGTGTCCCCGCCACCGCAGAACGGGGACACGCAATAGCATGTCCCCGACCGATACCGGGAGGGACGCCTCCCACGAAAGCCAGAGGAAGCACATGGCCGTCAACGCAAAGAACTGGCAGGAAATGAAGAAGCCCAACGCCCTCGAGAAGAAGTCCGTCGGCGGCGACGCGCGCCGCAAGGCGACCTTCGTCGCCGAGCCGCTGGAGCGCGGCTTCGGCCTGACGCTCGGCAACTCGCTGCGCCGCGTCCTCCTCTCGTCGCTGCAGGGCGCCGCGGTGACCTCGATCCGCATCGAGGGCGTGCTGCACGAGTTCTCGAGCCTCGCGGGCGTCCGCGAGGACATTACCGACCTCGTCCTCAACGTGAAGCAGATCGCGCTGCGCATGGAAGGCGAGACCGCCAAGCGGCTCCAGCTCTCCGCCACGGGCCCGGGCGAAGTCACCGCCGGCCAGATCGCGACGTCCGGCGACATCGAGGTGATGAACCCGAACCTGGTGCTCTGCCACCTCGACGAGGGCGCGACCTTGAACATGGAGTTCACGGTCGAGGCGGGCAAGGGCTACGTCCCCGCCGCCTCGAACCGCCCGGCCGACGCGCCGATCGGCCTCATCCCGGTCGACGCGCTCTACAGCCCGGTCCGCCAGGTCAGCTACAAGGTCGAGAACACCCGCGTCGGCCAGGAGCTCGACTATGACAAGCTGACGCTGACGATCGAGACCGACGGCACCGTCACCCCGGACGACGCGCTCGCTTATGCGGCGCGGATCCTCCAGGACCAGCTGCAGCTGTTCGTCCACTTCGACGACGGCATGACGATGGTGAGCGCGCCCGCCGGCGGCCTCTCCTCGGTCTCCGCCGCCGACGCCGACCACGACGCCAACCAGCTCAACCGCTATCTCCTGAAGAAGGTGGACGAGCTGGAGCTGTCGGTCAGGAGCGCCAACTGCCTCAAGAACGACAACATCATCTATATCGGCGATCTGGTGCAGAAGACCGAGGCGGAGATGCTGCGGACGCCGAACTTCGGGCGGAAGTCTCTCAATGAGATCAAAGAGGTCCTCTCCAGCATGGGCCTGCGTCTCGGTATGGACATCCCGGGTTGGCCGCCTGAGAACATCGAAGAGATGGCCAAGAAGCTGGAGCAGGAATTGCTCGGCTAGGCCATCGAACGGCGAAGCTGAGGGCCGCTCCGGAAGGGGCGGCCCTTTGTCTTTGTGGTGCAGAAGACCGAGGCGGGTTGACGTGGCATGGCTTCCCCCGGAAGCCGCTTCGGATCCACGTCAACGCCGCGGACGCCGAACTTCGGGCGCAAGAGCCTGAACGAGATGAAGGAAGCACTGTCCAGCTTGGGGCTCAGGCGCGGGATGGATATTCCTGGGTGGCCACCTGGGAACATCGAGCAGACGGCCAAGAAGCTCGAGCAGGAGCTGCTCGTCCGATTCCTTTGGTCGCCGTGCCGCACTTTGGAGACCGGCAGAGAGGCAGGAAAGTCCTGCCGGTGCGCCAGCGTTTTCTTCCGAAACCTTGCGAGTCGTTCGACCAGGCAGAGTTGATCAGCGTTGAAAGAGGCCGGACTTCACGCAAGTAACTGGAACAATGGGCCATATTTTTTGTAACGGGTGAATTGACTCGCTCCCTGCACAGGTTCAGTCTCTCCCTCGCATCTGAAAAAGGGGCTTTCGATGCGAGCGACGTCCATTGCGGCAAGACTATGCTTGGCAACATCCGTATGCGCGTTGGCGGCTGCAGCGGTGGCGAGCGAGACCACCAGCTATACCTACGACGCGCTTGGGCGGTTCACCGGAAAGAGCATCGCGGGCGGTCCGAATAGCGGCCGGCAGACTCGCATCTGCTTCGACAAGGCCGGCAATCGCATCCGATACGATTCGACCACCGCCACGCCGGCCGCCTGTCCGCCGCCGCCGCCGCCACCGTCCTCGCCCTGAAACCCACATCCGCAGCGCGGTGTCGAACAGGGAATGGGGATGGCATTGAACCACAGGAAGCCGATCGCGTTTTTCGTCGCGACAGTGGCTGCTGCCGCAGGACCGGCCGCCGCGCAGATCAGCGCGCCGCCGCGCCACGACACGCGCAGCCCCACGGGGGTAAGCTATCGCAACGGCGCCTTTTCCTGGGAGGAGACCGACCTTTCGATCGGCGGCGAAGAGGGATTGGCGCTGTCGCGTACCTATCTGAGTTCGTCGCAGGACGGGCTGCTCTCGCCCGGTTGGACCCACAATTTCTTCAGCATCGTGCGCAACGAGCCCGAGCCGGCCCCTCCCGACACAATTCCGCCGCCGACGCATTTGCGCGCTTGGGTCTACCATCTTGTCGTAGGCGGCAGCACTTATTCGTTCGTCGGCGGCGGCAGCTATCCCAATCAAGGCCAGCCGGCGGGCAGCTACCAGTCGGTCGAGGATAACGGGGCGTCGCTCGTCTACACCGGCACCAACAGTTCGGGCTATTACACGCTTACGCTCGCCGACGGTTCCGTGATCGTGTGGAGCGGCGGCATCTCGAGCCACATCACAAGCTGGACCAGGCCGGACGGCACCCGCCTCGACTACAGCTACGCCGGCAACCGCATGATCGCTTCGAACCGCGGATATGCGGTCATCGTCGAAGGCAACAGCAAGGCCTGCGTGGTCAACCTGTCGCGCACCTACGTGACGGCGGGAAGCGCCTGCCCGTCCGGAGTGCCGACCGTCACCTACGCCTATACGACCGGCGCGTTCACGTCGGCGCCGCTCCTGGCCTCGGTCACCAAAGCCGACAATCGCACGACCACTTATGCCTATGTCGGAGCCGACCATTTGGGCTGCATCAAGCCGCCCGGGCAGACGACATGCAGGATCTCGAACACCTATGCGGTCTGCCCCGAAGACCCGTCTGACAGCGCGACGCATTTTACGTGGCGCTACCGCGATCCCGTCATCTCCCAGACCACCGCCACCAGCGAGACCTACGCCTACGATTATGGCGGGAGCGTAAGCTACGAGCCGGTGTGCAACGCGCCGGTCACCGACTCGTCCACCTCCAACAACGGCTGGCAGTTCAACGACGCCACGGTGACGATGACGACCAATACCGGCGCGCGGACGGTCGTAGGGACATCGGTCGCCGGGACGCCGACGTCGATCCGCGACCCTCTCAACCGCCAGACGACCATGGGCTACGGAAGCAACGGCGCCTTCGTCTTCTCGCCGGGCTCTCAGCTGGGCTCGGAGACGCTGCCCGAAGGCAACGAGACCGACTATGCTTACGACAGCCGGGGCAACGTCACGTCAACGACAATGAAGGCGAAGCCCGGCTCCGGGCTGTCGAACATCGTGGTGAGCGCCTCCTATCCCGCGGCCTGCTCAAACCCGAAGACCTGCAACAAGCCGACCTCGATGACCGACGCGCGCGGCGCGGTGACGGACTTCACCTACGACAGCAGCCACGGCGGCCTGCTCTCGGAGATGGCGCCGGCCCCTGCGAGCGGCGGGGCGCGGCCGCTCAAGCTCTTCACTTACGCCCAGAAATACGCCTACGTGCTGAACAGCGCCTCGGCGCTGGTGCCGGCCTCGACCCCCGTCTGGGTGCGCGCGACGATGATCGAGTGCCAGACGGCCGCCGGATCGAGCACGCCGGCGTGCGACAGCGCGGCGCCGCAGCGCGTCACCACCTATCTCTACGGCGCCGACGGCACGGCGGACAATTTGCTCGTCCACGGCATCGCGGTCACCGCGGACAGCCAGACGCTCCGAACTTGCTACGGCTACGACACGCTCGCGCGACGAATCAGCGAGACCAGACCCCGCGCCGGCCTGACGGTGTGCCCGTGAGCCGCCGCCTCGTCCTCGTCGCCGCGCTGGCCGGACTCGCCCCCACCGCTGCTCTCGCGCAGTCCTCGGCCTCCGACTTCACCTCGGCGGTGCGCTACGACGCGATGGGCCGCGTCGTCGGCACAATCGCTCCCGATCCGGACGGCTCCGGTCCGCTTCACTATGCGGCGACCCGTACGACCTACGATGCCACCGGACGCCCGACGAGTGTCGAGAAGGGTCAGTTGTCCACTTGGCAGGCGGAGACCGGACCGAACGCCGCGCCGGCGGACTGGAGCGGGTTCACGGTGTTCCAGACGGTGACCACCACCTACGACACGATGGACCGCAAGCTGACCCAAACGCTGTCTTCGGGCGGCACCGCCTACGGTCTCACGCAATATAGCTACGACAGCTCGGGGCGCCTCGAATGCACGGCCGTTCGGATGAACCCGGCGGTCTACACATCCCTGCCGACCTCCGCGTGCATGCCGGGCACCGAGGGCAGCCAGGGCCCGGACCGCATCACCCGCACCGTCTACGACGCGGCGGGCCAGGTGACGAAGGTGCAGAAGGCC
>Ga0070660_100002971_pt1 | contig 11668 bp, 12 predicted proteins | sample KBSC33metaG_FD_64670 | JGI IMG/M metagenome (GOLD analysis project Ga0070660, IMG submission 64670) | Corn rhizosphere microbial communities from Kellogg Biological Station, Michigan, USA - KBS C3-3 metaG | ecosystem: Host-associated > Plants > Roots > Rhizosphere > Soil ... | reverse complement strand
TGCCACAACAGTATCAAAGCCATATAAATACTACAATGACTAACACTGAGCCGTTTGTCATTGAGTAAATTTGTGTAAAGTGCTTCAAAAATATCGGAATGCAACATAATAACTACTCACCTTTTGAATTTTGATTACCCGAAGCCAATAATTTTTCAAGATCACTGTTTCGATAAAAAAGGATTTCTCCAATTTTGACTGGTTTGAGCTTACCGGTAACACGAAGATTCTGTAAAGTTCCGGCAGATATTTTTAGCACTTTTCTAATTTCACCGCTTCTTAGCCACTCCATATTTGCACTTTGTTTGATGAATAATAATGCTTTTATGTCATTTAGTAATTGAATACGAAATGCATGTAAGTCTTCTTTTGTTAATATTTCGACACTCATAAAATTTAATTTAGAATAATGATAGTTTTTATGTTCACTGTTTCTTTTTACTCATAAGATAGAAAGCTCAACTTGGCTATTTTTTTATAGCCGAATTTTTCCTGGTTACTCTTTTAGAAATATTTAAACGTTTCTTCCGTAATAATCCACTTCCGGATGAAGTATGTTCTTCTTCAAGTAACTCTTCCCCATTATTGGCGGCTGTTTCTTTCCTTTTTGCCTGCATCAGCTTCTCCAACCAACGATTTTGTAAAAACCGATATGCTTCATCTACTGATATGCCTGTTTGGTTTTCAAAAACATAAAACCGCTGACTTATTTCCGATTTATTTTTTAAAGGGCTGATATTACCAAATAATTCCTGGTATGGAATACCAGCCCAATATTTTAGTTTAATCCGTGCGGCAATAGCTTTACCATCTTCCGATTTTTCTAACTCAGAAAGGCTTTCTATTACCGATTCAACTTTCTGTTCTTTTTCCCAGCTTGTTTTATCTTCCGAATTCAATTGCTTTTTTGTATCAAAATCGAAAGCGCTTTTCCAATCTATTTCTGTCATTGATTTTTCCAGGTGAGAAGTATTAATGCCATTAATGGTAGCATCAATCAAAGGCATTTCCTTTTGAAGTACAACATCATAATAGGACAAAACATACGCACCTTGCTTAACATCCTTTTCAAAGAATAATTGAAAGGTTAACTTGTCTTTACCCTTTTCCATTTTTTGGGTAAGGATAAAATTTTCAGGCTTAAAGCTAATTCGCTTTAACAATGAATAGCCTGCATTTTCAAGACCTAATGATTGTAATTGTTCCATCAAGGCTGAAATATTCTCAATATTCATGATGCTAATTTTAAAATAAAAAATTGGGTTTTGAATTTCTATTAAGCTACCCCTAAACCTTTTTTACTGCGTTCCCTTTTCTTAGGTAAAAGTGTTTTATCATTTTTCTTTTCTACCTTTTCTTTCTCTGGTTTGTATTCCTGTTTCAACTCTTTTTTTTTATCATTTTCCTGTTCTTCTTTTACGCCCATGCTGGCTTCGGTTTTCCCGACAGATTGGTACATCTCTACTGATTCTTTTGCCATTAGCTTCATATTGAAATCATATAGATTTACCTTTTTGAATTGTGGATTGGCTTCAATAAACATTTTATGGCTGCTGCCATCCTTTTCAATATTAACAGATTGTACATTCCCTTTTTGAAGTGATTGCATTAAAGCCTTTTCTTTATCGGGTTCTTTCAAATCCGTTATGGGGAATTTTTCAACTGCTGCTTTTAAATCAAAGCCATATTTTTCGTGAAATTGTTTTACTTCAAAATTGTTGTTCTTGTCTTTGTTTCCAAAGTCAAGCTGCATCCAGGCTTTGTATGGCTGACCTTCTTTTGTTACAAGTTCTTTATGTACTGACCGGCCATCCAATAGATTAAAGGCTTCTTTCCCCGTAACTCCCTTGCCACAAGGTCTAACACCAAAATAACCAGAATTAAAGGAAGCCATATCGTTTTTATTTCACAGCCGGAAGCTGTGGCAAAAGTTATCATTGAAGCAGCAGAGAATGTTTCCAAGAGATAAATAAATGACGCCAATTTTGAAATAGAGGGCATCAAGTGTCCTCTATTTCAATTAAAAGAATAGCTATTGAAGAAAAAACGTAATTACAATTATTTGCCCTTTTACTGAAAGATTAAGAAGTATAACGGATATGGGTAAACGCAATACTTTGTTATTTTTATTGAAAATATGAATCTCCCTTATTTCTCTGTTTGCTGTAAACTAAAGATTTATAACAGGGTTATTTACTGAAATTTTGTAGTTGCTAAAATATTCAAGAACAAATGCAGTTGCTGCCAATACAATAATGAAGGATAAAAATACTATCAGCATATTTTTTATTTTTCATAATAAGTTAGTTTTTAAAAGTTGATGTAATTTTATTTGTCCAATCCTCAATACTTCTTAATGTAGGCCAATCGGCTTTGTCGAAAAAGAAATGCTGCTTTATTTCAAACCCGCAATAACAGTCAATGCCTTTGACTGATGTAATAGTTGACGCATTTTATTTTATGAAAAATAGTTTTAATTTCAACCGTTTCAAAATGAAATGTCTAAACCTTCCTCGCGATCATTAATTTAATTAATGTCTCCCTGATTCTCAGAGTTATAAATCCTTCCTTTTAAACATCTTCAATGAAATCATTAATGGAAAGACGATCCAGATAAATAAACCTAAGAATGAAAGAAGAATTCCGGTATTGTTTCCAAAAAAATCACGAAAGACTGCTCCGGTATATCCCATCAAAGCGGAGATGTCCATTTGTAATAAAATCTGAATGCGGCTGAGGTCTATAGGGTTCAGGAAACTAAGAATTACCATAATGTTCTCTAACGGATAATCCTGGAACTGGAATAAAAAGAATAAAACCAATGCATCGAAAATCAGTGAAAAATAAAGCCAGAGTAAAATTGACAATCCAATTCCTTTTGCTTTATCACGTGTAAGGCCTGCGGCCAGCATGGCAATGCTTACAAAAACAACGGTTAAGAAAAGTCCCATGGCTATCATCATAAACCCCGTGGCATCGGCATTATACAATAAAATGGGAATACCTGCCCCAATAAAAAATGCCAGGCAAAGCGAGAGAGATAAACCACTGAACAGGCTTAGCCAAATCGTCCTTCTTTTTAATGGCTGGCTCACGAGTAATTCTATAAATTCTGAGCTGTTGTAAATGTAGATGGTAGAAAAAATAATGCAAATCAACGGAACGATGATCAGAATTATGTTTAAAAGACTAAGCAGCCCTTTTGCAGCATTGTTTTCGAGATTGAAAACACTCAGTGATATCACCAGCAATAATGCAGTATAAATCAATACGATTTTATTCTGTACAATATCGACGATCACATATTTTAATAATTTTTTCATACGGCTACTTCCTCTTGTTGGAACATTATTTTTGCTATGGCTTTTGATAATTTTTCTTCGCCTGTTTCTTCTTTCAATGCAGATAGCTTTTTGTGGAATAATAACTTACCTTCCTGCATGTAAAATACTTCTGTAATCAGATCGTCGAGCTCACTTAATATATGAGAAGTGATGAGCACCAGTTTGCCTTTCTCTTTTTCCTTGATAATCTTTTGTTTTAGTTTTTCTGATGAAATCGGATCGAGGCCGGCAGTAGGTTCATCCAAAATTAAAACGTCCGGGCGAAACATGAAAGCTAACGCTGCACTCACTTTTTGCGTGGTGCCCCCGCTAAGTGTCCGCATTTTCTTCTGCAATATATCTTTTAACCCAAAACTTTTTACAAGTTCCTCGTCAGGATCTTTGTCTATACCTTTCCTTATGTCTTTCATCATGTCTATCACATGAGCAATAGTCATATTTTCAGGATAGCGCCCAATCTGAGGCATATAACCAACCTGGCTGCGGTACATCCATTTGTTGGTAATGAGTTCGTTATTAAAATGTATAGCGCCGCTATCGGGTACTACCATTCCCAACAATGATTTTATCAAAGTTGTTTTTCCGCAACCGTTTGGGCCGAGTAAAGCAATGCATTCTCCTTTTGAAAATGTTACTGATACATCATCCAGCGCTTTTAGTTTTCCGAATTTCTTGGTTATATTTTTAGCAACTATCATAATTTCAAGGGCCTCATTAAAGGTGTTTCGTCTTTCAGGTTTTCCGGAGTGATACCCGGTAATATTTTTTCACTTTTATCTAATAAAGAAACGATCAGGCTTCGGAAAAGCATAAGGGCAGCCGGATTACTATCAATGATCATCGAATACATGCTTACGGGATGATAGGGAACATCGCCGATATTGTCCCTGTTAAGATCATAGCCCTCATATTTATCCCAATAATTTCCGTTAAAAGTATTTTGCACGAGCGAGCCATTGGTTCCAATGTCAAAAGTGTTTCCTAAGAAATTATTTTCAGTGATGGTATTATCAAGGCTGCTTGCCGAAATTTTGATAGCCCATCCATTATTTGAAAAAGTATTTTTAAAAATATTATTCCGGTTGCAACCCTCCATTTGAATTGCTGTGGTGTTGTGTGAGAAATGATTCCCTGAAATATCGGCATCTGTTATTTCCTTTAAAAGGATTCCATAAGCCGCACCGCCCCAATTATCAAGAAAAAAATTATTGTACATCTGTATGTGATGCGTAAACATTACAGCCACGCCGGATTCATTATTTTCAAAGATGTTACTGATGTAAGTATCATGATGCGAAAACATAAAATGAATTCCATAGCGTATGTTGCCGTGGCTCCTGTTTCGCCATACCAGTGAATTGGTTACAAATTCAAAATACAGTCCGTCGCGGTGCCCGGCAATATCGTTACCAATGATAAGCAAGCTATCCGATCTCCAGCAATGGATGCCATTGCCGCTTTGCACTTCATTATTGCCGTAAGATTTTATCTGGTTGTTTTTTATAACGCAGTTTCTGCTGTGCTGACTGTATATGCCGAAGTTGGTGTCGTCCAGTTTATTGTTTATCACTTGCACTCCGTAACTATCTTCAATTAACACTCCGGCAAGGTCAGCCGTTTCAGCCCTTCCTCCATTTATTATTTTAAAACCATCGAGCACAGCACCATCGGCATGAATGGTAAAAATACCGCTCTTTTTTTCTCCATCTATTACAGGATATTGTAAACCCTTTACATAAATTTTTTTATTGACCCTAATGTCATGCTCTTTATAATGTCCGGGATCTACTAATACGGTATCGCCGGCAACTGCAGCGTCTATTCCTTTTTGTACAGAGGTGTAGGGTCTGTTTTTGCCCACATGTATGGCGCCCGCTTCCGTTTTAATATATGCGGAAAACAAAAAAATAAATATCAAAAATTTTATAATAATCTTCATTATTCTGTATCATATAATTCCTGTAATGTTATTTCATTTCCCTGCACTTTTTGCTGAGTCATTTTTAAAGCTTCTTGGTTTTCAAAGGCAGCAGTATTGCCCCCCATAGGCGAATGAAGTTCGCTGCTTTTAAGCAAAAGGACATGGCCAGCATCAATAAAATTATGAGGGTTCATAAAGTTTACAAAATAGACGTGCTTAACAATATTGCTGTCAATATTTTTTTTCCTGAAAGTGGCGAGGCAATGTGTGTCGTCAAACTTATAAACTTTTCCTTTATCAGTGATTATTTCTGCGCCGAAATTTCTGTCAGCAATCGACATTTTGCAAAAATCACAGGCATCTGTTCCGAGCCTGATAGGCTGCGGGCCACTGTTGCAGGATATCAGTCCAAACAGTAAAACAACAAATATTGCTAAAATTGATTTTTTCATTTTGTTTTATTTAATTCTATTTAATTTTCTTTTTTTGTACCATGGTATTAATAGCGCTATTAAGAGCAATAATCCTACTAAGATAAATAACCATCCTCCTATATCAGGGACGGAATACGCACCAAAATTTAATAATTGTTTATACCCAATTAACGGAGGCTGATAAGCCATTCCCGGCACCTGTATGGGCGCTTCAGGATTAAGGTCGTGACCGTACGCATACTCCCACCTCCAGAAATCAACCATCGCTACAATTCCAAAGATTACAAATAAAGTAAATAGACCTGTGAGCCATTTCGGCTTTTTCAGAAAGGCAACCGTAAAACAAAGCAGTGCAAAAAAAACAACGATATAGGGCAATATCGTAAACTCAATGAAATCTTTTGTGTGTAAGGTCTTCATGCCAATGTAATGATTAAGACCATTGATAATATCTACATTACCTGCTATTTTATCGGGGTACATTTTTAAAACCAGCCCTTCGGGATATTGCGGAGCAGCCAATTCTATTTGCCAAAGTGGAACAAACAGAACAACCACCAATAAAATCCCGCTAATAAAAATTATTCCACGTTGCAGGATTGAGAGATTATTATTTTTCATTTTCCATTTTTTTTTAATCGGGACTTTCAGAGGGCTTTATTAATAAACAAGATATCTCCTTAATAAATCTATAATAGCTATTTTGATGGGGGCAACAGCACTTCGTCTATCACATACACGATCCCGTTTGAGGCAGGAATTGAACTTACAATATGTGCATTACCATTGAGCGTTACTTTACCATTGGCGACGCTCACTTTCATGTCACTGCCATTTACCATATTAAGTGTTTGTCCGTCTTTAAAAAAATCAGGGTGCAATGCAGAAACAAATACATGGTATTGCAATACATCCACTAGCTTATCTTTATTAGCATCTTTCATCAAGTCTTCCACGGTGCCGGCAGGTAATTTTTTAAATGCCTCATTGGTAGGTGCAAAAACCGTGAATGGTCCGGCATTTGATAGAGAGCTTACCAGGTCGGCCTGTTTTAATGCAGCTACAAGAGTGGTATGATCCGGAGATGACATCGCTACTTTTACGACATCTTTTTGGGAGATGTCATCTTTCACATTTTCCTGCCCTCCGGGGATTGCAGGGGTTTCCGAAGTTGCAGATCTACTTTCAGTTTTTGAGCCGGAATTATTATTGCATGAGATAGTAAATGCGATTGCCAAAACCGGTAATATGCTGAGTAGCTTTTTCATTTTATTTTTTTTAAAATTTTAAGCAATTATTTTAAGAAGAACAGGCCGTCTCCGGCCCGTCTTCTACAGGTGTTACTGTTGTTTGGTTAATACAGAATCTGAAGTATCAGAGTTTTTCCCAAGACTAAATGATAATGGAACATTGGAACCTTTGGGAGATATTCTTATATATCCCTGCATCTCCTGGTGAAGGGCGCTGCAGAAATCAGTACAATAAAAAGGATATATGCCTGAGACATCCGGGGTCCATTTCAAAGTTTGTGTTTCACCAGGCATTACCAGCAATTCTGCGGTATTTGCATTTCGTATAGCAAAGCCGTGTGGAACATCCCAGTCCTGCTCCATGTTGGTTAGATGGAAATAAACATCGTCACCAACTTTAACTCCTTCAATATTATCAGGTGAGAAGTGAGAGCGAATCATCGTCATATATACATCTACTCTGTTTCCGGTACGAACCACTTTTGAATTTTTTTCTCCCATGGTTGCGTATGGATTTTTATTATCTTCTATTTTGAATATTTTGGTTGAATTCTTTGCAATCAAATCCGCGGGGGCAGCCTGCGCATAGTGCGGTTCTCCAATACTTGGATAATCGGAAAGCAATTTCATTTTATCTCCACTGATGTCAAATAACTGTGCGCTTTGAGCTAATTCAGGTCCTGTCGGTAAGTAGCGATCTTTCGTAATTTTATTGTATGCGATCAGATATTTACCGTAGGGTTTTTTACTATCACCGCCAGGAATCATTAAATGTCCCGGAGAATAATAGGTTGCATGCCTGTCCAGAACTTTCAAATCTTTGAGGCTCCATTTTACTATTTCGGAAGAAATAAACATAGTGGTATAAGCATTTCCTTTTCCGTCAAACTCAGTGTGTAAAGGCCCTAAGCCTGGCTTTTTAACTTCGCCATGTAAAGCAGCCTCATATTTTATTACTGGTATGCCGGCATATTCCCCATCAAAATTCTTGCTGGCAATTGCTGCTTGTATTTTACTGAAAGAAAATACGGGTATTAAAGCAGCGAGCTTTCCACTTCCTACAATGTATTCTCCGGTTGGATCCACATCACAACCATGAGGTGATTTAGGGCACGGTATCATATAGACGATATCAGGAAAATCTTTCACATCTAAAACAGTGGTTTGCGTTTCAATCGTAGAAGTAGCAGAATGTGTAGATTCATCATACACATTATGCGCATATTTTACAGTTTGCTTCTGCCCCTTACCTTGTTTAATATATTCTTCCGCTTTTTTCCAGTTTACGGCCATAATAAAATCTTTATCGCGCTGCGAAGCATTTACTTCGAGAAGTGTATGAGCCTGCTCAGAATTGTAACAGCTAAAGAAAAACCAACCGTGGCTTGGCCCTTTGCCTGCGTGGCTAAGGTCGAAATCAACTCCCGGTAGTAGTAATTGGAAAGCGAGCTTCATATTGCCACTTTGTGGGTCAACGCTGATAAAACTCACGGTTCCTTTAAAATTTTTCTTGTAAGTGCCAATAGGAACGTCCCCGTTTTTATCGTCCATTGGCACGCTAAACCTTGTCCCTGCTACTACATATTCCGTATTTTCCGTAATAAATGGAGAAGAGTGATTTCCGGCACTGTTGGGAATTTCTAAAATTTCTGCTGTGCGGAATGTTTTCAAATCAAGACGTGCAATACGCGGCGTATTGTTGCCATTGGCAAATAACCAGCGGCCATCTATTTCACCATTGGTTTGTGATAACTCCAGGTGATGCTGGTCGTCCCATGGAACCATTCCATGGGAAGTATTTAGCATTGGCTTCGTTTCTTCACTATAGCCCCAGCCATCCTGCGGGTCTAAAGAGAAAACCGGAATTACACGTAGCAGTCGTCCGGAAGGAATGCCATAGACGGTAACCTGGCCGCTAAAACCACCTGAGACAAAATTATACAATTCGTCATATTTTCCTGGTGGCACATAAACTCTTGCGGCCGCATCGGAACCGGTTGCATCGCCAGCATTTTTGGGCTTGCATCCTGTAATGCTCAACAGAAATAATGCTGCTGAAAGTGATAAAATCGGAAAGAGGAATCTTTTCATAAAATGTAATATTAGTTAAAGAAATAAAAGAAACTATTTAAAAAGTAAAGAGCAAAATCTTACCGTACTACTGAAAAATCAATTTCAATAGTCATGAAAAATTAATAAAAATGTTGGGTAAAAAACCGGGCATAAAAAATACTACACCCGGTTGTAATCGAAACAATGAATGTTATTTTACACCATCATTTTTGCGCATAAATTCGAGAATTTCCCTGGCATCATCATCACTCAAATTCTGGTTAGGCATACGCACCATACAAATTTCCAGCATTGCCTGCGCTTTAGGGTCCTTGTCAATCATATCATCTGTATTAGTCACAAAATTCATGATCCATTCCGGCTTGTGGCGTGAGGTAACTCCATGCCATCCTGGGCCAACCAATCTTTCGCCAGTAAGTTTATGGCAGGAAGAACATTTTAAGTCATAGATTTTTTCACCTTTCCCTGCCATTGCTCCGTCGAGTTTGTCACCAAGTTTCACATCATGGAATTTTCCCTCTCCGCGGTTTGGATCATAGCTTGGATTACCGCTCTGAGTGGCTGCAGTGGTAGCAGTATCAGCAGAGGGAGCTTCATTTGTCGTGGCATTTTCTTTTTCACCAGAACCACCACAAGCTGCAAAAAATAGTGCTAAAGAAAAGAAGATGATCATTTTTTTCATAAATGGTAAATTTTGTTTTTTACTTTGCAATATTACGTTACCAAGGTACAAATTCTTATGACTATAATCATAAAGAATAAATTTTTTCAATGATTTAAATCATGTTTTCTCTAAAGGGAAAAGCGTTTCATTTTGCAGTATTTTTAGACATTGACTAGATGGATTACTAACGCTAATTATACTAATTAAACGAATTGCACGAATTGATAAACCATGGGAAAATATACGTTCAAAACAAAGCAATGGGTTCGGGTAGCATTTATTAATTTTTGTATAGTAGCCTTGGCAGGCGTTACATTACGTTATAAAATTAATTTTCCTTTGCCATCGGTAAATCAAAAATATTTGCTTCATGCACATTCGCATTTTGCTTTCGACGGCTGGGTAGCGGTGGCTTTGATGGCGCTTATGGTCAATTACCTGCAACAACATAATGTGGTTTGTAATTATAAAAAATATCATTGGATTTTAATTGCCAATTGTATTACGGCTTATGGAATGTTTATTTCGTTTATGCTTGAAGGTTATGCTTTTTATTCTATCACATTTTCTATGCTTTCCATTTTTATTTCCTATTTTTTTATTTTGGGCTAAAAACAATAAAAATTTGTAAATAGTGCCTGCTGTTGAAACAAGCCAACTTAAAGGAAAAACCAATTAATAGCGGCAAAATAAACTATCCTTTTTTATAACTTTAATTTTAAACCCATAGAAAATCCGAATGAATTAGGGAACGATTTTACAGGAATACCTCTATTTATAGGATTTAAAGCAAACCGAAAAGTGGGAGAAAAATCAGCCGATAGATTTTTATAAAAATTATAATCTAAACCAACGCCCGCTATCCCACTCAGGTAAAACTTCTTTAGACCAATTATTTTAGCTGATGTTTCCATTTCACTATTGTTTCCTTTTTCCACCTCAGTTGTAATTTTACCCTGGGTCAAAAAGTTAGCAGATATACCTGTCATTGCATTAAAGGTGAATTTCCCTTTATTGATGGAATATTTAACAGATAGTGGAATTCCTAAATATTGCAGTGTATTAGTTGTTGACATTGCGAAAATACTGTCCCCTATATTTGGGTTATTACTAAACGATGGCAAAATATAGCTGTATCCCGAAGAGGTGTTTATTTGGTATTTTACTGTGCCGGCATTATCAGCTTTTGCATAAACGATACCAGGGTCTATATCCATATTTGTGGTTGAAAGTGTAAGCCCCGATTGCCAACTCCAATTTCGGGTTGTCTTGTACTCAATTAATGCGCCGATGGTATATGAAAAAGTTCTTGTTTCGCTATTTTCAGCATCCATTGTATTTCCACTCTGATTGCCAGATTGATTGTCACGGATGCGAAAAAATGATATTTCAGGCGAAAAGAATCCTGTAACATAAAACTGAGATTTTATTGTTTGCTTTTGAAAAATATTTTTGGAGTTATTTATTTTTAAAGCAGGTTTAGATGGAACAGTAGCCTGAAGTAATTTTTTTGTTTCAATCAAATCTGTGGTACTATTTTTTATTTTGGTATCAGGAAAAGAATTGAGTTGCATTACGGATATCAAGGTTTTGGTTGAATCAATATTAATATGCTTTACAGCAACATCATGTTCTGTTTTGATGAGAGCGGGTGTTTTTATACCCCATTTATTTTTTCCCGTTTTTCCCTGCTTTGTAATTGAAGATTTTATGTTGTTATTTGTTACACCCGGAATCGTTTTTTCAGATTTCTTTCGTGATTTTGAAACAGGAAAAATCGAAATAGTTTCTGTAGTATCTGACGAAACGGTTTTTTCAGGTTTTTTATTCAAAGGTTTAAGAATATTCTCATCAGTATTTGCAGGGAGAATATCAGCTATCGAATTTTGATTCTTATCATCTTTTTTATTCAATGTATCAGCAGATTTTTTCAAATCAATTTTATTGAATCCATCTGGCAAATTGTTTTTATTATCCTTTGT
>Ga0070660_100002970_pt1 | contig 11669 bp, 14 predicted proteins | sample KBSC33metaG_FD_64670 | JGI IMG/M metagenome (GOLD analysis project Ga0070660, IMG submission 64670) | Corn rhizosphere microbial communities from Kellogg Biological Station, Michigan, USA - KBS C3-3 metaG | ecosystem: Host-associated > Plants > Roots > Rhizosphere > Soil ... | reverse complement strand
CTCGGGAACATCTACACCGACGAGGCGCTCTGGTGGGCGCGCATCCATCCGCTGCGCCCGGCCGAGTCACTCGAGCGCGACGAGGTGCGGCACCTGCACCGCGCGATCCGGCGTGCGCTCGAGCGCGGCATCGCGAGGCAGGGCGCCGATCTCGGCGACGGCGTCTACCGCGGCGGCCGGATGCAGCAGGAGTTCAAGGTCTACGGCCGCGAGGGCGAGCCGTGCGACCGCTGCGGGACGCCGCTCGCGAAGACGCGCGTCGGCGGCCGCGGCACGTGGTTCTGCCCCGAATGTCAGGCGGCGCGGCCGAGCAGCTCGTCCAGGCGGCCGTCGCGGTCGAGGCGCCAGAGCTCGGTGTAGCCGCCGATCGGCTTCCCGTCGATCAGGATCTGCGGGACCGTCCAGCCGCCGGTCAGATCGTGCAGGGTCTGGCGGAAGCGGTCGTCGTCGTCGAGGTGGATCTCCTCGTACGGGAGCTTCTTCCCGTCGAGCAGCGCCTTCGCGCGCACGCAGTAGCCGCACCAGCGGGTCGTATACATCTGAATTTGGGCCATCCCCGGTTACAACGACGAAAGGGCGCGATCCGTTCCCGGAGGCTGGAAGCGTCGGCGGCGAAGCCGCCGACGCCCGGCCGAAGTCTGGGCCGCCGTCGGCGGCCCGGGTTAGCCTGGTCAGGACATGGCTTCCCGCACGGTCAAGACCGAGGCGGTCGTCCTGCGGTCGATGCGGCTCGGGGAGGCCGACCGCGTCCTCCACATCTACACGCTCGACCGCGGCCGCGTCGGCGCCGTCGCGAAGGGCGTCCGCAAGACGAAATCCCGGTTCGGCGCCCGGCTCGAGCCGCTGAGCCATGTCGAGCTGCTCCTGCATCAGGGCCAGAGCGACCTCCAGACGATCACCGGCGTCCACCTGCTCGACGCGCACCACCACGCGCGCGAGGACTACTACCGGCTGAGCGTCGGGCTGATCGGCGCCGAGGCGATGCTGCGGCTGTTCAGCGAGCAGGAGGCGAACGAGCGCGCGTTTCTCGCGTTGACGCGCTTTCTCGAGGCGCTCGACACGACACCGCATGCGGCCGAGCGGCCGGCGCTCGATCCGCTTGCGCTCTCGTTCCAGCTGAAGCTGCTCTGGCTCTCCGGCTATCTGCCCCACCTGACGAGCTGCGCCGAGTGCGGGGCGGAGGACGCGACGCTCGTCGGCTACTCGCCGCGCGCGGGCGGCGCATTATGCGGCGGCTGCGCGAACCAGGAAGTGTCTTCAGCGGGTGGGGCGCTCGCGCTCAGCGGCGAGGGGATCCGCGGGATCGAGGCGCTCCTCGCGAGCCCGCTCGCCGATGCGGTCGCGCTCGGGCTCGCCGAGCGCGCGGCGCGCGACGCTCTGCGTGTCGTCACGGCGAGCTACGAGTACCACGGCGGCTTCCGCCTGCGGACGCTGTCCGCGTGACCTCAGGCCGGTACGTCGTACCGTCACGGAATCGTCACGAAAGACGTGTCTTCGAGCTGCGATTCCGCGCAACGTGCGCATGTCACACTTTCGTGACGGTACGTCGTACGGGCCTTTCGGTGGGTCGCGCCGTGGCAGGCTACTGCTCGTGAAACGCGCCTTGGCCGGCGGCTACGAGCTGGACGACGACCGCGCGCGGCTCGACCGCGAGGCGATCCACGGCTACATCGGCGGCGTCTCGTACTGGGCGCAGGGGCGCACGCGCGAACGGCAGGACGAGCTGATCGACGCGAGCGCGCACGTCGTCGGGCTGTACGACGAGCGCGGGGTACAGGTCGGGTTCGCGCGCGCCGTCGACTGCGATGCCGCGGGCTTCGTCTACCTCGCCGACGTCTACGTGCTCGACGAGCACCGCGGGCGTGGGCTCGGCGTCGAGCTCGTCCGCGAGATCGTGGAGAACGGCCCACTCGCGGGACGGACGTGGGTCCTGCACACGCGCGACGCGCACTCGCTGTACGAGAAATTCGGCTTCGCGCCGCACCCGCGGCTCATGCAGCGCCGCTGAACGGCGTCGGCTGCACCGAGCCGTTGCCGCAGAGCCTCGTCGCCGGCGCGATCTTGGCGTCGAGCGTGCTGCTGTCCGGCAGCGTCAACCGCAACGTCGTCGCGGTGCCGGGGTCGCACGGGTCGACATCGGGCGAGAAGCGGACCTGAGAGCGCGCCGAATCTCCCGGCTGCAGGGTGACGAGCACAGCGGTGCCGGCGCCGTTCGGGCTGATCGCTTCCTTCAACGCGTGGCCGCTCGAGTCGAGGAAGTCGATCGTCGGCACGCCCGACACGGTGCACGCGGCCTGCGACGCGTTCACCACCTTCAGCGTGTAGACGATGTTGCCGGCGCCCGCGCTGCCCGGCAGCACCTCGAAGGTCGCGGTGAGGTCGCTCGCGACGCACGGGTTGGAGGCCGACGACGCAACGGTCGTCGTCACCGTGTGCGTGACCGTGACGGTGTGCGTTGCGATGACGGTCTTGGTCTTCGACGCCGTCAGGCCGCAGCCGGCGGCGACCAGGGCTGCTCCAGCGCAGCCGAGAGCCATGACGCCACGCCGGAGATGGGGATGCGCTCCTGTGCGAGCGAGTCCCGGTCCCTGACGGTCACCGTCTCGTCCTCCAGCGTCTGTTCGTCGATCGTGAAAGCCCACGGTGTTCCGATTTCGTCCTGCCGGCGGTAACGCCTGCCGATCTGACCGGAATCATCATGCTCCACGGAGAAGCGCTTCCGGAGCTCTTCGAACAAATTCCTTGCATGTGTCGCCATGCCCGTGTCCTTCGAGATCAGCGGCAGCACGGCGGCCTTCACCGGCGCGACGCGCGGCGACAGGCGCAGAACGGTCCGTTCGCGCTCGCCGACGACTTCCTCGTGGTAGGCGTCGCACAACAGCGCGACGAAGATCCGCTCGATCGACACGGCGGGCTCGATCACGTAGGGGACATACCGCTCGCCGTCCTGGCCGACGAACTCGAGCTTCGTCCCCGAGGACTTCGTGTGCTGCGTCAGGTCGTAGTCGCCGCGGTTCGCGACGCCCTCGAGCTCCTGCCAGCCGATGGGGTAGAGGTACTCGATGTCGCTCGTCGCGCTCGAATAGTGCGAGAGCTCCTCGGCCTCGTGCGGCCGGACGCGGACCATCTCGCGGCGCAGTCCGAGCCCGAGATGCCAGTCGAGCCGCTGCTCGATCCAGTACTCGTGCCACTTCGGCGCGTCCGCCGGCGGCACGAAGAACTCCATCTCCATCTGCTCGAACTCGCGCACGCGGAAGAGGAAGTTGCCCGGCGTGATCTCGTTCCGGAACGACTTGCCCGTCTGCGCGATCCCGAAGGGCGGCTTGCGCCGCGCGAGCTGCAGGACGTTCTTGAAGTTGATGAAGATGCCCTGGGCCGTCTCGGGCCGCAGGAACGCGGTGGAGGATGCGCCTTCGAGGGCGCCGACCTGCGTCTGGAACATCAGGTTGAACTGGCGCGCCTCCGTCAGATCGCACTGCGCGTCCTCGCCCGGTTTCTTCGACGGCCGTTTGCCGCACTGCGAGTCCTCGAGCTTGTCGGCGCGGAAGCGGAGCTTGCAGGTTCGGCAGTCGACGAGAGGATCGGTGAAGCCGGCGACGTGGCCCGACGCTTCCCAGACCGCGGGATTGAGGATCACTGCGGAGTCGAGCGCGACGATGTCGTCCCGCTCCTGCACCATCGCGCGGAGCCACGCCTGCCGGATCTCGTTCTTCATCAGGACGCCGTAGTGGCCGTAGTCGTACGTCGAGCTGAGCCCGCCGTAGATCTCCGAGCTCGGGAAGACGAACCCGCGGCGCCGGCAGAGCGAGACGATCTGATCCATGGTCACGTCGGTCACGGAGCCGTACCGTATCCACATGAGCACGCCGGCGATCACGGCAGTCGAGCGCGCAGGCATGCGCTACGCCGTGCACGAGTACGAGCACGACCCCTCCGCCAGATCGTTCGGCGACGAGGCGGTCGAGAAGCTCGGGTGGCCGGCGGAGCGCGTCTTCAAGACGCTCGTCGTCGAGATCGACGGCGAACTGCACGTCGCGTGCGTCCCGGTCTCCACCCAGCTCGACCTGAAGACGCTCGGCAAGCGTGCGAAGCTCGCGGACAAGGAGCGTGCGGGGCGATCGACCGGCTACGTCGCGGGTGGGACGAGCCCACTCGGCCAGCGGAAGCAGCTGCCGACCCACCTCGACAGCTCTGCGCTCGAATACGAGACGATCCTCGTCAACGGCGGCCGGCGCGGACTGCAGCTCGAGCTCGCTCCAGGCGACCTCGTGCGGCTCACGGACGCGCGCGTCCACGCGATAGCGTCTCGCGCGTGACGAAGACGCCCGTCGAGCTGCACGTCGTCAGCGACGCCACGGGCGAGACGGCGGCACGGCTCGTGCAGGCGCTCGAGGCGCAGTTCCCGGACCAGGAGTTCGTCGAGATCCGGCATCCACGCGTCGAGACGGAGGAGGACCTGCACATCGCCGTCAACCGCATGAAGGGGCGGGCGGCGGTCGTCGTCTACACGCTCGTCGATCCCGAGATGCGCAGCGCGATGCGCGCGCTCTGCCGGCGCACGCGACTCCACTACTGCGACCTGCTCGGGCACCCGATCGACGCGGTCGCGCGCGTATCGGGGCAGGCGGCGAAGATGAGCCCGGGCTCGCGGCCGCCGCTGAACTCCGCGTACTTCAAGCGGATGGAGGCGATCGAGTTCGCGGTCCGCTTCGACGACGGCGTCGGCCGCGGCCTGGAGGAGGCGGACGTCATCCTCGTCGGCGTCTCGCGCACGTCGAAGACGCCGCTTTCGATCTATCTCGGCTACCTCGGGCAGAAGGCTGCGAATGTCCCTGTGGTCAAGGGGATCGCGCCGCCGAAGGAGCTGTTCGACGTCGACCAGCGCAAGATCGTCGGCGTGACGATCGACCCGAACCGCCTGATGGAGATCCGGCGCGCGCGCGTGCGCTCGATGGGCGCGTCGCGCAACCGCCGGTACGCCGAGCTGCTCGAGATCTACGAGGAGCTCGAGGAGGCCTCGAAGCTGCACCGCAAGCTCGGCTGCCCGGTGATCGACATCTCCGACCTCTCGATCGAGGAGACCGCGCATCGCATCCTGCGCGTGGTCGAGGAGCGGAAGAACGCCGCGTGAAGAACGAGAAGGGGCATGTGCCGCTGCGCTACTGGGTGCTGTGGTGGTCGCTGATCGTCGTCGCCGACTTCGTCTTCTACGTGCTGCTGACGCCGATCTGGATGGGGCTGCGCGCAGTCGCGTGGCTCGCGGAGTTCCGGGCGCGACGCCGTCGCGGCGCCGCGCCCGGATAGAGCAGGGCCCGCCTAGAGGCCGGTCATGACGCAGCCGCGGGCTGCGTTCGAGTACTCCAGCTGGAGCATGTAGTGGTGGCCGTTGATCGTCTGGTTGTACGCCGTCGAGCCGCTGCCCGTCGGCGAGCCCCACGACCAGGCGCACTTGTCGCCGTCCTCGTAGCCCTTGATGTCGTACCAGGCGTTGCCGAACTCGTCCGTGATCGACTCGTTGTGCTCGTGCGACGTGACGTTGATCGTGGCGTCGCCCGGCAGCGAGTTCGGGTGGTGGCCCGCGTCGCAACCCGAGACGTTCTCGACATACGGCATGTTCGCGTAGATCAGCGAGCCGGACGAGTTGTGATACGCGCAGTAGTTCACGAACGCGCATCCGGCCGAGCCGAGGCAGCTGCCGACGCCGGGGGCGAAGTACACGAAGTACTCCGTCGTCGAGTTTTGCGGCAACCCGTGTGCGGAGACGTAGCTCGAGACCTCACTCGCCAGCTGCGCGTCGCTGATGCAGACCTTCGTCGCGCTGTCGGTACAGCCGCTCGCGGGCAACGGATCCGTGTCGACCGCCGAGCCGGCGAACGTCGACCTGTACTGGATGCCGCTGTACTGCGTCTCGGTGTAGTAGACGTTGCTCGTCTTGCCGCTGTCCGCCGCCACGTCGCCGAAGTACTGGTCGACGAGCGTCGAGTAGCCGGACGGGAATTGCTGCGACCAGTTCGACGGCTGCCAGTAGATCGCGTAGGTCGTGTTCGTCATCATCGTCGGCCCGCCGTGGTAGCGGAGGGCGCCCGAGCCGTAGGTGGCCCTGTACGCCCCGTTCGCCCACGGCATCGCCATCGACGCCGTCCACGTCGGCACGATGCCGTGGCCCGGCTGCGGCGTGAACGTCTCGCCGCCGGGAGGCGCGGCGGACGATGACGCAGCGAGAATCGCCATCCCGGCGACTGCTGCCAGGCAGGTAAGTCTGCGCACTAGCGTGACCCCTCTCGATTGAGGGCCGGCCGCCAGGCCTGCGGATTGTTAGCAGGTGAGGCGGCGGACGGCCAGCAATTCCTCGCCGTCCGGCCCGACCCGGTAGCCGGCGGCCCCGGGCCGGTCGGTGACGATCTCGTGCAGCTCGGCGCCGAGGTAGTGGGCGGCGACGCCGTCGTCCAGCGCGATCCCGGCGGGAAAGCCCTCGCGTACGAGCTGCGTATAGACCGGCCGCCGCAGCTCCTCGCCGTCGTAGTGCGGGCACGCGCTCCCCGGCAGAAACCCGAGCCCGTCGCGCATCCCGTCGAGCCGCGGACTGAACGAGTCGGTGACGCCCGCCTCGAACCAGCAGATCATCCCGGCGCTCCAGCCGGTGAGCAGGACGCCGGCTTCCCATGCCTCGCGCAGGATCGTGTCGAAGCCGTGGACGCGCCAGACCGCGAGCATGTTCGCGGTATTCCCGCCGCAGACGAGGATCGCGTCGCTCGAGAGCGCCAGGTCCCTCAGGTTCTCCGGAGGCCACGGGTAGAACGAAAGGTGGGTGAAGTCACCCGACAGGCCGTCCGTCATCTGGCCGTACTCGGGATACGCGGCATGGTCGACGAGCACGCGCCGCCCGCCGGCGAGCTCCAGGACGTGATTCCAGAGCGTCGCGCCGGGGAATCCGCCCATGCCGACGATCCGCCGTGCTTGACTACCAGCGCTCATGACCCAATACGTATACGACTTCGACGAGCCGTCTGACGGCGGAAAGGAGCTGCTCGGCGGCAAGGGCGTCGGCCTCGCCGAGATGACCCAGCTCGGTGTCCCCGTCCCTGCCGGCTTCACGATCACGACGGACGCCTGCCGCGCCTACCTGCAGGAGGGCGGCCTGCCCGACGGTCTCGAGGACGAGATCGCCGAGCACATCGCGCGCCTCGAGGAGCATGCGGGCAAGCGCTTCGGCGACCCCGACGACCCGTTGCTCGTCTCGGTGCGCAGCGGCGCGGCGATCTCGATGCCCGGGATGATGGACACGATCCTCAACGTCGGGCTCAACGACGTCGCTGTGCAAGGGCTCGCGCGCTCGACCGGCAACGAGGAGTTCGCGCGAGATTGCTACCGACGGCTGATCCAGATGTACGGCGAGACGGTCGACGGCGTGCCCCACGACCGCTTCCGTGTCGACGACACGATCGAGAGCGCACGCGCCGCCTACGCAGCCGAGACGGGACGCGACTTCCCGCAGGACGCGCGCCAGCAGCTGCGGCGCGCGATCGTCGCGGTGTTCGAGTCGTGGAACTCGCCGCGTGCCCAGGTCTATAGGCACACATACGACATCCCCGACGACATCGGCACCGCCGTCAACGTCGTGCAGATGGTGTTCGGGAACAAGGGCGACCAGAGCGCGACCGGGGTCTGTTTCACGCGCGACCCGTCGACGGGCGAGCAGGGACTGTACGGCGAGTACCTCGTGAACGCGCAGGGCGAGGACGTCGTCGCCGGCATCCGAACGCCGCAGCCGATCGAGGAGATGCGCGAGCGGCTTCCCGAGGCGTTCCAGCAGCTGCTCGACACGATGGCGCGGCTCGAGCACCACTACCGCGACATGCAGGACATCGAGTTCACGATCGAGGACGGCCGGTTGTTCCTGCTGCAGACCCGGTCGGCGAAGCGCACGGCGGCGGCGGCGGTCAAGGCGGCAGTCGACATGGCAGCTGAAGAACTGATCACGCGTGACGAAGCGATCGCGCGGATCGATCCGAGCCAGCTCGACCAGCTGCTGCATCCGATGCTCGACCCGAACGCGGAGTTCGAGGTCGCGGCGCGCGGTCTCAACGCATCGCCGGGCGCGGCATCCGGAAAGATCGTGCTCGACGCCGACACTGCCGAAGAGCGCGGCAAGGCGGGGGAGTCGGTCATCCTCGTCGGCTGGGAGACGACGCCCGACGACATCCACGGGATGATCCAGGCGAAGGGGATCCTCACTGCGCACGGCGGGATGACGTCGCACGCTGCCGTCGTGGCGCGCGGGATGGGCAAGCCGTGCGTCTCCGGGTGCGAGGGCCTCGAGCTCGACGCTCAAACGGGCGTCGTGCGTCTCGGCGGCGAAGAGCTGCACGTCGGCGACGTGATCACGATCGACGGCGGCACGGGCCGCGTCATCGTCGGCGAGGTGCGGCTCGTGCCGCCGATGATCAACGAGGATTTCGAAACGGTGCTCGGCTGGGCCGACGAGGTGCGCCGGCTGAAGGTGCGCGCGAACGCCGACAATCCCGAGGACGCCGCGAAGGCGCGCGAGTTCGGTGCGCAGGGGATCGGCCTCTGCCGCACGGAGCACATGTTCTTCGGCGACGAGCGGCTGCCGGTCGTGCAGGAGATGATCCTCGCGTCCGACGAGGCGGGCCGCCGTTCAGCATTGGACCGTCTGCTCCCGTTCCAGCAAGCCGACTTCGAGGGGATCTTCGAGGCGATGGCGGGCCTGCCGGTGACGATCCGGCTGCTCGATCCGCCGCTGCACGAGTTCCTGCCGCCGCTCGAGGAAGCGACGGACGAGCGGCTGCGCGGTCGCATCAAGGCGTTGAGCGAGTCGAACCCGATGCTCGGCACGCGCGGCTGCAGGCTCGGCATCCAGTGGCCCGAGGTCTACGAGATGCAGGTGCGCGCGATCGCGCGTGCGGCGCGCGCGGTGCAGGAGCGGACGGGCGATGCGCCGCTCGTCGAGATCATGCATCCGCTCGTCGGTTTCCGCGAGGAGCTGCGGCGGCTGCGCGAGCTGACGGAAGCCGTGATGGCCGAGGAGGCGCCCGAGATCGAGTACCTGTGCGGGACGATGATCGAGCTGCCGCGTGCGGCGCTGCGCGCGGACGAGATCGCCGAGGTTGCGGACTTTTTCTCCTTCGGGACGAACGACCTGACGCAGACGACGCTCGGCATGTCGCGCGACGACGCGGAGGGGAAGTTCCTGACGTTCTACCTCGAGGACGGAGTGCTCGAGCGCAATCCGTTCGAGACGCTCGACCAGGACGGCGTCGGCGACTTGATGCGCATCGGCGTCGAGCGGGGGCGGTCGACGAAGCGCGACATCAAGCTCGGCATCTGCGGCGAGCACGGCGGTGAGCCGCGCTCGGTCGAGTTCTGCCATCGGCTCGGTCTCGACTACGTGTCGTGCTCGCCGTTCCGTGTGCCGGTCGCGCGGCTCGCCGCTGCGCAGGCGGCGCTGAAGGAAGGCTCGCGCGCCGAATACGTCGCGGCGGGTGGCTAAGTTCGAGCTCCTCGTGGACGGCCGCTCGCGCTGGAAGGCGAAGAGCGAGAACGACGCACGCGCGTGGCTGCGCGAGTACTGCGAGGAGCATGCGGAAGACGATCCCGATGCCGTGCATGTGCAGGTGCGCAAGCTGTCGCCCTGGTCGTGGCTGACGGGCGGCACCGTCGTCGACCGAGAATCTCTCCTCCGCCCGTGACGGTTCCGTTACCAGGGACTGTCCCTTTTTCAACAGGCTCGCCTGGTCTCGAGCAGGGATTTCGTGCGTCGGGCCATGTCCGGGCACAATGACCGGCGATGCACGTCTTCCTCGCGACTCTTGCGCTCGCGGCGTTCCATCCCGGTGACACGGCCTCGATCGACGTCAGCGTTGCGACGCTCTGGAAGGCGCCGAACCTCTACCGCGCGATCGACCGGCCGTCCGTCACGAATCCGGCCGACCCGGCCGCCTGGAGCCGCAACCTCGCGACGACCGCCGATCGCGTCTGGCTCGACTCGCACGTCCAGACGCAGGCGCTCTACGGACAGCAGGTGACGATTCTCGCCACCCGAGGCGGCTGGGCCGAAGTCGCAGTCAAGGACGAGCCCGACCCGAAGAATCCGGACGGCTATCCCGGTTGGTTGCCGCTGCGACAGCTGAAGCCGGCGCTGGACGACAGCGGCTCGTACCTCGTCGTCCGCGCGCGCACTGCGACGCTGCGCGTCGCGGGCAGGACGCTGCAGCTGAGCTACGGGACGCGACTGCCGCGTATCTCGGGCAACCGTGTCCGGACGCCCGACGGCGACGGCGCGATCGCCGGAGCTGCGCCGCCGCTCGCGCCGAGCAACGAGTCGATCATCGCGCAGGGCGAGCGCTTCCTCGGTACGCACTACCTCTGGGGCGGCCTGAGCTCCTGGGGCTTCGACTGCTCCGGATTGATCTGGGATCTCTACCGCGTGCACGGTCTCACGATCCCGCGCGACGCCGACCCGCAGATGCACCACGGCACGCCGATCGCGCGCAGCGCGATCGAACGCGGCGATCTCCTCTTCTTCGGCACGAAGGGCTACGCCGACCACGTGTCGATCTACCTCGGCAACGACAAGCAGCTGGAAGCGCCCGACTCGGCGCACCGCGTCCGCATCTCGGCGGTCCGCTGGACGTACTACCTCGGCGCGCGGCGCTACCTCACGAAGTGAGCCGCGCCTCGATTGCGTCGAGCTTCCGCATGACATCGGCCAGCTTCGGCTGCGGCCTCGGAGTCGCGTTGAACGTGCCTTCGGGCTCGAGCACGACCCTCTCGACGTCGTCGAGCTCCAGGCCCTGACGCCGCAGCGCAGCGACGAGCTCCTCTCGCGTGATCGCCATCTTCCGCAGCGCGTGCTCGTCGAGGGCGCCGTTCTCGAACACGACGGTCGGCCCGCCCTGGACCGCCTTCCCGAACCGCGGCGACATGAACGCGAACCGCACCAACGCGAAGTTCGCAGCGAGCAGAATCACCGCGCCCAGCAAGCCGCCCAAGAGCGAGTCGTCGTTGCCGATGATCGCGTTCTGCACGACGTTCGACAGGAGCAGCAGGACGACGAGGTCGAAGGAGTTCAGCTGCGCCAGCTGACGCTTGCCGGCGAGATGCAGCAGGACGAGCAGCACGAGGTACACCGCTGCGGTCCGCAGGGCCTTCTCGCCGGGCGAGATCCCGAGGTGGACGAGGTGATGGATCACCCCGCCCGGGTTCGCTACACCAGCCCGCGTACCTTCCAGTACGCGATCGCGACGCTGCCGACCGCGACGACGATCAGCGCAGCGACGGCGGGGATGCTCAGCCGCCCGTGCGCCGACCGGCCGCGTCCGACGTTCGAGTACGCGAGCGTGATCAGGATCCCGCCGATCAAGCCGCCGATGTGGCCTCCCCACGAGATGCCGGGGATTCCGAAGCTGATCGCAAGGTTGATGACGATCCACGTGAGCGCCTGGCCGGCGAGCGACCCGGTGACGTTCCACTCGAGGATCAGCATCGCGCCGAGGATCCCGAAGACCGCGCCCGATGCCCCGGCGATCGGCGAGAGGGGCGCCTGCAGCAATGCGCCGGCCGAGCCCGCGAGCCCGGAAACGAGGTAGAGGGGCACGAAGCGCGTCGCTCCGAGGTACTGCTCGACCGCGCTGCCGATGAACCAGAGC
>Ga0070660_100002965_pt1 | contig 11676 bp, 11 predicted proteins | sample KBSC33metaG_FD_64670 | JGI IMG/M metagenome (GOLD analysis project Ga0070660, IMG submission 64670) | Corn rhizosphere microbial communities from Kellogg Biological Station, Michigan, USA - KBS C3-3 metaG | ecosystem: Host-associated > Plants > Roots > Rhizosphere > Soil ... | reverse complement strand
ATGTTCTAATTCATAGAAATAATCTTCCTGAATACCCACTGATGCTTTAATTTCATTTGCGAATTTTTCATATTCATCTATAGAAAAAACTGAGCCATTTGAACTATTTTTCTTTTTGATTTCAACATGAAAAAATTTGCTAGGTTTATCTTCAGCATCATAGGTAAAGCCCCAGGACAATATTAAAACATCCACCTCTTTCTTCTTTCCTTGTATTACAAGGTATTTTACTAAAACTATTTGTCCAGATATTCGAAAGCACTGCATCAAATTATCCAAAGAAAACTTTTTTGAATAAGAATATTCACGAAAGGGTATATATGACAAATCAAAACATTGAGTATCATATAATTTCCACGAAGTTTTTTCTTTAATAAATTTTTCTATTATAATTTCAATTTCTTCAGAATAAGATTTTATTATTTTCCCTAATTCATTAAAAGTTGATACAAATGTTTCAGTAAGTAGGTCTAATTCTTCGAAGACTTTTACTTGCACAGCAGATAATTCTAAAGAAGATTTATTTGGCATAAAAAATATTTTTTAAAATGTAATACTCAGTTAATGAAATTTCAGGGTTTTTATCTTTAATGATTTTATTGGCAAGTTTTTTTATTTCGAATAAATCTTGTGTCTCAGTATTCAACATTGAATTCAACAAAAGTAAATACTCATCAAAAATATTGTCATCAGATTCTATAATTTTTAGATTATTATATAACTGCTGGTAGGAAATTTTCACAAATGAAAAAGTATTTTCATCTTCGGTCGAATAATTTAGCAAAATGTACAAACGACTATAATCAGGATAATTGCCATCACCCCATTTTTTATATTTTTCAAGTTGAGATATTTCTATTGAATTTTCATCTTCAACAATTGACTTACCAATTCCTGCTAAAATCTTATTCTCAATAATAATTACAAATCTTTCACTCTTATCCAAAATAAATAAATCTATTCTTCCTGTTGGAATGTGATACTCACGCTCAACAGTATAAGTTCTTTTTAAAACCTTTTTGCATAAATCTATATCGTTTTGAACAGAAGCATCTTCTACCATTCGAGACAAAATTTTATGGCCTTCATCAAAAGAATCATAATCTATTAAGTAAGCTAAAATATTACTATGGCTATTTTCATTCCAATCGAATTCCATTTGGCTAAGCACAGAAATTCTAAGTTTTTTGTAATTTTCTTTTATTTTTAGTTTTAATTCTTTAATATTTTCTCTCAAAAATATTCCACGTCGAGTTTTCAGTTCACTTATTAATTCCTCTAATGTTTCGATTGATAATTTCTTGCTTGATGAATAGCCAATCCTGTGAAGTTTTAAGAAATCAATTATCTCAGTTAGTCTTTGTAAATTATTCATCATCATTGGGTCATAAAGATAAATTAAATAAGGAATATTAATTAGTCACTTCTTCCATTAATCCCTTTTTTATCAAAAAATCCATTACTTTTGCCGCCCCAAAAGCGCATGTGGTGAAATTGGTAGACACGTCAGACTTAGGATCTGATGCCGCAAGGTGTGGGGGTTCGAGTCCCTCCATGCGCACTTTCTTCAACAATTTTCTAAAAAAGAAAATAAGAAACCGTACTAAAACGGTTATTAAAATTAGATTAATGGCAAGTGTAACTAAAGAAAATCTGGGTAACCTCCACGATAAATTGACAGTTAAAGTTTCTAAAGAAGATTATCTTCCTTCATTTGAAAAAGCAATAAAAGATTATAGTAAGAAAGCCAATATTCCGGGTTTTAGAAAGGGAATGGTGCCCGCCGGCATGGTTAAAAAAATGTACGGCGCTTCTATCTTTTATGATGAAGTGATAAAGTCTGTAGAAAAAGAATTGCAGGAATATCTTGTAAAGGAAAAACCTGAAATCTTTGCGCAGCCTTTGCCTATGGAAAATGATTTGCGCAAGCTGGATATGAATAATCCTGCTGACTTTAATTTCCCTTTTGAAATAGGGCTGAAGCCCGCAGTTACTTTAGACGCTCTCGCTACAGCCAAACCGGTTTTTTACAAAGTGAAAACTACTCCTGAAATGGTGAATGAAGAAGTGGAGAAACTAATCACTAAAAACGGCGAGTTGAAAGATGTGGAAACCGTTTCTGCTCCTGAAAATGTATTAAATGTTTTGTTTGAAGAAAGTGATGGGGAAGGGAATGTAACTGCAGAAGGCAATTCAAAAGATAATTCTATTTTATTAAAATATTTCACCGAAGAATACCAACAAAAATTACAGGATAAAAAGGTAGGCGATTCCATTGCTCTTCAATTAAAAGATGCTTTTCCTGAAAAAGAAAGAGAATGGATTCTGTCTGATTTAGGATTGGATAAAGAAGATGCTTCTTCTATAGAAAAATATTTTAAAATGTCTGTTACCAAAATTGGTTTGGTAGAGAAAAAAGAATTGAATGAAGAATTTTTTAACCAGGTTTTTCCGGGTAAAGAATTAAAGACAGAGGAAGATTTCAGAAAAGCAATAGAAGAAGAAATTCAGAAGCAATGGGATGCAGCCGGCCACAACCAGGTGCAGGACCAGCTTTACCATACTTTGATAGATACTCCGTTACAATTTCCGGATACATTTTTAAAACGCTGGATTGAGATTGGCGGCGAAAAACAAAAAACAAAAGAAGAAGTAGAAACTGAATATCCTCAATTTGCCAACCAGCTAAAATGGACATTAATCAGCGATAAAATAATAAAAGATAATAATCTTGACGTAACGGAAGAAGAATTGAGGGCGAATATGAAAAAAGAAATCATGGGCTATTTTGGGCAAATGAACCTCGGCGAAGATGCCTCCTGGATAGAAAGCTATATTGACCGCATGATGAAAGACGAAAAGCAGGTAGATAGTTCTTACAGAAGATTGATTACTGAAAAATTATTTAACTGGTTAGAAACACAGGTAACGCCGGTAGAAAAAGAAACTTCATCAGAAGAGTTCCTTGCAAAGCAGCACCACCACCATCATTGAGTTCCGAGGTTGAAAGTTGAAGGTTCATGGTTCGGAGTTGCAACAGAGTTATATGCAAGTAAAAGAACTTATATGAGAGATACCTGTTTTTCTCTAAACTCCTAAACAATGCCAGTAAAGAAACGAATAAGTGAGATTCCTGTTTTCTAAACTATTTTAAACTTCCTAAACATCATCAGCTTTCAACTATCGACCTTGAACTTTAAACCTTCAACTTAGTTCTCCTGTCCTTTTGTCTTATTTTTTTTGTTAGCATAATATTTGGAACTTCACCGCTGTAAATTGTTTTTACACTAAATTTAATTTATGAATACAGGAAAAGAATTTGAGAATTATGCTGTAAAACACAGGGGTATCAGCAGCAATACCCTTGACGCATATATAAAACATAATGTAACTAATTTAACGCCGAATATTATTGAAGAACGACCCATGAATGTGGCTGTGATGGACGTTTACAGCCGGTTGATGATGGATAGAATCATCTTTCTTGGCTATCCGGTAAACGATGAAGTAGCCAACATTATCATCGCTCAGCTACTGTTTTTAGAAAGCACTGACAGGACAAGGGACGTACAACTTTATATCAATTCTCCCGGAGGAGGCGTTTATGCAGGGTTGGGATTGTACGATACAATGCAGTTTGTAAATCCGGATATCGCTACCATCTGTACAGGAATAGCAGCAAGTATGTCAGCCGTATTAATGGCAGCCGGAGCACATGGCAAAAGAAGCGCTTTAAAACATTCCAGGATTATGATGCATCAGCCAAGTGCAGGTGCGGCAGGTCAGGCTTCAGACGTAGCGATCACCGTCAATGAGGTAAGAAAATTGAAAAGCGAACTTTATGAAATTCTCAGTAATCATACCGGACAAACCATTGAAAAAGTGGCAAAAGACAGCAACCGCGATTTTTGGATGACGGCAGACGAAGCGAAAGAGTACGGCCTGGTGGATGAAGTATTAATAACCAATTCCAGGAAACAAAAAAAATAAAGAATAATTACAAACGATACAATTATGAATTTTTATAAAAATAATTTAACACGTTTTGACCAGGAAGAAGAGCCGGAAGCTCCCGCTCCTGAAAACCCCATGGAAAAAATCATGGGCGGAATGATGTTTGATAAAAAATTTATTGAGCAACGAAAGATTTTTCTTTGGGGCGAAGTAAGTGATAAAAGTGCCAAAGATATTACCAACAGGCTTCTTTATCTTGAAGCTATCGATCCCGGAAAAGAAATTACCTTTTATATTAACAGTCCGGGCGGCGTTATCACAAGTGGAATGGTCATTTATGATACCATGCAAATGATCTCATCTCCGGTAAGTACGGTTTGTATGGGAATGGCGGCCAGCATGGGTAGTATTTTATTGAGTGGCGGCGCCAAAGGCAAACGCTCTATCTTTCCTCATGGGGAAGTAATGATACATCAGCCGAGTGGCGGCGGGCAGGGTACCAGCGCTGATCTTGAAATTATGGCAGTGCAAATCCAAAAAGCCAAAGAACTCGGCGCTAAAATTCTTGCTAATAACTGCGGCCAGTCTTACGAAAAAGTGATGGAAGATTTTGACCGTGATTATTGGATGGATGCGGAAGAAAGTAAGAAATATGGTATTATAGATAATATTTTAAAAAAACTTTGATGCATCATTTTGGCAGTTTTTGTTGTCCTATATAAACAGAACTTGGTTGTAAATTAGAAAGGATTTATTTTAGAAAAAATATTATAGACAGATAATGGCAAAACAACAAACACTACATTGCTCTTTTTGCGGCAGGAACCGGGATGAAGTAAAAATTTTGATAGCAGGGCAAGAAGGGCATATTTGCGAAAATTGTATTGAGCACGCACAGGAAATTATTATGCAGGAAATCGTTCCTTCTAATGAAAATAATGGCGGCAACTCAAACTATAAACTTTCCGTAAAAAAACCCATAGAATTAAAAAAATACATTGACCAATACGTCATTGGCCAGGACGATGCAAAAAAAGTATTGGCTGTTGCAGTCTATAATCACTACAAAAGGCTTAATCAAAAAGTAGATAGTGATGTGGAGATTGAAAAGAGCAATATTGTGATGGTTGGCGAAACCGGCACCGGAAAAACATTATTGGCCAAAACAATTGCCCGCATTTTAAATGTTCCATTTGCAATAGTTGATGCTACGGTTTTTACAGAAGCAGGCTACGTAGGCGAGGATGTGGAAAGTATTTTAAGCCGCCTTCTGCAAGTGTGTAATTTTGATGTGAATGCCGCGCAAAAAGGAATCGTATATATTGATGAAATAGATAAGATAGCCCGCAAAAGTGACAATCCGAGCATTACCAGGGATGTAAGTGGCGAAGGCGTTCAGCAGGGATTATTGAAGCTACTGGAAGGCGCTGAAGTACTCGTGCCACCACAGGGTGGGCGTAAGCATCCCGAGCAGAAATTAATTAAAATAAATACCAGCAATATTCTCTTTATTTGTGGTGGCGCCTTTGACGGTGTGGATAGATTAATTGGCCGGAGGATTAATACTAATGCGATTGGCTTCAGCGTGAATAAAGATCTGCAGGAATACCAGCGAAAAAATTTATTGCAATTTGTAAACGCACAGGATTTAAAATCTTTTGGATTGATTCCTGAACTCCTGGGAAGGCTTCCTGTAGTTACTTATTTGAATCCTTTGGACTCTATTACGCTTAGAAATATTCTTACAGAGCCCAAAAATTCTCTTATTAAACAATACAAAAAATTATTTGAGATAGAAGGTATTGACCTGATTATTGAAGACGATGTGTACGATTTTATGGTTGAAAAAGCGATGGAGTACAAATTGGGAGCGCGTGGTTTAAGAAGCATTTGCGAAAGCATATTGACAGATGCCATGTATGAGCTGCCTTCTCAAAAAACGAAAACCTTCACTGTAACTAAAGAATATGCCATGCGAAAGTTCAGCACCAGCAAATTGAGTATGTTGAAAGTAGCTTAGTCAATTTCTTGAAAAATTGATATAATTTTAAAGCGCCTGATTGGGCGCTTTTTTTAGTTAAGGATTTTTAAAGAAGTAGCTGGTTTGAAAATATGGAAATAAAAATCCTCTCTATTTGTTTGTTTGTTATGCAATGAATAATGCAGACGATAACGCTCTCCAACAGGTGGCAATACTGATGTTTTCATTAAAAAAATTAAAAATGCCGAACTTTATTTTTGACGCCCATCTCGATCTCAGCATGAACGCTATGGAATGGAACCGCGACCTTACTCAAAGTGTTTTGGATATACGCGAAAGGGAAAAAGGAATGAATGATAAACCGGACAGAATCCATGGTACGGTTTCTTTGCCCGAAATGCACAAAGGAAATATTGGCCTTTGCGTGGCAACAATGATAGCGAGATACGTAAAACCTGGAAGCAAGCTACCAGGATGGCATTCGCAGGAACAGGCATGGGCACAGACTCAGGGGCAATTAGCGTGGTATAAAGCGATGGAAGACAGAGGAAAAATGATCCAGATAAATAATGCAGATGCATTAAAAGATCATTTAGAAAAATGGCTAAATGGAAATACAAAAAATTTACCTGTCGGATATATTTTAAGCCTGGAAGGAGCTGATTCCATACTAAATATGAATTTCCTTGAAAAGGCTTATGAAAATGGTTTACGCGCTCTGGGGCCTGCGCACTATGGCCCGGGTGTTTATGCTTATGGCACAGATTCGGACGGCGCCATTGGAAATAAAGGAAAAGAATTATTAAAAGAGATGGAGCGGTTGAATATTATTTTAGACGCCACTCATCTTTGTGATCAAAGTTTTTGGGAAGCATTGGAAAATTTCAAAGGGCATGTTTGGGCAAGCCATAATAATTGCCGCTCGTTGGTGCCACACAATCGTCAATTCAGCGATGAACAGATAAAAGTGTTGATTGACCGCGGAGCCGTAATCGGTGGCGCTTTTGACGCATGGATGCTTACGCCTGGTTGGATTAGGGGCAAATCAACACCTAAAGAAGAAGGCGTTTATTTATCTAACGTTATTGATCATATCGATCACGTTTGTCAACTGGCCGGCAATTCCCTGCATTCGGGATTAGGAACCGATTTGGATGGAGCATTTGGCACAGAGCAATGCCCTGCTGATTTAAACACGATTGCCGATCTTCAAAAGATTCCCGCGCTTTTAAAAAAACGCGGTTACTCAGAAAATGATATTGATAATATTATGTACAAAAACTGGGTTCGCTTTTTAGAAAACGCATGGAAGTAAGGCCACGTCTGCAACTATACCTATCATATTACCGGATCTTGTCTTCTCCGCCTTGCCTTCCTCAAGTGTTTTAGTCCAATCCATTTTACATACACGAAGCGGTCGTTACCCTTATTTTGATCGCACCAAAGGGGGCAATGGAACATTTTTATCTTACTTTTGCAATGAAATGAACGCGTATGAAATTCGAAAAGATTCATAACAAAGGGCAGGCCCAATTATTTAAAAACCAATACCTGGAGTATTTTACCAAAACGCATCCTTTGGTAATTTGGGGAATGTATCTTCCGGTAATAATCCTTTTACTTTATTATGCAACATTGCGTTTAGATTTTCCTGCCTGGCAAACAATATTACTTTTTGTAGGCGGTATGTTTTTCTGGACATTTTTTGAATACCTGATGCACCGGTTTATTTTTCATTGGGCAAGTGAAAATCTCCGGGCACAAAAGGTTATTTATGTGATGCATGGCAATCACCACGAATATCCCCGGGATAAAGAGCGCCTGTTTATGCCGCCGGTACCAAGCCTTATTATTGCTTCTGTTATTTTTCTACTAATGTATGCTGCAATGCGATACAATGTAATGGCTTTTTTCCCTGGGTTTATGTTAGGCTATCTTATTTATGGTTCTATGCATTATGCTATCCATGCCTGGAATCCTCCTTTTAAATGGATGAAACCCGTATGGCGCAACCATCACCTCCATCATTATAAAAGTGAGGAAAAAGGTTTTGGCGTTAGTACACATATTTGGGATGTCGTTTTTGGAACAGCCTTCGACCTGAAAAAAGAAAAAGAAGACAAAGAAGAAGTTCAGAAATTAATGTACAACAAATCCAACGTCACCATAGCTTCCAAACAATCACTCATAAAAAAAACTGAAGCGACTGACAAATATTAATTAAGACAAAGAATTAAAGAGGAATTCATTCCCATTTTTCTTCATCGCTTTCAAGGCCGCTTTTATTAGAAAAGTGTTTCCTGCTTTCTATTTTTTGTAGTTGTCTTTCTATAATTAAATCCGCTAAAATACCGGCTGAATCTGTTTCCATATTTTGATCTAAAACAGCCCGAATCTTCTTTTCACTCACATCAATGCGGTAAAGCAGTCGTACCAAAGCATCAAAATCTTTATTGATCAATTCATTGATTAAAGAAATTAATTTTAGCCGGATTTTATCAAAAGACGCTGACTGAATTGAACTGGTAATATCAATAATTTTTTCCGTTATTGAAAGCGGGCTTTGTGATTCCATCAGGTCAAATTTAATTGAAGTAAATGTATGAAAATGAATCATCGGTTACAGAACAATTTATTTTTCATTTGAATAAAATTGTTTTTGGACTGTTTACTTTTAAATTTGAATGCACCTGTAATCATTCAGTCAAATATCAATTTAAAATGAAAATCTTTTTCTCTTTTTTGCTTTTTCTTTTGGCCAATAGCATAGCAGCCCAAAAAATAGAAATACTTAATGATAGCGTTAATGCTTCATTGCGGGGTTTAAGCGTGGTAGATAATAATATTGTATGGGTAAGCGGAAGTAACGGAACAGTGGGCAGAAGCCTGAATGGCGGTAAGACCTGGAAATGGATGGTAGTAAAAGGCTTTCAAAAAACTGACTTCAGGGATATAGAAGCATTTGATAAAAAGACCGCGGTGATAATGGGTATAGCAGAACCGGCTTACATTCTCAGAACAGAAGATGGCGGCGACACATGGAAAATAGTTTTTGAAAATAATACCAAAGGCATGTTCCTGGACGCGATGGAATTCTGGAATATCCAAAGCGGAATTGTGATAGGCGATCCTATTGATAACCGTTTTTTTATTGGCAGAACTTTTGACGGAGGTAAAACCTGGCGTGGAATTCCTGAAAAGTACAAACCCATTGCAGATAGTGGTGAAGCGTGTTTTGCAAGTAGCGGTACCAATATCCGCAAATTAAATAAAGCCGAAGCAGTATTTGTTTCCGGCGGGTTAACATCTCATGTATTTATCCGGGATAAAAAAATAAACATTCCAATTCTCCAGGGGAAGGAATCAACAGGCGCTAATTCTATCGCAGTAAAAAACAGCAAAACAATGATAGTAGTTGGCGGAGATTTTACGAAAAAAGACGATACTTTAAAAAATTGTGTTATCACTACAGATGGCGGCGCCACATGGATTTCACCAAAAACACCTCCTTCCGGCTACAGAAGTTGCGTAGAATATTTATCGAAAAATAAATGGATAACCTGCGGCTTGAATGGTGTAGATATTTCCGGCGATAATGGCATCAACTGGAAAAATATAAGTAAAGAAAGTTTTCATGTTTGCCGTAAAGCAAAAAAAGGAAACGCAGTTTATTTTGCAGGAGCCGATGGAAGAATTGGAAAGTTGTTAATGCAATAAAATGCTAATCCAGGCTATTTGTTGGTTTACTATAAAACCAGCGGGTTCAATTAAGATGAGGGTGAACTTTAATTGATCGAAAATAGTTCTTTAAAAATCTTCTTTCCATCAGTATTGCCGAGTATGTCACTGCAAGCTCTTTCCGGATGTGGCATCATACCAAAAACATTCCTTTCTTTATTCGTAATTCCGGCGATGCTTCTGATAGAGCCGTTCGGAGAATGTTCCACATCAATCTCTCCTTTTTCATTACAATAACTATAAAGCACCTGGTTATTTTTTTGGATTTCGCCCAGATCTTTTTCATCTGCAAAATACCTTCCTTCTCCATGAGCAACGGGAATTTTATAAACCGGGCCGGAGTTATTTGCCCCATCTTTCAAGAATATATTTTTGCAGGTAAATTGCCTGTGTGCATTTTGCAATAAAACACCCGGAAGCAATCCGCTTTCACAAAGAATCTGGAATCCATTGCATACACCAAAAACTTTTCCTCCTTTATTGGCGAACTCAATTACACTTTGCATCATCGGGCTAAACCTGGCGATGGCGCCACATCTCAGGTAATCTCCAAAACTAAAACCACCCGGAAGAACGATGCAGTCAGAATAGTTAAACATCGAAAGATCTTTGTCTTTATGCCATAAAGTAATTACTTCCTGGCCTAAATCATTCTGAAGCGCATTGATCATATCTCTATCGCAATTGGAACCAGGAAATACTACTACACCAAATTTCATTTTATCGTTATTTTATTGTTTGCAAAGGTAGTCTTCTAAAATTATTTATTGAAATACTGCATATAAAGCACAAACCCAACCATAAGCCATTGTAATACCCTGGGAATCCAACGCAGCCGGGGATAATAGAATGCGCACGCAACAAATGCCGAAGCAGGTACCAGCGCAAACATCCACTGCCCGGTTTCGTAAGTGTGATTTATAAATGGAATTGCAAGGGCGATTATTAAATATAAAGCCATTAACCCCCAGTTTTTACGTACCTGCACTATTTGTTTGGTAGCAACAAACTGTACAAAAAAAGCTCCGGTTGCAACTAAGACCATTATTACAATTACTCCAATATACTCCGGTGTTAGCTTTTGAAATACCGGATATGAAATTCCAAAACCAGGTAAATTGAAGGAATATAACGTGTTCCTGAAAAAAAGAAAAGTTATCAGGAAATACCACGGCGTAAGTACTCCAATGAAAGTAATGAACCACTCGGCTGCTTTGGGAGTGCGGGTATTTAATAGCGCAGTAAGGATGAGCAATGTAAAAAGGATGGCAGGCAGATAAAAAAAAGAACAAATACCAATAGCCATGCCCACATTGTACAGCGCCGATTTTGCATGTTGGTTATTATTAAGATTACTCATTATGGCAAACACCCATATCAGAATTGAATTGATTATTAAAGGCGCACTTAATACATGGCATTCACTAAAAAAAGAAGTTATCAGTAAATAACTCATTGCAGGCGGGTAATTAGGCTTTTCCATAAGCCGCCTGGAAATAATTATTTGATTAAAATTGACCGCCTGGGTAAAAAGCAACAGGTAAGCAATGACAAAATAACTGACGGGATAAGCATCAAACCACGGCTTTATCCACGTGATTAAATCGTTGTACAGAAAACCATTATTTTTTTGAATAACCGGTATTTGCGGATGAAACAGCCACACAAACTTTAAGAGTATTCCATACACAAAAAGCAGGAAAGTATTGAGTGGATTATTAGTCCTGAATATTCCTGTCACAATAGAATGTTAGTTGAAAAACAAAAATAAAAAATTAAACCGATTCCTGTAAAACATAATCAATTGAATTATATATTATGGGAACTCAATTTTTGCAAAGCAAATATAATTGCGATAAGTACATGGAATAATAATTTCTGTGGCGCTTACCTGTTTTCCATATCTCACCATAAACTGATATCCCCTGTCCAGATTTTTCAACGGAGGATTACGGGTTACCGTACCAGAGCCCGAAACGCTCTGATCTCCGATAAGCATCGTG
>Ga0070660_100002964_pt1 | contig 11676 bp, 9 predicted proteins | sample KBSC33metaG_FD_64670 | JGI IMG/M metagenome (GOLD analysis project Ga0070660, IMG submission 64670) | Corn rhizosphere microbial communities from Kellogg Biological Station, Michigan, USA - KBS C3-3 metaG | ecosystem: Host-associated > Plants > Roots > Rhizosphere > Soil ... | reverse complement strand
TCACGATGGTGCGGCCGTCCCAGTCGGGGCGGCTCTGGATATAATCCAGGGCGCGAGTGTCGCGCAGATACATGTTCAGGAAATAGGACGTCTCGCGATCCTCATTGCCAATCTTGGCATAGTCGCGGGGCGCGGTGGCCTGATCGGGCTCCATGTCATGGCTGTCCACGTCGAAGGCCAGCCAGCCTTCGGCGGCGCGGTCGGTGACCAGGCTTTTCTGCAAGGCATAGACGCCGGCATATTGATAATAGATCAGCGCGGGATGCTTGCCGCCGCCTTTGGGCACGGCGAGATAGCCGTGCGCCTTGGAGTTCAGACTGTCGAGCGTGACGGTATAGAGATCGACAGTCTCCCGCTCGCTGGTAGCGGGCGCCAGCTTCGGATTGATCGGCACCTGTTTCAGCGCCGCCAGTTTCGCGGCCCAGAAACTGTCGAAGTCGGCCGGCTTGGCGGCGGGCGGACGGATCTGTTCGGGGGCAACCGCCGCCGCCACGGTGAGCTTGTCCAATTCCTGCGCCGTCGGCGGCGTGGCGGGCTCCGGCGCGCCGATATAGTTCAGCCGCAGATAGAGCATGCCGGGATGGTCCAGGCTGGTATCGATGGTGGCCAGACCCGAGGACAGGTCGACCATACCTGACTTCAGCACCTTGAGATTGTTCTCGCGCAGCTCATAGCTGTACTTGGTGTAACCGGCGCCCAGCAGGGCATGGATATTCCAGCCCGCCCGTTCCCCCACTTTATATATGTTGCTGGGGCGCAGCGGCTCGAACACCAGATTGACATTGGGCAGGACCTGCGCGGCGGCCGGCGATACCGCCAGCAACAATCCCATCGCCAGAACATATCTCTTTATCATGTGCTCTTGTCCTGCCAGCCGCGGCGATCTTGGCGGTATCGGCTGGGGCGTCAAGGTCCCTTCGCGCGGTGCTACGCCGGGATGAAACACAAGCTAGCGGCCAAGATTGCGGGACGCCTCGGAGGGAACCGTGCCAAACCGGCTGACGATTGCCTGGGAAAGAAGGCGGCATTGGCCATACAGCCAATCCACGCCCGGCTTCACAACAGGCAGCGCGGCAAACTGAAGCGCCGTCAGGGCGAGCGCACATGCCAAGGCCGCGACCTGGCTGTTTTGAAATGCAACCCTGGTTGCAAGCCGGTGCTGGACAAATACCAAAACAAGTCCATTCAAAATCAAAATGGGCAGCGTGTTTCTGCCGACCCAAGCTGTCGGACCGGCCATGACCGTTCCCTGGATCGCCTTGGCGAAGGCCGTGACCGCCACGATTCCCAACGCCGCCGTCAAAAAGAACAAAGGCAGGAAGCCCAGCTGTCCGTCGACAAAAAGAACCGCAAAAAGATGCGTGCCTCTGTAGAGATGACAAAATTCATTGGGCGTAACGGAGCAGCCGTGATTGAACGGATAGAGAATAAATACCGCAGCGGCGGCGACACAGCCGATCAGGAAATGACGGGCTGAACTGTGCCAAAGCCCCGTCGGGCTTGCCCCGGCCGAGACGCCCGCACCTTCTTTAATCCAAAGTCCTTTGCGCGCCACCGCATGGCCCATCAGGAAGAAGACAAGTCCGGCGCCCCAGGTGGAAAACTGGAAAATCTGCTGGCCCGTTTGCTGGAAGGCAAAATACAGCCCGGCCAGCAATGCCCAGATCAGCCACCGGACGGCGGGCCGCGCATGCAGATAAATCCAGGCGAAGATTTGAACGAAAGCCAGCGAAACCAGAAACCAGGTCACAATCAGATTGAAACCCTGGCCCAAGACCAGGGGGCTCAGAATTTGCCAAGCCGCAGCCCCAAGTGGATTTCCCTGATGGAGGAGAGCCACGGCCTGCAATGGGGCGACGGCCAGATGCGTGATATCGGCAAGCAGGATAAGAGACATCGCGGCGGCGAGCATTTTGCCTGGCGGCCTGGCGGCAAAATTCTCGGAAACCAGGCCGGAGACAAAATAGAAAGCCGGCATGTGAAAAGCGAAGATCATCCGCCAAAATTCGAAGGCAAGATGGTTGCCACGGCCATCCGCGCCGCCCGTCGTAAATATCTCCAGCGCATGGGCATAAACAACCAGGGCCATCGTCAGCCCCCGCGCCGCATCGATCACCGGGTTGCGAAAACGCCCATCCATCGCTCCAGTAAACGGCCGGGAACTGCCCAGGTTCCGCACGTGCGAAGTGGAGCAGGAATTTTGAAATCAACCGCAGCGTGCAACGCTCATCCTGCGGCGGCGTCGTTAAAGAACGACGCTCGCTTCCGCGATCTTGGCGCGGATGGCTTGCGCGTAAAAATCGGATTGATGCCAGGCGGCGGCGGAGCGGATCATCTCCGAAATATCCCTCGTCGGCGACCATCCCAACATGTCGCCTGCCCTTTTCCCGCTGGCCACCAGCGTGGCGGGATCGCCTTCCCGGCGTTCGCCCACCAACGGTTTGAAATCCGGGCGGCCCAGCACCTCGGCTGCGGCGCGCACGATCTCCCATACCGAATATCCCCTGCCCGTTCCCAGATTGAAGATCTGGCTCGCACCGCCATCCAGCAGATATTCCAACGCCAGGACATGCGCCTCGGCCAAATCCAGGACATGAAGATAGTCGCGCACCGCCGAGCCGTCCCGGGTTTTGTGATCCTGGCCGAACACCCGGAATGCCTTGCCCAGGCCAAGGTCGCGTTGAATATCTTCCGGCACATCCAACAGGGAAAGCACCAGCCGCGGAAGCAGATGGGTTTCGGGAAAATGAGCCTCGCCCAAGCCCGCGTCCGCCGCGCTGCCGGCAACATTGAAATAGCGCAATATCACCGAAGAGACGCCGGCAATGGCGCGTAGCGCCGCTTCCGCCTCCAGCTTGGATTGGCCATAGGGATTGATCGGAAGACCAAGGCAATCCTCGGTGATCGGCGCGTCACCTGCCGGTTCGCCATAGACCGCGGCGGTGCTGGAAAAAATCACCTTCTCGACTTTCTGCCGGGACAGAACATCAAAGAAAATCTTCGCCTTGTCGCGATTGTTGGCGAAATATTTTTGAGGATTCGACACGGACTCCCCCACCTCGATGAAGGCGGCAAAATGCAGCGCCGCGACCGGACGGAATTCCTCGCACACCGCCGTTACGGCGGCGGCGTCTCCGATATCGGCCTGGCGGAAAGCCGCGGCATAACGGGTCGCCCAGCTGTTCCCTGTCACCAGGCTGTCGATGACAACCGGCGTGAACCCCCGCTGTTGCAACGCGTAGGTAACATGACTGCCGATATACCCGGCACCGCCCGAAACCAGGACTGTCTTACGTGCCTCTATGCTCATGCCATCCACCCGTTGAATTTCAATTATTGCTTGCCGCCGGCAATGTCGATTTTTCCAACCATACAAAAGGTCGCCTTTGGAATCATGACAGTGCCGGCGCAGGATACCGGCGTGAATCCGGTTGTTTTCGGCGCGTTTGGCGGCGCGGCGATGGACAGCATCACGTCGTAGCTGCCGGCCGGTGTCTGCGGGGGCACGGAAAAGGCAATGGCAAACGGCTGGGCTGCGTCGGAAAGCAATGCGCTGCCGGGCAAATCCAGACTGGCCACACGCACCGGCTTGCCGTCTTTGGCGGATCGCAAGCTCACCGTGATGGGGCGAAGGCTGGGCAGGCTGGAAAGATTCGCTATCCGGGTTTTCAGTACATAGGACGATGGATCCCGCGCCCCATCGGCCGGATCGACAGTGCTTGCCGCGATCAGGGGCTTTTTCAGGTCCGGAGCCGCGACGTAGCTGATCTGGCTCAAATCCGGCGTGAACGGTCCGCGCGGGCAATTGGGACGCCCGGCGGGCGCCGGCAGAAACTGACAGACCCTGACATAGTCGATCGAGAAGGCTTGCGGAAATTCCGCGGTGTCGATGCCATAACGCCCGGCCCATTGTCCGCCCACGGCAAAATTGAAAAGCATATGCGCGGGAGCCGCCAGCAGCCCCCTATAGTCATGCCATAGAAACTGGCGGGTATAGATCTTCTTGCCGTCCAGAAAAACGCTGTAGCCATCCGGCAGCCACAACAGGCCGAAGACATGCCAATCCAGGTTCAGCGGCTCCGGCCCCTTATAGTCTTTCAGAGTCTTGCTGTAGGTGGGATCGACATAGTCATACTTGATCTCGGGATCCTTGGGATTCTTCAACCCCGCGGAATGGAACATGTTCGCGGTGTCCTCCCCTCCATTGACGGGATATTCGAAAACGTCGATCTCCGGCGGCCATACCAGCCGCCCGTCAATGTCATAGTCGGGACCAAGCCAGAATGCCGGCCAAATCCCGCGCCCGCGCGGCAGCTTCACGCGGGTCTCGAAGTAACCGTAATAGAAGGCCTGACGCGACCGGATCATGCCGGATTCCCAGCCGGACGCAGTCTTGCGCGCCATCAGGTTGAGCGCGTCGCTCCGCATCTGGTGATTGTCGTTGTCGCGATAGCGCTGAACCTCGTCATTCAGGTGATCGAGTGTTTCATTCTCATAGACCAGACGCGTCGCCCAGACGGACCGGTCCAGGCTGGTGCCGTGAAATTCGTCGTCGAAAGACAGCGCCCAGCCGGCGGCCTGCACCTGGGACGGGCCTGACACAAGCCAAACCAGCGCCATGATCAGGGCGCGGGCGCCGGGCTGCTTGCACCATAGTTTGACGAGATCGGATATCGTCCGCATGAATCCGGCTCCTTTCCTATCGCACCGCGCGGAAGGCGCGCAGCAGCTTGCCCAGAAATCGCGGCCGCGCCGCCGGCACGAAGCGCCAGCGGATAAAGGCGCGCGCCATTGCCGGGGGCGAGACGATAACGGCAACCGACCAAACCAGGATCGAGACCCTGGCCCCCGCCGTAAGACCCTGGGGCCGCATCGCGGCGCCGAACGCATCGCGCAAAATCCGCCAGGCGGAATCGCGCTCGACCGGATGCTGGTCCCGGTTGAGCCGGAAGGAGGAAACCCGATAGGGCACGTTGGCCAGGCTGAAATGCGTGGCCGACGGTTCGGCATGCAACCCTTCCTGCTCCGCCAGGCGCCGCATATAGGCGAACCGGTTTTGTGCGCGCCTGAGTTCGCCGCTGAATTTTCGCGGGTCGATCTCCAACATGGCGCCGTCGTTGCGGCCATGCACGCGATAGCGCGCCAAGGGCTTGGCAATGGTGACGACATCACCGAGGACGGGTGCCGCCGCCAAAGTGTAGCTGTCGCCGGCATAGTCGAACCGGTCCCCCGCCGGCAGGATCTTGCGCAGCATGGCGCGCGCGAAAATATTCCCCGATCCCGGCGGGGTCGGATAGGCGCTGGTGCTGAGAACCCAGCGCCGGACCTCCTGCGGCGACGGCACGACATAGAAGGGCGGAAAGATCGAGCCGGAGGGACGCCCGTCACGGTCTATGACGCGCATCTGGACCTGAACCTTGCTGACGCCGTCGTACCAGGCCGCCGCGGCCTCCCGCATGATCTGGGGCTCGAGCAGATCGTCGGAATCCAGAAACAGGATGTACTGGCCGCGCGAAAGCGCGAAGCCGGCTTCGTAGGCGGCAAGCTGCCCGGAATTTTCCTGAAGCAGGGGAATGATCCGCGTGCCGTAACCGCGGATAATGTCGCGCGACCCGTCGGTCGATCCGTCATCGACGACAATCACCTCCACATCCGGCCAATCGACGGCGAGCGCGCTCTCTATCGCCTCGGCAAGAAAGTCCGCATAGTTGTAATTCGAAATGATGATCGATGCGGTGCTGGAAAAATCAGTTTTCTCTAGCATAACGCACACGACTGTTTGATAATCGCGCGATGAAGATCGATTACTGGCGTTCCGCGCACGGCAATTTCGGCGACGATTTGAACGAATGGCTTTGGCGCGAGATGCTGCCGGGAATTTGGGATGATGCCGATGGCATACGCTTCATCGGCATCGGCACGGTGCTGGACCGCGGCCTGGAAAGCGATCGGTTCACCGTGATATTCGGTTCGGGCGCCGGCTATGCGGCGCCGCCGCGAACCCTCAAGGACGCGAACAAGTGCAAGGTCTATGGCGTCAGAGGCCCCTTGTCGGCGCGGGCGGTGGGCATTGCGCCGGACCTCGCCTTGACCGATCCCGCCATCCTGGTCGCCGCGCTTCCCCGCTTCCGCAACCTGGCGAAACAGGGTGTGATTTTCGTGCCGCACTGGAAGTCGGTCGGCATCGGCATCTGGCCGGCGATCTGCCGCGAAGCGGGCATCGACTATGTCGACCCCCGGCAGGACAGCGAGCTGGTGATCCGCAAGATCGGCTCCGCGACTTTGGTTCTTGCCGAATCCATGCATGCGGCGATTGTCGCCGATGCGCTGCGCGTGCCCTGGATATCGGTCACCACCACACCGGAATTCCTCGCCTTCAAATGGGCGGACTGGGCGGCCTCGCTGGGCATGACGATCTCCACTTGCATGCTGCGCCCCAGTTCGCTGCAGGAAGCGCTGCGCAACCGCATGCTGGAATTGTCGCAGCATCGCGGCATCTATGCGCGCCCGCAGGGCGACGGTTGGATCGATTTTTCGGACATGGAAGAGCTGCGCCGCAGGTCCGATCAGACGTTTCAACGCCACACCCAGCAGTGGCGCAGCACCTATACGCGCTACAGCGACGCCTTCATCAAGCGGGTGCTGAAGCGCCTGCCCCAGGTCTCCGGTCCCTTGCGGCAACGGGCTTTGGAACAAATGCAAAAACTGTCGCGCATGCCGGGCCAGCTCAGCGACGAACAGCGGCACCAGGAGCGGCTTGACGCGACCCTGGCGCGGCTGCGCCTGTTGCAGGACGATTACCGGCAGGGGCGGCTTTTCGCGCAGGCGCGAACCGGATAGGTAGCCGCGCTCAAGCACCATCCCGCGCTCCAAAAAATTCCGCGCGCATGCCGGGCGTCAACCTGGACAGGCGGCTCAGCCGCCGGATGAATTCCACCGGACCGCGCATCAATCCGGGCAACAGGCATTTTCCGATCAGGCCCCAGGATTTGCTGTGCGCGCCGGGATGGCCGATCCGGTAGACCGCGCCGGGGAACGGCAGCGGCTCCAACGGATACCCGGCCGCCGCCAGAGCGGCGGCGATCTGGACATGGCTGCCCAGCATGCGCGCGATATAATCGTCGGACGCATCCTCGATACGCGCGGGAATGGCATAGAGATCGGCGCGGATGATGTGCGATGTGCCGCACACATGGAAAAAATCCCCGTCGCGATAGACCAGCGCGCCGCCGGGCGACCAAACATAGCCCTGTTGCAGGAACCAGCCATTGGCTTGGGCATGCTGCGCGACATGGGACACCAGGCGGTTGCTGACGAAATCGTCGTCATCGACGATCATCACATGGCCTTGCGGCCTGGCCGCGATCAGTCCGGCAAGCACCCGCCGCCCCTTGTCCATCCAGACAGCCTGATAGACCTGCTGCAGCGGCGCGCTGCCCTTGTCATGCAGCCTGTTGGGCGGAAAATCGACAGCGACCGCCGCAAAGCCGTTCGGCAGAGGCGGCAGATCGGCGCCGCTATTGGCCACGATGAAGGCGCGCCATCTGGCATCGGATTGACCGGCGATCGAGCGCATTGTTTGAACCAGGTTTGCCTTGAGCGCCCCCCAATCCTTCGCATTGGCCTGATGGCGGACGGGAATGATGAAGGTGAGAATGTCGCTCCCCGTCATCGCCGACCCGGAAAAATCATGGCTTGGCGCATGCTTCATCCTCAGGCCCTCCCCGGCCGCAGAATCTCGCTGGCCGACAGCAAGGCGGCGCGCGATGTCTTGAAGGCCAGTCCCGCGGCAAGCGCGCCCAAGGCGGCGCCGAAACAAAGAATGATCGCCTCCGCCACGTCGCCCAGGCCCGCCGAACGGCTGGCAAAAGCCGCCAACGCGCATCCCAGCAGGCATCCGGCGCTGAGCGGCAGCGCGGGTATGGCGGTGGCAAGATGATCGGCGATGCTCACCGGTCCGGAGCGGCCCGCAACAAAAACCCGGATGCCCACCCCCAGCACCGTGGCGGCCGCATAGGCCATGGCCGCGACGGTAATGCCGAACTGGATGCCGATATAGGCCGCTAGCACCCGCATCGCCGATTCCGCCAATCCGACCATGCGCAATTCGCGCGACCGGTCCTGGGTTATGAAAAGATCGGAAACCGCATAGCCATATCCCAGCGCCGCGACCACCGGCGCCAGCATCATCAGCAACTGTCCCGCCTCCTGCCAGTTGCGGCCCAGTGCCGCCGTCACCAGCGGCCGGCCCGCCGCGATCAGAAACATCGAAGCGGGAATGACGACCAAGTTCAGACGGGTGAGAAATTGGAGATAGGCATCGCGATAGGCGCCCGGATAGGGGCGCAGCCGCGCCAGCACCGGCAGCGCCACCTGGGCCAGGGGCTCGACCAGATTGTTGAGCGGCAAGGATAGCAGCGCGTTGGCGCGGTTATACTGTCCCAGGTCGAACGCGCTGGCCTTCCGCCCGATCAGGATCGCCATGGCGTTGACCGAGACAAAGACCGACAGCGAATAGACCGAGGTGTTGGCGCCGAAGGCGAAAATCGACTTGGCATCGTCGATCATCCGGGGCGGCCCCGGCTTCCAGCGCGCCAGCGCCACGCAAAGGATCGAGTTGGCCACCGCATTGCAAACGGTGCCGATGACGATGGACCAGACGCCATAACCCTTTATCGCCAGGATAAGGGTCGCGGCGAACTGCAAGGTGATGGCCACGGAATCGATCACCGCCAGCTCGGTGAACCGCAAGTCGCGGCTCAAAAGCATGCGGTGCTGCAGGGACATGCCGGTCAGGACAAAGCCGATCAGCGACAGCAGGATCACCTTGGCGACGATGGGCTGATGGAAGAAGGTGGCGACAAAGGGAGAACTCACCGCCAGCAGGACCGCAAGCACCAAGGTCGTCAGCAGATTGAACCAGAACAGGAAAGAGACTTCTTCCTGGCTGATGCTGCCTCTTCGCATCAGGGCCGATGTCATGCCGAAATCCTTGAACATGTCGCCCAGCGTGAAAAGCACCGCCGACATGGCGGCGAGGCCATAGGCTTCGGGCGCCAGGAAATGCGGCATGACCACGGCGGTCAGAAAGCTGATCAGCGCGGCATAGGCCCGGCGCACCAACATGATGAAGGGGCCGCTTCGCGCGCGTCGCAGGACTTCATCGGCTTCCACGATCAGTCACGTCCGGACAATCCGGACCCTTTCACGGTTGATGCGGCAATGCTCATGGCAAGACACGGTGCGGGCGCAGGCCGAAAAGTGCCAAGGCGCGATCGGCTCTCTCCCGGGCGGCGCGGAAAAACGCCGCGCGGTTGAAGCGCAACGCGACCATCGCCGACGCCAGCCGGCGCGGCGCCAGTGCCAGAAGAGTCAGCCATGCGCCATTGGCGAGCACCGCCCGCCAGGAGGATTCCGCCATGGCCAGGCGCAAGCCCCGCCACCACAGGCGCGGAACACTGTCGCTTTCCTGCCCCTCATAGGCTTGCCCGATCTTGCGCGACATCAGCCGGTAGTTGACGAAGACCAGCTCATTGTCCAGCAGATTGCCGTCCGGCAAGGGAAAGGATTTCGCGCGCGCATGCTCGCGCAGCATGTCGAATTCGCGCCGCCGGAACGAAATCTGCCGCGAGAAATCCGGGTGCCGCTTGAAGGCGCCGCGCGCATCCGTCATGCTCATGTTGCGGCCATGCAGGCGATAGGCGCCCAAGGCCTCGCCGATGGTAAAGACCCCGCCAAACAAGGGCGCGATGGTGTTCAAGACACCGTCATGCCCGACCGGCGGCGTCAGCGGCATCACCTGCTCCAGGAATTGCCGCGCATGCGCGTTTCCGCTGGTGACCGGCCAGCGATAGGTTCCGGTGGTACGGAAAGACGCCGCCACGGTGCGGCAGGGAATGTCGCGGGCGAAGTTGGCGAAGCGGCGGCCCAGCCGGCGGCCTTCGCCATCGATGATGTCCAGGTCGAACTGTACCTTGGCCAGGCCCGGGCACCAGGCTTTCTCCACTTTTTCCAGCGCGGTGGGATGCAGGGCATCGTCCGCATCCAGAAACAGCACGATATCGGAACTGGTTTCGCGGAATCCGCGATTGATCGCTTCCTTATAGCCCCCGTTGGACTGGAAGATGGGACTGATCCGGCCGCCATAGCCGGAAATCACGCTTGCCGAATTGTCGGTGGAACCGTCATCCAGGACGATGATTTCATCCGCCGGCCGCGTTTGACCCAGCGCGCTCTCGATCGCGCCGCCGACATATTTTTCATAATTGTAGCAGGTTATCACGATGGCAATGCGAAGCGTCATGACAGCACCATGCGTCGCGCGATGCCGGGCGCCCGGACCACCGGCGCGACATTCGCGGCGTCCTGGCGTTTTATGCCCCACACACAGACAAGGATCATCGGAACCAGGAAACAGGGATTCAATTCGGACCCCTCGCCCAGCTGGAAGATCGACAAATAGAGCAGCGAGATGAACTTGTCGTGGCGGAGCCAGATCGTCGACGCCAGCAGCCCCAGGCCCAGGATCATCGCGAACAGCCCGTAATCGTGGGTGAACTTCAGCACCGGATTGGTGGAGACGCCGTTGATCAGATAGATGCGATCGAACGAACCGGGCCCGTTCCCCGTCAGGATGGTTCCGTTGTCGATCATGTCCGACCAGGCGCGCCCCTGCGCGATGTAGCGGGTGTGGGCGCTGCTGCCTTCGCTTTGAAATTCCGAAATCCTGTGAACGTAGCGATCCGCGACATCCGGCGCCGTGACCGCCAGGACGGCGAAGATCCCCGCGCCCGCCAGCACGATCGCGGGAAGGCGCAGCGCGTTCTTGAAGGAGAAAAGCGCGCTGGCCGCGATAGCGACCACCAGCGAAAACAGGCCGGTGCCGGAAAAGCTGGTCAGATAGGCGATGGCGTAAACCGGCAGAAACTTGAACTGCTTCTTGACCGTGACCTCTATCGAAGCGGCGATGACGATCAGCTGGGAAAAGGAAGACGGCTCGCCCAGGAAGATGGCGTTCGACCGGACGATATTGGAGCCATATTCCAGGATGGCGTTGGAATTGAAGAAGCTTTCCAGCAGAAACGGCTTCAACCAGGGCATGACGCTGGACAGCGACGATATCTGCAAACCGGCGAATTGCGCGCCATATTGGAATATTCCCAGCGCGGCAAGAACCCGCGCATAGTTGAGAAATATATCGAGGACAATGGAGGCGTCGAACCGTGACGAAGGCTCGAATATGAAAAAGCTGTAGAGGATAGCGAGCAGCGCAAGCGAAGGCAGGCTGAAGGTGGCCGCTCCGCCAGGGGCCTGCAGGACCAGTATGGCGCTGAAAAGCGCGGCGCAGAGGAACAAGCCATAAAGGGTCAGCGACCGGCCGTTGATCCGGACCTTTCCCGACAGGGCGGCCCAGGCAAACAGGAGAATGCAGACGGGCAGTGCGAGCGCGAAATACCGGCGTCCGAAAACGAAGCCGAATTTCTGCAGAATAAGCGTGGAAAAGAAGATGCCATGCACGAAAAGTCGCGCGCCACGGTCGCCGCCGGCTGCGGCGATGTTCGAAAAGCGGGCGGGAAGGATCGCGCTTGTCATGTTTCCCGGATGGCAAGAGGGTTCAAGACATTCGGCCGCCGCCAGCGGAATTTCGCACCGGCGGCATCACGCAGGAAACCGGTA
>Ga0070660_100002952_pt1 | contig 11696 bp, 11 predicted proteins | sample KBSC33metaG_FD_64670 | JGI IMG/M metagenome (GOLD analysis project Ga0070660, IMG submission 64670) | Corn rhizosphere microbial communities from Kellogg Biological Station, Michigan, USA - KBS C3-3 metaG | ecosystem: Host-associated > Plants > Roots > Rhizosphere > Soil ... | reverse complement strand
CTTGCCTGCCCGTTCTCGAACAGGGCCGCGACGGGCTCCGCTCGGGCCGCCTTGCCGCGGCTGGCATGGACGAGCCGGACCGGGAGGCCCTGCCGCGCCGCTCTGAGCACGCTCTCCACCATCGCGCCGCCATTATTCGCCTCGGCTACGATCCGGTCCGCGCCATAATCCTCCGCGGCCCGCGCCACCGCCCGCGCCCAGCCGTCGGGGCTAAGGCCCTGAACGCTTCGGTCGCCAAGCACGTAGCCGGTCCCGTCCGGCCCAAGCCCGACCGCCACGATCCCGCAGGCGTCCGCTTCCTCGCCCACGCTCGCCGGCGGATCGACCCCGATCACCACGCGCCGAGGCTCGCAAGGGGCCGGCGCCCGTGCCTTCTCGATCATCGTCCGGGTCCACAGCGCCCCCTCGATGTCGTCGATCAACTCCCCTTCCAGCTCCTGTCGGCCAAGCCGGGTCCCGCCGTAGAGCCGCTGCATGGTCTCGACGAAGTCGTCCGAGAGGTGCGGGTTGTCGGCCGTTCCGCCGCGACTGGCAATCGTCTCCGGATCGCCGGCGATTCGCCGCACCAGCGGGATCGACCGCGGAGTCGTCGTCACCAGGGTCCGCTGACGTGCCCCGAGCCTCAAGCCGAGCATCAGATTGTCCCAGGTCGCCTCGGGGTTCGCCCATTTCGCCAGTTCGTCGCACCAGGCGAAATGGTGCTGCGGCCCCCGCAATTTCTCCGGGTTCCGGCTCGAATAGACGAAGCCGAGCGCACCCGAAGCGAAGCGCAGCACGCCCGCCGTCGAAGCCCAGTGGAATCGCTCCCCCGGCCGAGCCACGGCGAACAGGCCGCTCTCCCCCTCCACCATCACCTTCCTGACCTCGTCGTTCGTCCGCCCGACGAGCGCGATTCGGAGCGACGGGTCGGACCGGGCGAGCGCGCTCACCCACTCCGCTCCGGCCCGGGTCTTGCCGAAGCCGCGGCCCGCCATCAGCAGCCACGCGCGCCATTCGCCGGGCGGCGGCAGCTGCCCCGGGTGCGCCCAGGCCGGCCACCGCGCCAGCAGCTCGCGCTTCTGGGGCTTTGAAAGCCGGCGCAGCACGGCACGCTGGACCGCCTCCTCTTCCAACGCCAGTTGCTCGACCGGCGTCAACGGCCGCGCGCCGTCGTCCATCGCGCCGGGAAAGGTCATCGGCCGAGGCGTTTCCGGACGGAGGCAAGCCGCGCGAGGATTGCCGAGTCCGTCTCGTCCTGCGCGGCGCACTTCTCCGCCGTGCCGCCGCGCCGCGGCCGGACCGCCGCTTCCTCGCGATGATATTTGAGCAGGTTCAACGCCTGCTCGCGCTCATATTTGTCCATCCGGGCGCCCGCCGCATTGCCCTCGCCCCCGTTCTCCGGGCCGCCCATGGCGTCGAGGATCAGCCTTTCCTCGACCTGCGCGTAGCCGATCGCGATCGCCTCCTGCCATAAAGCGGCGAATGCCGCGTCGCGCAGCTTCAGCGCGTAGCAATGCGCGCGCTTCATGTCCGCCGCGTCCGCGGCGCGCTGGACGCAGCAGGTATCCGCCAGCGTCTCGAGAAAGATCGCCTTCTTCTCTTCCGTCCAGTGCCGCGCCTCCCGCCGAGCGCCTTTCGCCATGGCTGCCGCTCCCGATTCCCTGTTCTATCTATGTTCCATTCGGCGAGCCTTGTCAAGATTCTTACGTAGTTATATACGGTGCTCCGTACATCTGTACGGTAGCGGAGGGCGGAATGCCGAGCGAGCGCTTTGAGATGAGGATCGACAGCGAGCTGCTGGATCGTCTCGATCAGTGGAGAAAAGCCGAGGATGACGAGCCGTCCCGGGCCGAGGCGGTTCGCCGGCTGCTCGAGTCCGGGCTGGCGCACGACAACAGGGGGCGCGCTCCGCACCTCACCGACGGCGAAAAGCTCATCGCGATGATGCTCGGCGATCTGATCCAGGCGACGAATGTCGAGGTGGAGACCGACGTCGACCTCGTGCGGAAAGTGATTCTCGGCGGCCATTATTGGGCGTTGAGTTGGGAATTGCCGGGGATCTTCCACGGCCATTCCGACAAGCAGAGGCGGGTGCGCTTCGTCGTCGACGTGCTCGACATGTGGTCGTTCGTGGAGGAGGCGTTCGAAAGCCTGGACGAGCAAGGCCGAAGCCGTCTCGCCGCCGCGCTGGGCCCGCTGGGCGAGGATGTGGCCTTCCCCGGCTTCGACGGAAACGAGGAGGGGGAGCATCTCTCGATCGCCCGCTTCCTGGTGGAGGATCTCCAGCGCTTCGTCCGCTTCCGCGAGGGCCACCGCGACCTCAACTCCCACTGGCCGACGCTTGACGGGTACAAGGCGATGCTGAGCGTCTTCGAACCCCTCCGCAAGACGCTGGTCGGAAAGCGCCTGACCCCCGACCAACTCATCGCCGTGCTCGGCGCCCGCAGGGGCTAGGGCCTGTCCTTGCGCGGCTGAAGCGCCGGCGGACGACTCCCGCGTCCTCCACCCCCCGCCGTCATGCCGGACTTGATCCGGCATCCACCTTCTTCCGCCCGGCCGCCGAGCAAAGAAGGTGGACCCCGGATCAAGTCCGGGGTGACGATCCTGCGTCGAAGGGCAAGCTCCAGTCCGCAAAGAACGTGGTTAGCGGCCCGTTAACTTCCGGCCCCTGCGAGTCCCGATCCAAGGCAGCCGGAATAGCCGTCTGGACGGCCGCGGCCGGAGGTTCCTAGCCAGTCCCCAACGACTTCACGGGGACGAAAATGACCAACGCAGCAGCCTTGCGGGAGCGCGCCGCCAAGTGCCGGGACCATGCCCGCGAATATGATCCGTCGGTGGCTCGACCGCTCCTCGAAAAAGCCCGGGCTCTCGACTTCGAAGCCGCCCTGCTGGAGCGCGCCGGGCGCGAGCGCCGCCTTCCGCGGCTGACCGGCCGCGACGTGTTTCTCAACGAGCGGCCGGTGTTCGGAAAGCTCGGACTCTCGTAGGCGCGGCTTGCCCTCGAAGCCGGAGTGGCGCACGACAGGGCGGCACCGGGGGCCGCTCAACATGCTGAAATCTTTGGACAGACGCTGGATCAGGGTCGCCATCTACTACCTGATCGCGCTCGCTTTCTCCGCCCTCGCCCGCCTCTACTGGCACACCAGCGATCCGGCCGATCCGGCGGTCGGCGCGTGGGGCCTGTATCGCCACCTCCTTTCCGGCCTCGGCCCTCTCCTCGGCGCCCTCGCGATCTGGGCGGCTTTCCGGCCGGAGCGGAGGATGAGCCTCGGCGGCACCTTCCCGGCGATGGGCTGGGCGATGGTCGCGGTTCCGGCGGCGGTGATGGCCGCCATCGGCATTCCCAATCGCTTCGGGATCGAACCCCATCTCTTCGGCCTTCACATCGGCGTGTGGGTCGCGATCTACGCGCTGTTCGAGGAGACCGGCTGGCGCGGCTATTTGCAGGACGAGCTGCGGCACTGGCACAAGCTGGCGAAATACGCCTTCATCGGGCTGCTCTGGTACGCTTGGCACTTCAGCTATCTCGGCGGCTACGGCCTCGGCACCGAGATCTCCAATCTCCTCATGATCGTGCTCGCCAGCATCGGCATCGGCTTCGTCGCCGACCGCACCCACTCCATCCTCGCCGCCGCCGCCTTCCACGTCATCGGAGACGTCATGGGGCTGATGCACGAGTTCAAGACGCTGATGCCTTCCACTCACGACCGACTGGTCGTCGTCGCGATCTGCGTCGTCATCTGGCTGGTGATGCTCCGCCTGTGGGGCATGCGCGACAAACGGCGGCGCGGCGACGCCCAGCGTCAGGTTCGGATGGAATCGTCACCCCGGACTTGATCCGGGGTCCACCTTCCTTTGCGCACCGAGTGACAGGAAGGTGGATGCCGGATCAGGTCCGGCATGACGAAGTAACGAGGGTTTCAGCTTCAACAGGATCGACCCTAGGGAGGGACCGCGACCATCGCCTTCAACAAGGGAGTCGAACCGGTCAGAGTCCGGCCGCATACCGCTTACTCCCGACTGGTCGTCGTTGCGATCTGCGTCGTCATCTGGCTGGTGATGCTCCGCCTGTGGGGCATCCGCGACAAGAGGCGGCGCGCGCTGAGCTCCGTTCAGACCGGTGCGTCACCCCGGACTTGATCCGGGGTCCACCTTCCCTTTGCGGACCAGGTAAGAAGAAGGTGGATGCCGGATCAAGTCCGGCATGACGGTTCCGAGGTTTTCGTCCGCAGGAAGAAGTCTACGCCAGCAGCCCCGCCAGAGTCTCCGCGCCTACGGGGGGGGGGCAGAGGAAACCTTGGTAGGTGGTGCAGCGTTTGCCCGCTAGAGGGAGTCATTCCTTCAAAAGATGGTCGAACCGGTCGTTCGGATCATCGCTCACGTCGCTTCCTTTCGCCAATCGAAATGGCCTCTCCGTAGTCTTTCGCAATCTGGGTCGGCGCATCTGGACCGATGCTGTATGGCGAACGCTGGGGCTTCCAGCGGGCAAGAACCTCACCTCGGTCGAGCGTAATTTCGCTATATCGCTCATTCGATGGCCTCTCTCCCGAGGTGGCAATGCACCTTGCGTTGTCAGCCATTTGAATTTCACCGAAGGCTTGGAAATACGAATTTGTCCAAAACTCTTGCGGTATTGGCATCGAGGCGAGCGTAAATTCCCAATTTGTCCCTGGAATAAACTTCCTGCCTCGGGCTTTAACATCCCCGCGCGCCAATGCCTCTCGCACCTGCTTTGAAAGGGCGTATTCCCCGCTCTTCCGACATTCGCGGTCAGGGTCCGAAAGACGGTCGTACTCCGCCGCCCATGCGCTATGGAATGCGACATGCCGAAAGACTGCGTGGAACGGGAGGTCCACCTTTGGCTTTGGTCGGGGGACCGGCGACGGCCTTTCCGGACGGCGGCGAAACGCCTCTCGTCTACGAACTGAAGCGCGCGCCTCCTCCTCCGCGGTAGCGACCTGCCGAGCCCTTTTCACCTCGTCCTCAAGCCGGAGCCGTTCCCATTCGTCGTAATAGTCTCGGTTGGGATCGATAAGAGCCGCCATCGGCTCCCGCAGCTTTCCGTAATCGACCTCTCCATTTACGATGCACTCAGCCACGAGCCTGCCGGCATCCGTTGCAAGAAGTCGATCGCTGCGCTCTTTCTGCTCTTTCCACAGCTCATAAGGAGCAAGGAGGAGCCGCATGGCGAAAATTCCAGCCAGCGCAAAAACCGGAACTTGCCAAGCAAGTTCGTTCACTGTGATTGCCCACGCTGGGACAAAATGGGCGACCACCGGCAGGACTCCGGAAACAGCTCCACCAAGCGCGCTGCTACGAGACCAGACGTCCCGGTAAGCGCGCTTGCCCCACGCAAGATAGAAAGAACGCTTCCCCATCCCGCTATACTACCGCTGGACCTCCCTGGGGATAAGCGCCGAGTTGGTCCGGGGGGTCCACCTTACTTCCGGTGGCGTCGAGAATGAAGATGGAGGCCCTATCAAGGCCCGCCTGACGGGATACCGCTTAACCTAGCAGCCCCGCCAGCGTCCCCGAATCCACGGGAGGCGAGCAGAGGAAGCCCTGGTAAAGGTTGCAGCCCTCCCTCGCGAGAAGGGCGAGCTGCTCCTCCGTCTCGACTCCTTCCGCGATGACTTCGAGGCCGAGGGAGCGCGCCATGTCGATGACGCTCCTCACCACCACCTGGTCGCGCGGGCTTCCGCCGATATCCTCGACCAGGCGCTTGTCGATCTTGAGATAGTCGAGCGGAAGCGCCTTAAGATAGGCGAGGCTCGAATAGCCGGTGCCGAAATCGTCGATCGCCACCCGAAGCCCGCTTCGCCGGAGGCCGGCGAGGAGGCTCGCGGCGGCGGACAGATCCTCGATCAGCCCGCCCTCGGTCACCTCGACGGTCAGCCGCCCTCCGTCGAAGCCGCTCTCCCGAACCGTCTCGACGAACTGGGCGGCGAAGCCGGGGCGGACGATGTCGGCGGCGGTGATGTTGACCGACAGGCGAAGCCCGGCGAGCGAGTCCGGCCAGGCGGCGGCGGCGGCGAGCGCCTTCCTCTGCACATGGTCGGAAAGCTGGACGAGATAGTCGGAGCGCTCGGCGACCCCGAACAGGGTGATGGCGCCGAGCTCGCCGAGCTCGGGGTGGCGCCAGCGGGCCAGCGCCTCGGCGCCGACGATCCGGCGGGTGGCGATCGAGACCTGCGGCTGGAAGAGTATCTCGATCTCGTCCTGGTCGAGGGCTCGGCGAAGATCGACCTCGAGCCGGTCGCCGAGCGCATTCTCGCTCGCTTCGCCGGCTTCCTGGACCTTGACCGGTCCGCTCTCCCCCGCCTTGGCCTCGGCGAGCGCGGCGCTCGCCCGGCGAAGCAATGCGGGCGCATCGTCGCCCGGCTCCGCCGCGACCACCCCGACCCGGCTTCCAAGCGTGATGACGTGATCGCCCGACATGAACGGCCGGGCGATCGATTCGACGAGCTGGCCGGCCAGGAAGCGGCCTTCGCCCAGGCTCGTCGGAGCGCCCAGCAATATGGCGAACTCCGCACCCGCGATCCGGGCGACGAGGCGTTGGCGGCCGTCCGCGTCGATGCAGCGCTCGATCCGCCGGGCCGCCGCCTGGAGGACCGAGTCGCCGGTCGAGCGGCCGAAGGCGGCGTTGATCGTGTCGAAGCGGCTCACCGCCAGGAGGAGCAGGACGACGGGCGGCTGCGCGTCTCCCGCCCCGGAGCCGAGCTGGCGATCGAGCCAGGCCCGGGCCGCCCGGGCGTCGCGAACTCCGGTCATCGGATCGCGCGACTGAGTTCCGGATCCCTCGAGCGGGACGATCGCCTCGGTCCGGCCGATCACTGCCTCGCCCTCGCCTTCGACCCGCAAATGGTGGGCGAGCCTGGCGCCTTCGCTTTCCCCGTCGGAATGGGCGAAGGCGGTCGACTCGCCGGTCGCGAGCAGCCGGTCGACCGCGCCCCGGGCCGCCTTGCGGCCGCTGGGATCGAGCTTGCGGAACAGCTCCATCAGGCTGATCCGTTGCCCCGATTCGTCGCCGAGTCCGGCCCGGCGGGCGAGTGCGGGGCTAAGCTCGACCGTGCCGGAGCCCTTCTCCCACCGCCAGGAGGCCGGTGTCTCGCGGCCTTCCTCGCCGCGCCGCCACGGTCGCCGTCCGCCGACCCGTTCGGCATGGCGCTGGGCGAACTGGATGGCGTGGGCGAGCTGCTGCTCCGAAAAGGGGCTGACGAGAAAATGCGTCGCTCCGGCGAAATGAAGCTCGTCCAGCGCCGACTCGTCGGTTCGGGAGAGCAGGACGAGCAAAGCGGCGGCATTCACCTCGCACGGATCGGCCAACGCTCGGACCCCTTCGCGCCCCTCGGGCAGTGCGCCGCGCGCGTCCACGACCGCGACGGAAGCACCTGAAGCGACGAAACGGCTCTCCGCATTGTCATTGCGCCGGGCGGCGATCGGCAGCCATCCGGCGCGCTCGGCGAGTCCGGTCAGCTCGTCGCGATGCCGGAAGGACAGGATGAACAACGGTGCCGCACCGCCTCGAGCGGCCATCTTGCCTGATCCTCCGCCTAGCGGCGCCTCGTTACCCATGAAGCCTAGTCTTGCACGGGGGGATCAACAATCGGTGTTTGGGGAGGGTTACCGATTGCCATCCCGCGGCGGGATCGGGGCGCGCCGACGGGGCGGAGCGCCCTCCCTTGCCCCCTCGCCTCCCCCGCCCTACGAACGGCGGCGATGACGGCGAATGCGGACAAGCGTACGGCCCTGCTCGCCTCCCCCGCCGAGGCGGCGCAGGCGGCCGAGGCGATGCTTCGCGAGGCCTACGACTTCGTGCCCGTTGAGGAAGCGGAGCAGATCGTCGCTCTGGGTGGCGACGGATTCCTTCTCCAGACGCTGCACGAGATGCTCGACCGGCAGCGGCTGCTTCCCATCTTCGGGATGAACCGGGGCACCGTCGGCTTCCTGATGAACGAATGGCGCCTCGACGGACTCGCCGAGCGTCTCGACCGCGCCCGCGCTTTCCAGGTCGCGCCGCTGCGGATGGAGGCGGAGACGGTAGGTGGGGAGCGGGTGTCGCATCCCGCGATCAACGAGGTCTCGCTGCTTCGCGAGACCCGCCAGACGGCGTGGGTGGAAGTTTCGGTCAACGGCCGGGTCGTGCTGCCGCAGCTGATCTGCGACGGGGTGCTCGTTGCGACTCCGGCCGGCTCGACCGCCTACAATCTTTCCGCGCAGGGCCCGATCCTTCCGCTCGGCTCCAACCTCGTCGCGCTCACCCCGATCAGCCCGTTCCGTCCCCGGCGCTGGCGCGGCGCCCTTATCCCGGACGAGCTCTCGGTGCTGTTGCGGGTCCTCGACCCGGTGAAGCGGCCCGTTTCCGCCGTCGCCGACCAGCTCGAGGTGCGCGAGGTGGCGACGGTCCGGGTCTCCGTCGACCGGAGCCTTGCCCTGACCTTGCTGTTCGACGCCGAGCATGCGCTGGACGAGCGGATCACGATGGAGCAGTTCACCGCCTAGGCCGCCTCGCCGCAAACCGCCTTGCCACCTCCGAAAATCCCGTGCTAGAGCCGCGCTCGCTCGAGAGGGCCACTCCCCGGTAGCTCAGCGGTAGAGCATCCGACTGTTAATCGGACGGCCGATGGTTCGAATCCGTCCCGGGGAGCCAGCCCTCTTCTCCCATGCGCCTGAGTGACCGCCTCCAGTCAGTCGAGCGGGCGGTCCACCGCAATCGCATGCTAGAGCATCGGCAGGACTGCCGGCTTAGGCCCGCAGGGGAAGGCGGCGTCGATACGCGCCACGTCGCTTTCGGATAAATCGAGGCTGGTGGCCGCGGCGTTCTGCGCGGCATGTTCCGGGCTCGACGCCTTCGGAATCGCGAACGCCTCGCGAGCGAGAGAGGCGAGCGCGACCTGGCGCGAAGTCGCGTCGTGGGCTTCGGCGACTTCGGCGAGCACCCTTCCTCCCGGCGACCGCTCATCGGGGAAGTTCCATGACCGAACGGGCTGTAGGCGACGACGTCCGCGCCGTGCCGTCTGCACCAGGGAATGGCTGCGTGCTCGATCGCGCGTTCCTCCAGATTGTAGAGCACCTGATTGCAGGCGATCTTGCCGGGACCGGCGATGCCGAGCGCCTCGTCGAGATCGGCGACGTCGAAATTGCTGACGCCCCAAGCGAGGATCTTGCCCGAGCGGACGAGCCGCTCAAAGCCCTCGATGGTCTCGGTAAGCGGAACCGACCCGCGCCAGTGAAGCCGGTAGCAATCGAGGCGATCGGTCCCGAGGCGCGTCAACGAACGCTCGCAGGCCCTGATCACCCCTTCCGTGGAGGCGTTGCGGGGAGCAGCTTGGAGACGAGGAACAGCTCGTCGCGGCGCCTTCGATCGCCTCCGCGACCAGCAATTCGGCATCGCCGTACATTTTCGGCGGTGTCGATTTGGGTCATTCCCTCGTCGAGGTCGCGGCGGAGCGCCGCGACGGCAGGCTCCCGCCTGTCATTGTCGATTTCCCAGCTACCCTGGCCGACGATCGGGAACTGACGGCCGGTCGATCCAAACTGCCCGTACCGCATCGCTGCCTCCTGACGTCTTCCCAGGCGCGAGACTGCCGGCATGGAACTACAACGATCGGCTCCCGCGCACGGTCCTCGACGCCATTCGGCAACTTAACGCCGTCCCCACGGGTTTGGCCCTAACTGCCCATAGGACAGCATGATGGCGAAAAATTTCGGCGCGATCCGGGGGCTAAGCCGCTTCGAAGGTTTCACTGACGCGGTGTTCGCCATCGCGCTGACGCTGCTTATCGTCGAGATCAAGCCGCCGGGGGCGCATGACGGGCCTCACGGCTATACGAGCCTCCTGAACGCCATGGCGGAGCAATGGCGCGAGCATCTCGCCCTTCTTCTCTGCTACGTCACCATCGGCGCCTACTGGCTGCAGCACCATTACACGGGCCGGATTTACGCCCGGAGCGATCATGTCTTCGGCCTGATCAACCTCCTGTTCCTGCTGGCGATAGTCGTGGTCCCCTACCCGATCCGGGTTTGGTGCTTCCACCTCGGGACGCGGTTCGAGCCGGCGGCCGCGGTGACTCTCACCGTCGCTCTGGCGTTCACGGCGGTCGCCTGGATGATGAAGTGGTTCTACGGAATGTCGGGCGGGCGCAGGGTGATGGACGAACGTCTCGCCCCCGACTTCCTGAAGCAGATGACCCGCCGCTACGGAATCGCGACCGCGATCCAGATCGTGGCGGTACCGGTGGCGATCGCCGCGCCGCGCATCGGTGCGGGGATGGCCCTGCTGAGCGTCGCCTGGTTCCTCATTCCGCAGCCCAGCCCGCGCTATCGGCCCGGGCAGGAGCCCGGCCGCGAAGAGAAGGAGGAGGCGTAGCAACGAATCCCTGGTTCCACGCGAAGGAGAACGCAGATGATTGACCGCGCATTGTTCGTCCGCATCGAGGCCAAGGAAGGCAAGGAGGACGAGGTCGAAGACTTCCTTCGTAAGGCGCTCGGCGACGTGATGGAGGAGGAAGGGACGATCAACTGGTATGCCGTCAAGTTCGGCTCCCGCGACTTCGCGATCTTCGACACGTTCGGAAGCGAGAAGGATCGGCTCGCGCACCTTGCCGGAAAGGTCGGCCGGGCGCTGATCGCCCACACCCCGACTTTGCTTCACGGCATCCCCAAGATCGAGCATGCCAAGGTGCTGGCGTCCAAGTAGGCGGCGGCGGAAGCGTTTTGGCAAGACGCGGTCCGAGCGGCAATCGACCTCGCGATGAGCGGGGAATCGCCGCTCAGGCCGCGGAGACGGCCGCCTCTTCTCCCAACGCGCGGCGGAGATAGGGCGCGGTCCGGCTGGTCTTGGAAGACGCCACTTTCGCCGGCGGGCCGGCCGCCACGATCTTTCCCCCCTCGTCACCGGCGCCCGGACCGATGTCGATCACCCAGTCGCTCGCCGCCGCCACCTTCATGTCGTGATCGACCATCACGACGCTGTTGCCGGCGTCGACGAGCGCGTTGAGCTGCGCGAGCAGGCGCTCGACGTCGGTCGGGTGAAGGCCGGTGGTCGGCTCGTCGAGCACGTAGAGCGCGCCTCCGCGCTGGGCGCGCTGAAGCTCGGTTGCGAGCTTGACCCTTTGCGCCTCGCCGCCTGAAAATTCGGTCGCCGGCTGTCCGAGGCGGATATAATCGAGCCCGACCTCGCGGAGCACCTTCAACGACCGGCAGACATTTGGCGCGTCGGCGAAGAAATCCCACGCGCCCGCGACGGTGAGGGCGAGCACGTCGGCGATGGTCTTGCCGCGATAGCGCACCTCGAGGGTCTTGGAATTGTAGCGGGTGCCGTGGCACGTAGGGCACGGGGCATAGACGCTCGGCAGGAAGAGCAATTCGACCATGACGAAGCCCTCGCCCTCGCAGCGCGGACAGCGGCCCTTGGCGACGTTGAACGAGAAGCGTCCGGCGTCGTAGCGGCGCTTGCGCGCGGCCGGCGTCGCCGCGAACAGCTTGCGCACGCCGTCGAACAGGCCCGTGTACGTGGCGAGGTTGGAGCGCGGCGTGCGGCCGATCGGCTTCTGGTCGACGCGCACCAGTCGCCGGATCGCCTCGGCGCCCGCATGCAGGCGGCCGCGCGTGGCCTGGACCACCTCGGGCGTGGCGTCGTCGACCTCGTCCTCGGGCGACTCGGGCTCGTGGCCCAGGTGCGCGCCCACGAGCTCGACGAGCGCCTGGCTCACCAG
>Ga0070660_100002945_pt1 | contig 11711 bp, 10 predicted proteins | sample KBSC33metaG_FD_64670 | JGI IMG/M metagenome (GOLD analysis project Ga0070660, IMG submission 64670) | Corn rhizosphere microbial communities from Kellogg Biological Station, Michigan, USA - KBS C3-3 metaG | ecosystem: Host-associated > Plants > Roots > Rhizosphere > Soil ... | reverse complement strand
ATCGTGTCAGTCAGGCGGATTATGGTGCCGAGCATTTGGTGCGCGACCTGAACCTCGCGGCTGCCGGCATCGCCCGCGCCGCCGCCGACAAGTTCGAGGCGCAGGACGGCCGCCCCCGTTTCGTCGCGGGCGCAATCGGGCCGACCAACAAGACTTTGTCGCTGTCGCCGGACGTCAACGATCCCGGCTATCGCGCGATCGGCTTCGACGAACTGAAGGATGTTTATCGCGAGCAGGCCGAGGCTCTGCTCGACGGCGGCTGCGATTTCATCCTGATCGAGACCATCTTCGATACGTTGAACGCCAAGGCAGCGATCGTCGCGGTGCTCGAGATCCAGGACGCCCGCCAGCACGAAATCCCGATCATGCTGTCGATGACGATCACCGACATGTCCGGGCGCAACCTGTCGGGCCATTCGGTCGAGGCTTTCACCTACATGGTCCGCCATGCGCGCCCGCTCACGATCGGGCTCAATTGCGCGTTCGGGGCGGATCTGATGCGGCCCTATCTCAAGGAAATGGCGCATGTCGCCGACAGCCTGATCATGGCCTATCCCAATGCCGGCCTGCCCAACGATCTCGGCGCCTATGACGAGCAGCCGCATACCACCGGCGGACTGGTCGGCGATTGGGCACGGGACGGTCTGGTCAATGTCGTCGGCGGCTGCTGCGGCACGACCCCGCCGCACATCGCGGCGATGGCCGCCGCGGTGAAGGACGTCGGCCCGCGCGCGCAGCACGATCATGTCGCGATCACCCGGCTGGCCGGGCTCGATCCGTTCGTGATGGCAGCCTAGATCCCGTCATTCCCGCGAAGGCGGGAATCCATAAGCACGACGGTTCAGGACTATGGATTCCCGCCTGCGCGGGAATGCCGAAGAAAAGAGAGCAAGTTGACCAAATCCACCGCCCAATTCGTCAATGTCGGCGAGCGCACCAACGTCACCGGATCGGCTGCGTTCAAGAAGCTGATCATGGCCGGCGAATATGCCAAGGCGGTCGAGGTCGCGCGCCAGCAGGTCGAAAATGGCGCGCAGGTGATCGACGTCAACATGGACGAAGGCCTGCTCGATGCGGAGGTGGCGATGACCACCTTCCTCAAGCTGATCGCCGCCGAGCCCGACATCGCGCGCGTCCCCGTCATGGTCGACAGTTCCAAATGGAGCGTGATCGAGGCGGGGCTGAAATGCGTCTCGGGCAAGCCGATCGTGAATTCGATCAGCATGAAGGAGGGCGAAGACGCCTTCCTCGATCATGCGCGCAAGGTCATGGCCTATGGCGCGGCGGTCGTGGTGATGGCGTTCGACACAGTGGGCCAGGCCGACACCAAGGAACGCAAGGTCGAGATTTGCGAGCGCGCTTACCACCTGCTCACCGGCATCGGCTTCCCGCCCGAAGACATCATCTTCGATCCCAATATCTTCGCGATCGCGACCGGTATCGAAGAGCATCGCCGCTACGCGATCGACTTCATCGAAGCGACGCGCGAGATCAAGGCGCGCTGCCCGCATTGCCACATTTCGGGCGGCGTCTCGAACCTGAGCTTCAGCTTCCGCGGCAATGAACCCGTGCGTCGCGCGATGCACAGCGTGTTCCTCTACCACGCCATCCAGGCGGGGATGGACATGGGCATCGTCAATGCCGGACAGCTCGACGTCTATGACGCGATCGACCCCGAGCTGCGCGAAGCCTGCGAGGATGTCATCTGGGATCGTCGCGACGACGCGACCGACCGGCTGATCACGCTCGCCGAGAAATATCGCGGCACTGATGCGGTCGCCGAGAAGCAGGCCGAGGAATGGCGCAGCTGGGACGTGCGCAGGCGGCTCGAACATGCGCTCGTCAAGGGCATCGACCTTTATGTGGTCGAAGATACCGAGGAGGCCCGGCTCCAGCACAAGCGCCCGATCGAGGTGATCGAAGGACCGCTGATGGACGGTATGAACGTCGTCGGCGACCTGTTCGGATCGGGCAAGATGTTCCTGCCGCAGGTGGTGAAATCGGCGCGCGTGATGAAGAAGGCGGTCGCGCACCTTCTGCCCTATATCGAGGCGGAGAAGGTCGCCGGCGCGCGCTCCAAGGGCCGGATCGTGATGGCGACGGTCAAGGGCGACGTCCACGATATCGGCAAGAATATCGTCGGCGTCGTGCTCGCCTGCAACGGCTATGAGATCATCGATCTCGGTGTGATGGTGCCGTGGACGAAGATCCTGGAGGCTGCGAACGAGAATGATGCCGACATGATCGGCCTGTCCGGCCTGATCACCCCCTCGCTCGACGAGATGGTGACGGTCGCGCAGGAAATGGCGCGGGCAAATATGACGATGCCGCTGCTGATCGGTGGCGCCACCACGTCGAAGGTCCACACCGCGCTTCGCATCGATCCCGCCTATGAAGGGCCCGTCGTGCACGTGCTCGACGCAAGCCGCGCGGTAGGCGTCGCTTCGACCTTGATGTCCGACACGCAGCGCGATGCCTTCGTCGAGAAGACCGCGACCGATTATCAGGCGGTGCGCGTCGCGCGCGAGAATAAGGGCCAGAATGAGCTCGCCTCGCTGGAAGAGGCACGCGCCAACGCCTTCCCGTTCGACGCTGCGAACAAGCCGCCAGCGCCACTCCAGCCCGGCACGCACGTCTTCGACGATTGGCCGCTCGACGATCTGCGCCCGCTTATCGACTGGACCCCCTTCTTTCGCGCCTGGGAACTGGCCGGCGTCTATCCCGCGATCCTGGAAGACGACGTCGTCGGCGAAAGCGCGCGCGGCTTGTTCGCCGATGCCGAGGCGATGCTCGACACGATCATCAGCGAGAAATGGCTGACCGCGAAGGGCGTCGCAGCCTTGTGGCCGGCGAAGCGCGATGGGGATGATATCCTCGTTACCCCGTTCGCCCTGAGCGAAGTCGAAGGGCGCGCAGCCAGCTCGGAGCGTGCTTCGACTGCGCCCAGCACGAACGGGGAAGTCCGTCTCCCCATGCTCCGCCAGCAGATCAAGAAGCGCGAAGGCCGCGCCAATATGTGTCTCGCCGACTTCATCGATCCGGCGGGCGACTGGCTCGGCGGCTTTGCGGTCGGAATCCACGGCGCCGAACCGCATCTGGCCCGCTTCAAGGCCGATCATGATGATTATCGCGACATATTGCTCAAGGCGCTCGCGGATCGTCTCGCGGAGGCGTTCGCCGAACGCCTGCACCTCCATGTCCGTACGAACCTATGGGGTTATGCAATTGGCGAGCAACTAACCAATGAGGCGCTGATCAAGGAGCAATATCGCGGCATCCGCCCGGCGCCGGGCTATCCTGCCTGCCCCGATCACAGCCTCAAACCCTTGCTGTTCGATCTGCTCGGCGGCACCGACACGACCGCGATCACCCTCACCGAAAGCTTCGCCATGCTCCCCACAGCGGCGGTGTCCGGCTTCTATTTCGGCCACCCCGACAGCCAATATTTCGGCGTGGCGCGGATCGGTAAGGACCAGCTGGACGACTATACCAGCCGGCGCGGCGTCGATCTCCAGACCGCCGAACGCTGGCTACGCCCCAACCTCGACTGAGCTGACGCCTAACTCTGGCGAAGGTTCGGTCGCGGCTCCGTCCGCGCGCTTGCTGGAACCACCCTCGCATCGATCTCGAAGACGAGGCCGTCCGGTCTGAAATCCGTGGATATCGTCCCCTTGAAGAACGGGCTCAGCGCGCGATCGAGCAAAGCGGTCCCGAAACCGCGGCGCACGGGCTTTTGAACCTCGGGCCCGCCAATTTCGCGCCATAGGAAGTGCAGCCGCGCGGTGCCGTCTTCATCCTCTTCGCAGCTCCATTCTATGTCCACCTTGCCGCTGTCGTTGGACAAGGCGCCATATTTGACCGCGTTGGTCGCGAGCTCGTGGATCGAGAGCGCCAGAGCGAGCGCCGCCTCGCGTCCAAGCCTGACTTTGCCCCCGCTGCAGGAAATGCGATCCTCGGAAAGGTCGAGCGGCGCGATCACCGTCGCTATGAGTGTTTCGAGCTCCGGCCTTCCTTCGATCGGATAGAGGAGCAGATCGCTTGCGCGAGCGAGGATGGAGAGCCGCTCCGACACCGCGCGCTCGGCGGCTTCAAGACTGGCGCTGCGCCGAATGACCTGGGCGGCGATCGCCTGGACGACGGCCAGCTGGTTTTTCAGCCGGTGCCCCAATTCCGCATTCAGCAGCGCAAGATCAGCCTCTCTCGCATCGCTTTCGGCCAGAAGGGTTGCATTGCGGCGGTAGGCTGCACGCAATTCGCCGGTGATGAAGACCATGAACGCCATGATCCCGACGAACAACAAACTCGCCGTCCATTGGTCGCTGGTAAGCTGGCGCGGGTCATGGCCGGGCGCAATTGTGAGGGCTGCCAGCACAGCGGCCAGCGCTGTTGTATAATAGCCGAACCTGGCGCCCAGCAGAAGCGCCAGCAATATAACGGCAGGAATGAACGGAAGCCACGGCAGAAGCCCGGTGATGTAGAGCATGCGAAGGCCGGCAACCGCGACGATGATTGCCGTTGCGATAAGGTAGCGCCAACCGGTCGCCAGCTTCTGGCGCACTGCCCACGACAGCACGCTATCCGTCAATGCAGTTGTCGCTTTGCGCATGCGCCCCCTTGGCGACGGCTAGCATAGATATAGTCGATGAGTCTACGATTCCTCGTCTAAATCATTGTATCACATGTGAAATGATACCGGACGGTCAGCACCGGTCGCGCCCGCTGGACGCGGAGTGCGGCGATGTCGGCAGGGCGCTGAGCACGCCGCGCGCAATCTGGCGAGAAGAAGGGCCAGCGGCGGCGCGGAGGCTTCAACAAGCAACGGCTTCCGCAAGATCCCGCGGCAGATATGGTTTGAGCAGGAAACGCCCCACTCCCGCTGATGTGACCCGATCGGGCAGATCGCTTCCTGAAATGAAGACGACGCGCAGATCGGGTCGGCGCGCGAGCGCCACCTCACTCACGCCAATTCCATTGAGCTGACCCGGGATATTCACATCGGCTACGATCGTATCGATCTCCGATGTCTGCTCGAGATGAGCCAAGGCCTGCGCCGAATTTTCGGCTTCGAGAACCGTATGGCCTGATTCCGATAGCATATCCGCCGTCATGAGCCGGACCAACGGCTCGTCTTCGATCAACAGGATCGTCCGTGAAGGCATCCCGGTAAAACCCGCCAATTCCGGGCGGGTTGCACCCTTTCAGGGTCGATCGGCAGTTATGCCAGCCGGCTTGCTTGCTCATGAGCCTGGTTGCGCTAGGAAGAGGCGATGGCGAACAAATCGGCGATCGATCGGGCGTTCGATCTGGCAAGATCGGGTCAATGTCGCGGTATTTCTGAGATTATCCGTCACCTTGCGGCGCAGGACCGGGCAGAGGTCGAGGCGCATCTGGCGCAGCCGGCCGCCCGGCGAGAGCTCATTCTGATCTGCAGCGATGCCTGGCTTGCCGCCCAGTGATCGCGGCGCGCGGAGGTGTCAGGGCCTTACGAACCGATAGGCGAAGCGATCGGTCTCGCCCTTGATCGAGGGATCGAACACCTTGGTCGCGTGCTGATCGCCTCTGTTCGCGAGCATATTGCTTTCCGTCCAGCACGAAGCGGCTTGTTCGTGGCTTTGATCCCCTCGGAATAGCCAACGACTTGACCGGCGCGAGAGTCAGCCAGCCCGCGTGATCGCGCCGGCTATCGCAGCAACCATGAAAATGCCCGGCGCAGAAAAGTCTCACCCTCCGTCCTGACGATCTCACCGTGCGCCACGACCACGTGCTCGGGACGCTCGTTGATCAACGCCAGAATTTTCGGCCGCGCGCTTGCGCGATGGCGAAAACTGATCCGGTAATCGATTGGCGGATAACCCCGTCCCTCGATCATTTGCGAAAACCTGGCGATTGGCCTCATCCACCAGGGCCAGTGGCTGTTCAGGAATGCTTCGCTGAAAGTTTGGGACAGATCCGCAATAATGGCGGTGCGTGATGCGCGGTGAAAGAAGATCAGCTCGTCCATGAAAAGCGAGTTCGCGAAATAGAATTGCTCTATCTGTTGCTTCCATGCGGGCGGCGCGACGCCGGTCAGCGCCTTGGAAAAAGGGAGATCTTTGCACTTCGCGATCGTGGCGGCCGTCCCCCACAATTGCGCCTCGGGAAAAGCGGCCTGCCACTCGCTTAGAAAGAGATAGTGCAGGCTATTAGGGCTGACGATGTGCCGAACCTGACCCAGCGCCCGAACCTGATCTTCGAGCGCGGCGGCCTTTTTCACCGGCGACCACAGCCAGAGCCCACCGTCGGCAAGGCGCACGATTACCATCCGCGTGGGGTAATCGAATCCCTTGAAAGAGACGATTTCACCATCCGCAAACCACAGATCTTGCCCGAGCGGCTCAAGCATGAGCCAACCCTACGCTCTTGAACGAGCGCGCTCCAGCAACTCTCGCTGCGAGGTATCGATCTCCCGACCGCCGACCGCTGGCTTGTCCGAACCTCGATTGACTCGAATCTGCCGCCCGTGCAGGGTCGTTTTCGTCATCGGCGGGCGACCGCCGGAGGACTGCGCGGGAGAAAGGTAGGGCCCGCCTGGATCGTAGCCGGCTTGCCGGCGGGCCGATCTGGGCAATAAAGGTCCCCGCCTGCCGAAGGAGCAACCGCCCCGGAATCTCTCAGGTCACCGGACCGCGCGGAACTTTAGACACTCTGGAAAGCGGGCGTGGCGACGCGCCCCACCGAAGGTGCAAGCCTCGCCTCCAGGCGATGCGAAAGCTCTCAGGTTCCGTGACAGAGGGGGCGATGGGCAGAAACGGCCGTGAGGCCGGCTGTCCGTCGTGCTTTCTGGAACGGGGATTTTGATGAGCGCCGACGATCATATCGCCGAACCTTTGCCATTGGACGCATGGCACCGCGCGCGCGGTGCCCGCATGGTGCCGTTCGCGGGCTATGCGATGCCGATCCAATATGAAGGCATCATCGCCGAACATAGCTGGACGCGCGCGCATGCCGGTTTGTTCGACGTCAGCCATATGGGCCAGCTCACATTGTCAGGCGAAGGGCTGGACGACGCGCTCGAGGCGCTGCTCCCCGCCGACGTCAAAAGCTTGGGCCTGGGCCGGATGCGCTATTCTTTGCTGCTCAACGACGATGGCGGGATCATCGACGATCTGATGCTCTGCCGCTGGCCGGACAAGATCTACATGGTCGTCAACGGTGCGGTGAAGGCGGGCGACATCGCGCATTTGCGCGCGCACCTGCCGAGCGCGATCACGCTCACGCACATGACCGAACGCGCCTTGCTCGCGCTGCAGGGGCCAGAGGCATTCGCGGCGCTTGAAAGGGTTACGACCGGCCGCTGGCCGCTGAGCGCGCTCACCTTCATGATGGGTGGCCCGTACGAGATCGACGGCATCGACGCCTTCATCACGCGCTCGGGTTATACCGGCGAGGACGGGTTCGAGATTTCGGTGGATGCGAGCCAGGTCGAGAAGGTCGCCGATCTTCTCTGCGCGCAACCAGAGGTCAAACCGATTGGCCTCGGCGCGCGGGATTCGCTGCGGTTGGAGGCGGGGCTCCCGCTTTACGGGCACGATCTCGACACCAACACCGATCCGGTCTCGGCCGACCTCGCCTTCGCCATCTCCAGGCGCCGCCGCACCGAAGGCGGCTTCCCGGGCGCGGGCCTGATCCTCAAGCGGCTCACCGAGGGCGCCCCGACCAGGCGCATCGGTTTGGCGATCGAGGGGCGGCTGCCTGCCCGTGAGGGCGCCGAGATTTTCGCGGGCGATATCAGGGTCGGCACCGTCACGTCGGGCGGCTTCGCGCCGACAGTCGGCGCGCCGATCGCGATGGGCTATGTCGATGCCGCGCATTCGGCGCTGGGCACCGGCCTTGAAATCGAAGTGCGCGGCAAACGCCTCGCCGCCACCGTCGCGCCGATGCCGTTCGTTCCACACCATTATGTCCGCAAGGGAGCCGCCTGATGACGACCTATTTCACCCAGGACCATGAATGGATTTCGGTCGAGGGTGGCTCGGCCACCGTCGGCATCACCGATTATGCCCAGGCGCAGCTCGGTGACGTCGTGTTCGTCGAAGTCCCGCCTGCGGGAACCGAGGTCGCCAAGGGCAAGGAAGCCGCGGTCGTTGAATCGGTCAAGGCTGCGTCCGACGTCTATGCGCCGGTCTCCGGCACCGTGACGCAGGCCAATTCGGAGCTCGAGGCCGATCCGTCCTTGGTCAATACCTCACCCGAAGAATCGGGCTGGTTCTTCAAGCTCACTCTATCCAATCCGGCCGAGCTCGAGGGGCTGATGGACGAGACGGCCTACAAAGCCTTCGTGGCTGGTCTATGAGTATCTCCGAACTCCGTTTCGATGGATCAGCCCCTTCCTTTCCGGGGACGGGTCCAGCGAAGCGACCCACTGGAGCCGACTATGCCTGATAATCCTGCCAGCCGCTGGAACCCCGCGGACTATATTGCCAACGCTTATTTCGTCCCCGCGCTCGGGGCGCAGGTGCTGGCGCTGCTTGATCCCAAGCCCGGTGAGCAGATCCTCGATCTCGGGTGCGGCGATGGCGCGCTGACCGCCAAATTGGTGGCGTCCGGCGCGAAGGTGATCGGGATCGATTCCTCGGGCGACATGGTTGCGGCGGCGCAGGCGCGCAAGCTCGATGCCCGGGTCGGCGATGGGCAAAATCTCCCCTTCGCATCCGAATTCGACGCGGTCTTCTCGAACGCGGCCTTGCACTGGATGCTCGATCCGCCGGCCGTGGCCGCGAGCGTGTTCCGCGCGCTGAAGCCGGGCGGCCGCTTCGTCGGCGAGATGGGCGGGGAAGGGAATATCGCCACCGTGCGTGCCGGGCTGCGCGCGGAGCTTACCGCGCGCGGCTACCGCGTGCCCGAACGCGATCCGCAATGGTATCCCGCCCCGGCTGAATTCACCGCCATTTACCGGGCGGCCGGCTTCACCGACATCCAGGCCGATCTGATACCGCGCCCGACGCCGCTGCCCGATGGCGTGGCCGGCTGGCTGCGCGTGTTCCGCGGCGGGTTCATGGATACGTCCAACGTCCCCGATTTCGATCAGCCGGTGATTGCCCAGGCGGTCGAACGCCGGCTCGCGCCGCAGCTTCAACAGCCCGACGGCAGCTGGGTCGCCGATTATGTCCGTCTCCGCTTCACGATGAGAAAGCCTGTTTGATGCGTTATTTGCCGCTTGCCGAGGATGATCGTCGCGCGATACTCGACGCGATCGGGGTCGCCTCGGTCGACGACCTGTTCGTGGACGTTCCCGCCGCGGCGCGGCTGTCAGGCCCGGTCGATGGGCTGCCGATGCATATGACCGAAATGGCGGTCGAACGGAAAATGGGCGCGCTCGCCAAGCGCAATCTGGCGGCGGGCGATGCGGCCTTCTTCATCGGCGCGGGCGCCTATCGCCATCATGTGCCGTCGAGCGTCGATCATTTGATCCAGCGCGGCGAATTCCTCACCGCCTACACGCCTTATCAGCCGGAAATCGCGCAGGGCACGTTGCAGGTCCTGTTCGAATTCCAGACGCAGGTCGCGCGCCTCTATGGCTGCGATGTCGCCAATGCGTCGATGTATGACGGCTCGACCGCCTGCTGGGAGGCGATCGGCATGGCGCGCCGCATCACGCGCCGCACCCGCGCGATCCTCTCGGCCGGCCTGCACCCGCATTATGTCTCGGTGTGTCAGACGATGGCCAAATTCACCGGCGACACGCTCGACATCGCTTTGCCCACGCTCGAAAAGGGCAGGCCGGGCGACGATATGGCAAGGCTGCTGGCGGCGATCGACGACCAGACCAGCTGCGTCGTCGTCCAGAACCCCAACATCATGGGCCATGTCGCCGATCTCTCCGAACTGGCCGAAGCCTGCCACGCGAAGGGCGCCTTGCTGATCGTAGTCGTGACCGAGCCGGTCGCTTTGGGCGCGATCAAATCGCCGGGCGAGATGGGCGCGGATATCGTGGTGGGCGAGGGCCAGTCGATCGGCGTCGGCCTCCAGTTCGGCGGGCCCTATCTCGGACTCTTTGCCACCCGCGACAAATATGTCCGCCAGATGCCGGGCCGGCTGTGCGGCCAGACCGTGGATGCGGACGGCAAGCGCGGCTTCGTGCTGACTTTGTCGACGCGCGAACAGCATATCCGGCGCGAGAAGGCGACCTCGAACATCTGCACCAATAGCGGCCTGTGCGCGCTGGCTTTCTCGATCCACATGACATTGCTGGGCGAGAAGGGGTTGCGCGAACTGGCGGCGATCAACCACGCCAAGGCGGTCGCGGCGGCGGAGGTCCTGAGCAAGGTTCCGGGCGTCGAATTGCTCAACGACACTTTCTTCAACGAATTCACCCTGAAGCTCAGCAAGCGTTCGCGCTCGCTAGTGCGCAACCTCGCCGACAAGAATGTGCTGGCGGGCGTCGCGCTCGGCCGGCTCTACCGCGATGGCGACGGGCGAGAGAACGGTCTGATCGTTGCGGTCACCGAAACCACCACCGAGGAGCATGTCGCCACCCTTGCTTCCGCACTCCGGGAGGCGCTGGCATGACGATCAACCAGTCCGGCTGGCGCCCTGAGGCGCCTCTCGCCAACGGTGCGGGCGATCAGCCTACCTTCACCGGCAACCGCGCTCTGATGCTCGAAGAGCCCCTGCTGTTCGAGATCGGATCGATCGACCGAACGGGCGTCGATTTCGAGGCGGCGCCGAAGGTAGCCTCGCGCCTCGGCGGACTGGAACGCGGCAAGATCGACCTGCCCGGTTTGTCCGAGCCCGAAACCGTTCGCCATTACACCCGCCTCAGCCGCCAGAATTATGCGATCGATCTCGGCGTCTTCCCGCTCGGTTCGTGCACGATGAAGCACAACCCGCGCTTGAACGAGCGGATCGCGCGCCTGCCGGGCTTTGCCGACCTGCATCCGCTCCAGCCGATCTCGACCATCCAGGGCGCGCTTGGCGTGATCCATGAGTTGGCCGAATGGCTGATCACCCTGACCGGCATGTACGGCGTGGCGATGGCGCCAAAGGCTGGCGCGCATGGCGAATTGTGCGGCATCCTCTGCATCCGCGCAGCGCTCGATGCGCGCGGCGAAAGCCACCGCCGCGTCCTGCTCGTGCCCGAAAGCGCGCACGGCACCAATCCCGCCACCGCCGCCTTCGCCGGCTATTCGGTCGAGAATATCCCCGCCACGGTCGAAGGCCGGGTCGATCTCGCCGCGCTCCAGGCGCGGCTCGGGCCGGACATTGCCGGGGTGATGATCACCAATCCCAACACCTGCGGCCTGTTCGAACGCGACATGAAGGCGATTTCGGACGCAGTCCACGCGGCCGGCGGCTACGTTTATTGCGACGGCGCCAATTTCAACGCGATCGTCGGCCGCGTGCGCCCGGGCGATCTCGGCATCGATGCGATGCACATCAACCTCCACAAGACCTTCTCCACCCCGCATGGCGGCGGCGGTCCGGGCTCGGGCCCGGTCGTGCTGTCGGAGGCGCTCGCGCCCTACGGCCCGCTGCCGTTCGTCGCGAAGCAGAAGGACGGCAGCTTCAAGCTGATCGAAGAGGCCAGTTTCGAGGAAGAACATCCCGGCACATTCGGCCGCATGACCGCCTTCCACGGCCAGATGGGCATGTTCACCCGCGCCTTGGCCTACATCCTCAGCCACGGCGCGGACGGCCTGCGGCAGGTGTCGGGCGACGCGGTACTCAACGCC
>Ga0070660_100002941_pt1 | contig 11720 bp, 11 predicted proteins | sample KBSC33metaG_FD_64670 | JGI IMG/M metagenome (GOLD analysis project Ga0070660, IMG submission 64670) | Corn rhizosphere microbial communities from Kellogg Biological Station, Michigan, USA - KBS C3-3 metaG | ecosystem: Host-associated > Plants > Roots > Rhizosphere > Soil ... | reverse complement strand
TCCGCTTCGGCCCGATCAACAACCGCATGCGCACGTGCCGCCATGGACAAGCCCGCAATCGTCATCAAGTCCGCGGTGTCGTGATCGATGGTCAGTGAAATACGATCATCATGCGCCAGGTTCTTTGCTTTTTGACTGTCCAGGCCACAGAGAAAATAGAGTGTCATGCCTTCGTTTACATAGCCAACAGTCGTCGCCTGGGGCCAACCGTCTGGCCGCAGCGTCGCAACCGTCATAATCCGATGTTTGTCCAGGAGTGTGAGGATTTTTCTTTTGATTTCCTCGTCCATGATCGTCCCCTGACCTGCAGGCACAATGGAATATGGTGAACCAAGGCAAGGCTGTTACGCTTGCTACGCCTTCAAAGTCATCCGCCCCATGATGGCATCCTTGCGCACGAACTGATGATAAAGCGCGGCCAGCACATGGCCGATCGCCAGGCCCAGCAAGGCAAAAGCGGCAAGCTCATGCCAGTCCGTCAAAGGATGAAAGATATCGGGGGTGCGTTCAAAGGGTGACGAGATTCCAAACAAGCCAAAATCAAGTCCGCGCCCTCTATATAACAGGGTGGGAATTCCGATCACCGGCACCGTAATCATCAACACATACAAGGCCATATGGGCCAGATGCGATAGGCGCTTCACGGCTGGACTAACGTCTCGCGGGTATTCCGGAGGCCTGTGGGTCAGGCGCCAGGCCAGGCGGAAAAACGTCAGGCCGAGGACCGAAAGGCCGGCAAGCGCATGGGTATTGATGACCGCGCCCGTCCAGCTCTTGGGAAAGTTGTCCACAGTCAGGCCAAGCAGGAAACTAAAGATAATGAGCAAAGCCACCGACCAGTGGATCAGAATGGCCACCGAGGAGTAACGAGACGTCTGCATGGAGTACCGCCGCTTCCGATTATCTGGAAAAACTAGCAGCCACAGGCCGACATGCCTTGATCGGCATCAAATTGAGATGCCAGTGTTGGAAACATGCGGAATATATTGTTGAGGCGGCGCAAAGTCGATTGCGGGAATGGCATCTAGGGTTCCGGTTTGCAAGGAGTAAGGCCATGAAGATATCGCCCGTTCGCGCCGGCATCGTATTCGGTCTATTCCTGGCGTTCTTTCATGCTGCCTGGGCCGGACTGGTAGCCGCCGGCCAGGCGCAGAGACTGATCGATTTCATCTTCTGGGCGCATTTCATTGCGCCGCCATATCAGATCCAGCCGTTTGAATTCGCGCGCGCCGCCATTCTCGTCGGTGTAACCTTTCTGGCTGGCCTGACATTCGGGGTGGTGGGTGGCGCCTTCTGGAACATGTCCACGCGAACGGATTGAGAAGGCGTGAGCATGGATGATGCGGAAATCGGCACCGGACTAAGCTCGTCCGAGGCGGCCGCGCGTCTCAAGACCTTCGGCCCGAATGAGCTTCCCAATCCGGACCGCCGCAATTTCGCACGGATCGTTTTTGATGTCGTGCGCCAGCCGATGTTCGCACTGCTTCTGGGAGGCGGCGCGGTTTACCTCCTTTTGGGCGAATCCATCGATGCCGCCGTGTTGGCGCTGTTTGCGACCTTGTCGGTTTCGATCAGTATCATCCAGGAAACGCGGAGCGAGCGTGTGCTGGAATCGCTCCGCGGCCTTGCCAGTCCACGGGCTCTGGTCATGCGCGACGGAACACGCCAACGCATCGCAGGCCGCGACGTGGTGCCCGGCGACATCATGATCCTGGTTGAGGGCGACCGGGTACCGGCGGACGCGGTCTTGGTCGAGAGCAACGATCTGTTGGCTGACGAATCATTATTGACGGGTGAATCCGTACCGGTGCGCAAGAAACCTGCGACATCGGACATAGGCTGGGGCGCTCCGGGCGGCGACGACCTTCCTTTCGCGTTCGCCGGTACACTGATCGCGCGCGGCGGTGGCACCGCCCGAGTTGTCGCGACCGGCCTTCGCTCCGAAATGGGGAAAATCGGCCAGGCTCTCAAATCCATCACCTTGGAGCAACCAAGATTGCAGGCGCAGCTGAGCTGGCTGGTTCGCGATTTTGCCTTTGTCGGGCTGACGGTCGCCGGCCTGGCGGTGCTGCTGTTCGGGCTGTTGCGCGGCTCCTGGCTTCAGGCCGCGCTGGGGGGAATTGCCATCGGCATGTCGGTTCTGCCGGAAGAAATCCCCCTCGTCCTGGCGGTATTCATGGCGATGGGCGCATGGCGCATTTCGCGCGCCCGGGTGCTCACGCGCCGCGCAGCCGCCATTGAAACGTTGGGATCGGCGACCGTGCTTTGCACCGACAAAACCGGCACGTTGACCGAGAACCGGATGCGCGTCGAACTCATTACCGCCGACGGAGCGATGTGGCGCCGCAATACCCCCTCGCCGCCTGACGATAAGATCGAAAGAGTGCTTCATGCCGCGCTGGGTGCCTGCGCGCCGGTGCCCACGGACCCCATGGACAGGGCGATTCATGAGGCTGCCATTCTCGCCGAAGCGGCCGTTCCGCAGAGCCTTTTGCAGAGTTACGGTTTGCGTCCCGATCTCTTTGCCACGACAAATATCTGGAGCGGGGCGGATGGCATGACCGTCACGGCCTATGCCAAGGGAGCGCCGGAGGCTGTTGCCGATCTGTGCCGCCTTCCAAGGGCAAGCCGCGACCAGCTTATGCTGGAAGTCGATCATCATGCCGGCAAAGGCATTCGGCTGCTTGCCGTGGCGCAAGCCGCATTCGTGCCGGAGGACGGCATCCATCCAAAATCTCAGCGCGACATCCCTTTCAGCTATGTGGGCCTGATTGGATTTGCCGATCCGTTGCGAGCGACGGTCCCAGCGGCCGTCAAGGAGTGCAGGACTGCCGGCGTGCGTGTTATCATGATCACGGGCGATTACCCCGCCACGGCGCGCGCCATCGCCGAACAGGCCGGAATTGATGGAAAATCTGTTCTTTCGGGCGATGCACTGGATGCCTTGAGCGATGCGGATCTGGCGGAGGCCATGAAGACCACCTCTGTCTTCGCGCGCATTCGCCCTCAACAGAAACTTAAACTGGTTGAAGCGCTGAAGCGCGACGGCGAGATCGTCGCCATGACGGGGGATGGCGTCAATGACGCCCCCGCGATGAAGGCCGCGCATATCGGGATTGCGATGGGCGGACGAGGTACCGATGTCGCACGCGAAGCCAGCTCCCTTGTCCTGCTCGATGACGATTTTGCGTCGATCGTCACCACGATCCGGCTTGGCCGCCGCATATACGACAACTTGCGCAAAGCGATTCAATACATCGTGGCGGTTCATATACCCATCGCGGGGCTGGCGCTGCTTCCCTTCATGTTCGGCCTGCCCCTGATGTTAATGCCGATCCAGATCGCGCTCCTGGAAATGGTTATCGATCCTGCTTGCTCGGTGATCTTTGAATCCGAGAGCGAAGAGAAAGACGTAATGCAGCGCCCGCCGCGCAGGCCGGATACCCCCGTGCTCTCCGGCGCGACCGCGCTATGGGCGGCCATGCAAGGGCTCGCGGCATTGGCAATCGTGGCTTTAGCGCTGTTTCTGGGAGCCGGGTTGGGCATGCCGGAGAATGACCTGCGGGCCTTCGTCTTCACCACGCTTGTGCTGATGAATCTCGGCCTGATTATCGTGAACCGCTCGTTTCGTTCTTCGCTTTCGGAAGCGTTGCTGCGCCCGAATCGGACGCTTTGGGTACTGGTCGCGGTAGTCCTGCTTGTTTTGACCACAGCACTTTACTGGCATCCGGCGCAGGCACTTTTCCATTTTGGGCCGCTGCATTTGGACGATCTGTCGATTTGTCTTGCAGGAGGTGCCGTTCTGATCGGCCTTCTGGAATTCGGAAAGCGATTTCCAGTGTTGCAGCGCGGCGCTTAAGACGTGCCGGAAAATCTCTTGGCAATGGCCTCGCAGGTTACGGAACCAGCACCGCGGCGCCGTCGAACCGTCCGGCCCGGAGATCGGCAAGCGCCTGGTTGGCATCTGCCAGCTTGTAAAGCGTGGTGCGCGTCTTGATCCCCATGCGCTGAGCCAGGGCCAGAAAATCCAGCCCATCCTGGCGGGTGAGATTGGCCACCGATACGATCTGCCGTTCTTCCCACAGCAGGTCGTAGCGGAAGGACGGGATATCGCTCATATGGATGCCGGCGCAGACAACGCGGCCCCCCTTGCGCACGGCCGCCAGCGCCAACGGAACGAGCCTGCCGTCCGGCGCATAGAGAATGGCGGCATCGAGCATGGCGGGCGCAATCTCATCGGAGCCACCAGCCCATTCAGCTCCCAACTGCCGGGCGAAAGCCTGGCTCTGCACATCGCCCGGCCTGGTGTAGGCGAAGATGCGCCAGCCCTGCGCCAACGCAACCTGCGTGATGATGTGCGCCGCGGCGCCGAAGCCATAAAGGCCCAGCAGCTTCCCCTCGCCTGCCATGACCAGCGACCGCCAGCCGATCAACCCGGCGCACAGCAGCGGTGCCAGTGCGGCATCCTCGCCTTCCTCGCCCAGCGCAAAAGCATAGCGTGCATCCGCAATAGCCGAAGTCGCAAAGCCGCCATCGCGGGTATAGCCGGTGAAGAGCGGCCGGTCGCAGAGATTTTCACGCCCGCACGCGCAATAGCTGCAGCTGCCGCAGGTATAGCCCAGCCAGGGGATACCAACGCGCTGACCCAGTTTGAGATGTTTCACGCCCTCGCCCAGCGCATCCACCCGTCCGACAATCTCATGGCCCGGAATGACGGGACGTCCTGGATTGGGCAGGTCCCCATCCACCACATGCAGGTCGGTGCGGCACACCCCACACGCCGTGACACGGACGCGAATCTCGCCCGCACCGGGTGTGCGATCCGGCAGCGTTGTCCATTCCAGCGAGGCACCAGGACGCCTCAGCACCATTGCATGCATTGCCTGATCACCGTCAGTCTCAGTACGAAATCAACGCACAGTAACCGGAATCAAGCAACAAGGCGCCGTCTCTTAATTCTTTCTTGTGATGAATCCGCCGATGCGGGCAATGGAAAGAAGAAGCAGAAGCGCGATATTCGCACCGAACCCGATGGCGAAACCTGCATCATACCAGAAGCCGCCATTGGGAAAGGCGTATATGCGAATCTGATAAAACAGACTGCCCAGCAGCGAGATCAGCACGAAAAAGCCATGCAGCAAGCCAGTGAGGAACCCGGGGCCGTGCGGTTGTGCGACCGGCTGGGTAGCGCACGCCGCCAGAACCAAGGCCACCGCCGTGCTTCCCAGGATTTTCGCTGCCGTGGCGCAATACCGCCGATTTGATCCACCACGGCTAAAGGACAGCCTGTCGATCGGCATCATTTTCTCGGCGGCGTGGCTGTAACCGTATCCGCCGCACTCTGGGCCGGATCGGGCGTGCCATACCCCTCGCGATAAGTCGTCAGAAGATGCCGCAGCGCCGACATGAGTTGTCCCGCATGTGCATGGTTGCCGGCACCAAGGGCGGCGCGAATGTCGTCTACGATCATTTGTCGAATGTGATCAACGCCATGCGGCCTGTTCATCAAGTATCGCCCCAGTGTCGCGGCAGCGATATCGGGCACATGCTCGTGCTCGGCGATGGCGGCAATTTCCGCCTCGGTCAGTCCACACATCGCCATGCAATCTTCTAATGAAATCATTTGTCATTTATGGCTTAGGAAGGCGATCGGTTCCTTGACCGTGATCAAATCTCCCGGGCGGTTTTAATTGAGGCTAATCAAGGCGCCAGCGACCCGTTTGCCACAATTATCATAAAGGGAAAGCGGATGTCCGAGCCTAGCCGCAGGGTTGTTTTCTGGTCGGTCATCGCTACCCTTCCCGTCGCCGGCGCAATCATCCAGCCGGCCTTTCAGGAATAGATGCCTTGGCAGACATGATCGCGAACGACGTCCATCAATTGCGGGCACGGCGGCTGGGGATCGACACCCATTCCGAAAACGTCGTGTTTTTGCGCAAGGACAGTACGGTCTGCCGCTCGGAGGGACTTGCCTCCCACAATCGCATCCTGCTTTCGTCAGGGACACGCCATGCCATCGCCACGCTTTATCAGGTCGAGAACGGCCTTTTGAGCCGCGCCGAGGCGGGGCTTTCAGACGTAACGTGGCGATTGCTTGGGCTTAAGGAGGGAGACACCCTTCAGGTGCGACACGCTCCACCCGTGGAATCGCTTGGCTTGGTGCGGGGGCGGATATTCGGTCACCCCCTAGATGAGCCCGCCTTTCGCCAGATCATGGCGGATATCGTGGCCGGCCGCTATTCGGCAATCGAGATTTCCTCCTTTATCACGACTTGTGCGGCAAATCCTTTGTCCATCGGCGAGATCGCAGGACTGACGCGCGCAATGGTGGACAATGGCGAACGCCTGTCCTGGGATAGTCCTGTAATCGCCGACAAGCATTCTGTCGGGGGCCTTCCCGGCAATCGCACCACTCCAATCATCGTCGCTATCTGCGCCTCCCTGGGTTTGATCATTCCCAAGACCTCGTCCCGCGCGATCACTTCGCCGTCGGGAACGGCCGATATGATGGAATCCCTGGCGCCGGTGATTTTGGACGAAAAGGGCATTCGCGCGGTGATCGAGCGTGAAGGCGGCTGCATTGTTTGGGGCGGAGCCATGACGCTAAGCCCCGCCGACGATATCCTGATCCGGATCGAACGGTCCCTGGATCTGGATAGCGAGGGCCAGATGATCGCCTCTATTCTCTCCAAGAAGATCGCTGCGGGCGCCACGCATCTGGTGATTGATATGCCGATTGGGCCTACCGCCAAGGTCCGCACCATGGGGGCGGCACAGGCGCTTGAAGAGGGTCTCACCACGGTTGCAAGGGCCTTCGGTATCCGGCTTCGCGTTGTGCGGGGCGACGGCGGCCAGCCCCTCGGGCAGGGGATAGGGCCAGCACTGGAAGCGCGGGACGTTCTTGCGGTCCTCAAGGGCGACAAGAGCGCGCCGCAGGATTTGCGGGCGCGCGCCCTGCTACTTGCAGGCGCGCTACTGGAATTGACCGGCAAGGCCCGGGACGGTGGCGGTGTCGCCCTGGCTAGCCAAGCTCTGGACGGCGGCCAAGCTTGGGCAAAGTTTCAGCGCATTTGCGAGGCGCAGGGCGGGATGCGGTGCCCCCCGATGTCCAGCCAACGCAAGATACTGACCGCGACCCGGGAAGGCATGCTGATGACGGTGGACAATCGGCGCATCGCCCGCCTCGCCAAGCTGGCCGGCGCGCCCGAAGACAAAGCGGCGGGTGTGGAAATGCATGTGCGCTTAGGCGATGTTGTTGCGCCGGGTAGCCCGCTCTGTACGGTCCATGCCGAGTCCGAAGGGGAGCTGGAATATGCGCTCGCCTATTCCGATGCCAACGCCGACATCTTTCACATCGCCGAGCCATGAGCCCGCCGCTGTTCTTCGCCCTTCCCGGCAATGAGGCCATGACGGCAGGACTTGCCGCCCGGACTCGCGGTCAGGTCGGCCGGCTGCACTTTCACATCTATCCGGACGGCGAAAGCGGCTTGCGTTTCGAGGATTCGCCGCAAAATCGTAATGTTGTGCTGGTCTGCACCCTTGCGCGGCCAAACGACAAGTTTCTTCCTCTGATATTTGCCGCAGACGCGGCGCGCGAGCTGGGCGCAACCAGGGTCGGGCTGGTGGCGCCCTATCTTTGCTACATGCGGCAGGATCGCCGTTTCGCGCCCGGAGAAGCCATTACCTCGCGCAGTTTTGCGACCCTGCTGTCGCGCAGCCTTGACTGGCTTGTGACGGTAGACCCGCATCTTCATCGTTACAAATCGCTTCAAGAAATCTATTCCATACCCTGCCGCGCGCTGCATGCCGGGCCGGCGCTCGCTGTGTGGATTCAAGACAATGTTCCGCGCCCCTTTCTGATCGGTCCGGACGCGGAGAGCCGCCAATGGGTAGAGAATGTTGCCAAAGCCTGCGGCGCCGCTTTCACAATTCTAGAAAAAACGCGGACAGGGGACAGCACGGTGGCCACCATGCCCGTGCAGACGCCTATTCCCGACGGCGCGACCCCGGTTGTGCTGGATGACATTGTTTCCAGCGGCGCGACCTTACTGGAGACTCTACGGCTCCTGGAACCGGCGGCCCACGCTGGTGTTGCTGTCGTCGTCCATGGACTTCACGATCCGAAGCTAGCAAGCGAATTACGCAAAATTGGCGCCCGGCTGATCACGACCAACAGCATTCCAAATCCGGAAGCGGCAATGGATATCACCCACCTTATAGCGTCGGGGATAACTGAGTTCATCTAGGGCATTTTCCCTGAGACCCGCGGCAGGTCTCAGTTTGGATAAGATCACCATACGGTCGCTGCCCCCCGCCGACATTCGCGCCCATTCCCCTTGTATTCCTTCCATCGTTCGTCATTGTGCTACCCTATGTGCTTCTCGGCGACGGCAAGCTTTGCTGCCGCGGCGCTTACCGGGGCCGTGGGTATCGCCACGCTGCAACGCACCAGGCGGCTTCGGGATGTCCCTCTCGCCAGCGTTCCCCTCATTTTCAGCGCACAGCAGGCGGTCGAAGGCACGCTTTGGTTGGGCTTGCGAGCCAATCCGGAGAAGCCCGCAAATCAGATTCTGGCGGCGGCCTTTACCGGCATTGCGCTTGTGCTGTGGCCAGCCCTGGCGCCGCTGGCCCTCGGTCTGGCCGAACGAAAAAGGACCGTGCGCCTGCTGATCTACGCGCTGATACCCGTCGGTATCATCCTGGCCGGCTATTCCGCGTTGCTAATGACAAGGCACCCCTATGTGCCGACAATCGTCAACGCCAGCATCTGTTACATTAGCGGCACGCCCTATCCGACGGGAGGGCTGATGGCCTATGTGCTTTGCACTTGCCTGCCGCCGCTACTCTCGAGCGATAAATTTCTGCGAGTGGCCGGAATTGCCATTTTGGTCGGCATGGTTGTCTCTTCGATCTTCTATTATGAGGGCTTTTTCTCTGTCTGGTGCTTCTTCGCGGCCCTGGCGAGTGTCGCGATCTTCGGCAGCTTTCAAAGTCGAAGCGTTCCCGCTGATGTCGTCGCCTGACAGACTATCAAAAAATCGAGACCGGCGATCTGCTGACGGATCTCGCATGGCGGCGGCTCAAAGCCCAAAGGGATAGGTTTCCGGCATGCCAACATGGTGACCCGCCGCAAGCGGTGTGACTGCCCGCGTAGTCTCGAACCAGACATAGGCATCGAACTGTTCATTGAGGACAGCCCGGAAATAGTGGCTGAGCAACTCGGTGTCGGGCCTGTAAACCACGCCGATGGCGCGCTCCAGTCGGGGAGCTGACAGAAGATCACGCAATTCGGCGCGGGCGGATGAACGCCAATCGGTCAGTGTGCGCGCGTGTCCGGCATGGCGGAAAAGATATTCATAACTGTCGCTGCGTGCCGGCCTCACCTCCTTGACCTCCATCGGACTGTCCCAGTCGGATGCGGCCGCCACCGTACCCCGGTCGGTGCCAAATCCTATCGCCACCACGTTGTTGCCATAGGCCGTGCGGCATAGTTCTCCGATATTGAACTCCCCTTCCCAGCCCATGGAAGTCGCGGCCGCATCACCGATATGGGAATTGTGCGCCCAGACAATCGCCTTGGCCTTGGGACGATATTCCATCAGCTGTTGCAGGGTATCGAACATGTGCCGGTCCCGCAGATTCCAGGACTCACGCGAACCCTGGTACATGATGCGATAATATTGCTCGGCGGTGCGCACGATGCGCGCATTCTGCACCGCGCTGAAGATCGGCTCCCCGTCTTGCGCGGCATATTCCAGGCGTCGCATCAACAGGGCCATCAGCTGGGCACGTACTTCGCGCTCGCAGGTTTCCCCGCCCATGGCGGCGTAATGACCATAGGCGGACGGTTCTGCTTGCCATGGCGTCAGGCAGCCATAGCGGCGGCGGGCCATGCGCGCGGCCTCGGGATCCACCACTTCCAAATAGGACAGAACCGCCGCGATCGAGGTGGACAGGCTGTAGATGTCCAAACCGCGAAATTCGACACGGTCCGATTCGTCGCGGTGGGCATTCTCCGCGCGGAGCCATTGTGCGAAATCCAGGACCTCCTGGTTGCGCCACATCCAGCTGGGAAAACGGGCAAAGGCCTGTCCGGCATTGGCCTGGGGCGCACCGTGCCGGACGTAGCGGTCGACCCTGGCGGCATCGGGCCAGTCAGCTTCGACCGCGACGATATTGAAGCCGCAATTCTGGATTAGGTGTCGGGAAATGGCCGCCCGGGCTCGATAGAATTCACTGCTCCCATGGGTCGCCTCGCCCAGAAGCACGATATCGGCATCGCCATAACGGGCAAAGGAGGCACCAAACTGCTCGGCATGCTCCGGCGGCGGCAAATCCTCGGCCGCCGCGCCCAGCGCCTCGGTCAATCTGCGATCCGCCGCCGGGGTCCGAGGAACATGCACGCTTTCACCGACCATACCTGCTCCTGGGGCGCGATGCGCGGTGTCCCTGCATTGCTACTCTAGTCGTCATGATTATCCTTCGCGGTGCTGTTTCAGGAAAGGAAACAGGCCTCCGGCCTCGACATTGGGATTTGCGGCATGGACCGCTGCCTGGTCGCGCATGAGGCGAATGACTTCCGCGTCGCTGGTTGGAGAAAAATCATCATAAAAATAGCCAACCGCGCCGAACGGTTCCGGCGTTGCCAGGCAAACGACTTGGTCGGCCTGATCCCGAAAATATTCCAGTGTGCCAGCGGGCGCGACAGGAACCGCCATGACCAGCCTCGCCGGCCGCCGCAAGCGCGCAGCCTGAAGTGCGGCCCGCATGGTATTGCCGGTCGCCAGTCCATCATCGACCACGATCGCGACGCGCCCTTCCAGAGGCACAGGCGGCCGGTCACCGATGTAGAATTTGCGGCGCCTTTCGATTTCGGCCAATTCGCGGGCGCATATTTCGTCGAATTGCCGGGGACTGGTCCCGGTCAGGCTGATCAGTTCGCGATCCTGAACGATGATGGGCGTGCCGCCATCTATGACCGAACCGATGGCCAGTTCGGGCTGACGCGGCGCTCCGATCTTGCGCACCAGCAAAAGGTCGAGAGGAGCATCCAGCGCTTCCGCGACTTCGGCCGCGACCGGCACCCCGCCACGCGGCAGCGCCAGGACCACGCAATTGCGTCCCCGAAATTCTTTCAAGGCGGCGGCGAGCAGTCTTCCGGCATCCTTGCGGTTCTGAAAAAGCATCGGCCCTCCTAAGTCGGATAGGACGTGAGATATTGTTCGAACCAGTTGGTTGCCAGAAGGGTGACCAACTCCATCGCTCCAGGCTCCGGGAAGAGATGGGTCGCGCCCGGCACGAGCTTCAGAGATGCCATTCCCTTCAATCTGTTCAGGGCAAAGCGGTTCAATTCAATGACGCCATGATCCTCGGCGCCCACGATCAGCAAGGTCGGCGCAGTAACCCTGTCCAGGGCATCGCCCGCCAAATCCGGCCGGCCACCCCTGGAGACAACGGCGCCGATCCGATCACCCAATTCGGCTGCAGCGACCAAAGCCGCTGCGGCGCCCGTGCTGGCGCCAAATAGCCCAATCGGCTGGGTTGCCTTGCTGACAGTCACATCCGCCCACGCCACGGCATCCATCAGACGCCCGGCGAGGAAGGAAATGTCGAAAACTCTAGCCCTGCCCCGCGCCATTTCCTCGTCGGGATGCAACAGATCGAACAGCAGGGTTGCCAGCCCCGCTTGATTGAGCGCCTCGGCGACCTGGCGATTGCGC
>Ga0070660_100002939_pt1 | contig 11722 bp, 9 predicted proteins | sample KBSC33metaG_FD_64670 | JGI IMG/M metagenome (GOLD analysis project Ga0070660, IMG submission 64670) | Corn rhizosphere microbial communities from Kellogg Biological Station, Michigan, USA - KBS C3-3 metaG | ecosystem: Host-associated > Plants > Roots > Rhizosphere > Soil ... | reverse complement strand
GACCGGCAACATCCTCCTCCCCCAGGGGCAGTCGGCGCTGATCCAGATCGGCGCGATCAACGTCGGCGCAACCCGGGCGTCGGGGACCCTGCGCTCCGACCCCGGCGGATTCACCGGAGTGCTCGCGGTCGCCGGCGGAGGCCTGGACGGCAAGCTGTCCTTCGATCCGGTCGGAACCGTGCAGCGCGTCCAGATCGACCTCACCGCCGCCAACGCCCGCTTCGCCGGGCCGCCGCCGATCACCATCCGCACCGGCCGGCTGCAGGGCGTCGCACTGCTCGATCCGGCGGGAACCTCGCTCCGAGGGACGCTCAACGCGCGCGGGCTAAGCCGAGGCGCGCTGTCGATCGCCAGCGTCTCCGCCTCCGGAGAGATGCGCGGCGGGACGGGCCGGATCACCGCCCGGATCGCCGGGACGCGGGGGCGCAGCTTCGCCTTCGAAACGGTCACCGAAATCGCCCCCGGCCGGTTCCAGGTCAGCGGCCGGGGAACGGTCGACCGGAGGCCGATCCAGCTTTCCGAGCCTGCGGTGCTGACCCGCGAGGGCGACGGCTGGCGGCTCGCTCCGACCTCGCTCAGCTTCGCCGGGGGAAGCGCCCGCGTCTCGGGCCTGTTCGGCGGAAGCACGACCGAGGTGAACGCTCGGATGGACTCGATGCCGCTCTCCGCGCTCGACATCGGCTGGCCGGAGCTCGGCCTCGGCGGCAAGGCGTCGGGGACCCTCAACTACCGCTTCGGCGCGGTCGGAGACCCGAGCGGCGACATGAACCTCACCGTCCGCGGCCTCACCCGCTCCGGTCTCGTCCTCTCCTCGCGCCCGGTCGACATCGGAGTCGCCGCCCGGCTCTCCGGCCGCCAGGCGGGGATCAGGGCGGTGGCGGTGAGCGAGGGGCGGACGATCGGCCGGGCCCAGGCCCGGCTCGCGCCGATCGGCGGCTCCGGCAATATCGGCGAGCGGCTGGCGGCGGCGCCGATGCTCGCCCAGATCCGCTACAACGGCGCGGCCGACACGCTCTGGCGCCTGACCGGGGTGGAGCTTCTCGACGTCAGCGGGCCGGTGGCGATCGGCGCCGACGCGACGGGGACTCTCAACAACCCGCAGATCCGCGGCTCGCTTCGAACCGACAAGGCGCGGATCGAAAGCGCCGTCACCGGAATGGTGATCGACAACGTCCGCGCCTCGGGGCGCTTCGGCGGCTCGCAGCTCGTCCTCGACAGCTTCGCCGGAACCACCAAGCGCGGCGGGACGGTGACCGGCACCGGCCGGTTCGACCTCGGAGCGGCCGAGGGCTTCGGGATGAACATCGCGCTCGACGCGCAGGCGGCGCAGCTTCTCGACCGCGACGACATCAGGGCGCAGGTCACCGGCGGAATCGCGATCCGCTCGGCCGCCGGGTCCGGAACCATCTCCGGCCGGGTCAAGCTGGTCAGCGGAAGCTTCAAGCTCGGCGCCGTCACCGCCTCCACCCAGGTGGCGCGGCTCAACGTTCGCGAGACCAACCTTCCACCCGACGAGCGGCCGGAGCCCAAGGTGCTGACGCCCTGGAAGCTCGACCTGCAGGTCGACGCGCCCAACCGGCTGATGGTGACCGGGCTGGGCATCAATTCGGAATGGTCGGCCAATCTCGACATCGCCGGGACGGTGACCGAGCCGAGGATCAAGGGCCGCGCCGATCTCGTCCGGGGAAGCTACGACTTCGCCGGTCGCCGCTTCGACCTGGAGCGAGGCGTGATCCGCTTCCTCGGCGAATCGCCGGTCAACCCGGTGCTCGACATCACCGCCGAGGGCGGAGTGCAGGGGCTGAACGCGGTGATCCGGGTAACCGGCCGGGGGATGCGGCCGGAAATCGCCTTCACCTCCACCCCGGCCTTGCCCCAGGACGAGCTTTTGAGCCGGCTCCTGTTCGGAACCTCGATCACCAACCTCTCGGCGCCCGAGGCGCTCCAGCTCGCCGCCGCGGTCGCGTCGCTCAACAGCAGCGGCGGTATGCTCGATCCGATCAACGCGGTCCGCGCCGCGACCGGCCTCGATCGCCTCCGGATCGTCCCGGCCGACATCACCACCGGCCAGGGCACCGCCATCGCGGCGGGCAAATATCTCGGCCGCCACGTCTATGTCGAAGTCGTGACCGACGCCCGCGGCTATTCGGCGACCACCGTCGAATACCGCATCACCCGCTGGCTCGCCCTGCTCTCGAGCATCTCGACGATCGGCCGCGACAGCGTCAACGTGCGGGTCTCCAAGGATTATTGAAGGGCACGTCGTCCCAGCGACGAAGCGGAAGACAAAATCGCGCGTGGTCAGTCTTTCGTTAACTCGCTCCGATTAGGTTCGCCCACCGGGCTTCAGGGAGCCGGAAGAGCATGGGATCGAAGCCGGTCCAGATTGACGACCAGGTGCGCCGCGCGGAGCGGGTGGCGCTCGACCAGTCCGCGCGTCTCCGGCCGAACAGCTGGAGCAGCCTCGAAATCCGGATGATCGACCTGTCGGAGCTCGGCTTTCGCGCCGGCTGCGAAGCTCGGCTGCAGTGCGGCGGCTCGGTCACCCTCGACATTCCAGGTCTCGGCCCGATCGACGCCCAGGTCGAATGGCAGCGCGGCGGCGAGTTCGGCGCCCGCTTCTTCCAGCCGATCGACCTCGACGGATGCGAATGGGTGATCGGCGGCGCGGAGCGCACGCTCGCTCGCCTGCTCGTCGAGCGGGCGGCGGCGGTCGGCGGCGGCCGGCTCGGCGCCGACCAGCAGCTGCGCCGGCAGATCCTCGCCGCCTTGCCGATGCGCAAGGGCGATATCGGGAGCTGATCGGACGGTGCCGTTAACCGTTCGCCAGCGTCTTTTCTTAATCTGGATCAGCCATAGCGCGGATGCGCCCCAGCGGGGTTCCGGGCGCCTCGAACAACGGGATCGGGAATGAGGCAGGCGCGGTTTTCTGGGCTGAACGGCGGGAGCGCGGATGGCGCCCGGCTGTCGCTCGCCGCCCTTCTGCGCTTCGATCTCGCGCCCGCCGCCGAATCCTGGGCGGAGGAAGTGGCGGCGGAGCGTGCGCGCTGCCTGGCCGTCGCCGTTCCCTTGCTCGGCGCCTGGCACCTGCTGTGGATGGCGCTCCTAGTCCACGGCCTGTGGTCGGACGGCGCCGACATCCTCGCTTCGCCCCTTCCACTCCTCCTTTCCGCCATCCTGGCGCTGGACCTCGGCCTCGGCCTCGCGCTTCGCCGGCCGCGCCAGCGTTCGGACCGGCAGGTGTGGCTGGTCGCCGCCCATTGCGTGGCGACCGGCGGGTTGTGGATCGCCGCCGCCGCCGCCGCGGCGGCCACTCCGGCCGGCACCTCGCTCGCCGTTCGAGCGGCGCTGATCGCCGGCGCGGGATCCAGCCTTCCCGCCTTCTTCCTGGTCCCGGTACTGGCGTTGCTCGGCTCCGCGGTCGCCTGGTCCGCCGCTTACGCCGTCGGAGTCGCTCCGCCGCTGCTGGTCATCGGAGCGGCGATCGTCATGGTCCTCGTCTGGCTCAGCCTGTTCCGCGCCCACGACCAGATCGAAGCGGGCCATCGCCGGATCCTGCTCGAAGCCCAGGTCGGCAAGGCGGCGCGCTTCGTCCAGGATTTCGAAGCCTCGGGCCGCGGATGGTTCTGGGAAACCAATGCCGAGGGCCAGCTGACCTATGTCTCGGCCGAGCTCGCGGCGAAGCTCGGGCTCGATCCGGCGGCGATGCTCGGCACCCGCTTCGAGGATGTGCTCTTCGCCCGCGATCCGAAACATCCCTTGTCCTTCCATCTCGCCGCGCGCTTTCCGTTCACCGAGACGATCGTCCGGGCGAGCGACTGCGACGAGGTCTGGTGGTCGCTTTCCGGAAGCCCCAATTTCGACCGCTACGGCCGCTTCCTCGGCTTTCGTGGGCTCGGCGCCAACGTCTCCGAGCAGCAGCGGGGAGAAGCGGAGACAAGGCGGCTGGCGACGATCGACAGCCTTACCGGCCTTCCCAACCGGGCGACGATGCGCCGGATGCTCGAGGCGGCGCTCACCAACGCCGACGAGCGGCGGCGCGGCTGCGGCCTGTTCCTGATCGACCTCGACCGGTTCAAGCAGGTCAACGACACGCTCGGCCACCCGGTCGGCGACAAATTGCTCAAGAAGGTCGCCGCCCGGCTGACGGCGGCGATCGGGCCGCGCGGCCAGGTCGGCCGCCTCGGCGGCGACGAGTTCGAGGCCGTCCTCCCCGGGATAGACGCCGAAGGATCCTTGGCCGAGCTCGCCGGCGGGATCATCTCCGAAATCTCCCGCCCGTTCGTCATCGACGGCCACCGGATCGAGATCGGCGCATCGATCGGGATCGCCGTCGCCCGGCCGGGCAAGGCCTATTCCGACGGCCTCGTCCGGGACGCCGATCTCGCCCTCTACGCGTCGAAGGCCGCCGGTCGCGGCACGTTCCGCTTCTTCGCGCCCGAGATGCACGCCGAGGCGGCGGACCGGCAGCTGCTCGGCAACGATCTTCGCGAAGCGCTCGCCAAGGATCAGCTTCGGCTTCTCTATCAGCCGATCGTCGATTCCGTGTCCGAGGAAGTGCTCGCGTTCGAGGCGCTTCTGCGCTGGCAGCATCCCAGCCGCGGAGTCCTTCCGCCCGGCCTCCTCATCCCGCTCGCCGAGGAGACCGGGCTGATGCCGGCGATCGGCGACTGGGTGCTTCGGACCGCCTGCTCCGACGCGGCGACCTGGCCGGACCATATAAGGGTCGCGGTGAACCTCTCCCCCGCCCAGCTCGCCGACCCGGCCCTTCCCGCCACCATCACCGCCACCGTCGCCCGTTCGCGCCTCGATCCCGACCGGCTCGAGCTCGAGGTTTGCGAGGCGGTGTTCCTGGGCGACGGCGGCGCGACCGACGCCCGGCTTCAGGCGCTGAAGCGGATCGGAGTCCGGCTGGCGCTCGACAATTTCGGGACCGGCCAGGTCGGCCTCGCCCACCTGCGCACCGCGCCGCTCGACAAGATCAAGATCGACCGAAGCTTCGTCGGCGGAGCGGCGGCTCCCGGGAGCCGTAACGGAGCGATCGTCAGGGGTATCGTGGTGCTCGCCGAAAGCCTCGGGATGGACACGACCGCCGAGGGCGTGGAGGCGCAGGCCGAGGTCGATCTCGTCCGCCGCCTGGGCTGCAGCCAGGTCCAGGGCTTCCTGTTCGGACGACCGATGCCGGCCGAGGAAGCGCTCGAGCTTGCTCGCGCCAGCCGCCCCACGGCCGAGGTGATCGGCTTCAGCCGGCCGCCGCGCCACCGCCTGATCCGCAACGGCCGGCTGCGCTGGGACGAGCACTCCGTGCCCGTCCGCCTGCGCAACATCTCCGAAGGCGGAGCGATGGTCGATTGCGACTCCGCCCTCGCGCCCGGAACGGCGGTAAGCCTCGATCTCGACGAGACCGGCACGGTCGCGGGGGAGATACGCTGGGAGCAAAGGGGCCAGCTCGGCATCCGGTTCGAGCGGCCGTTCAACCTCGCCCGGCTCGCGCCGGCAGCGGCCCCGCCGGTCCGCGCGCCGGCCATGGTGGTCCCGGAATATCTCAAGCCGGGCGCCGAGCGCGCACCCGAATATGCCGGAGACTCGCCGCTCGCGGTCAAGAAGCGCGCCTCCGCCCGCCGCTGATTTGGAGCCCCGCCGGGGCGATGCTATGCTGCGGCGATGAACGGGGGGTTCAAGGCGCGGCTGTGGGACGTGCGGTGGCACGCCTTGCTGGTCGTCAACCTCGTTCCGGTCGTCATCGCCGTCGTCGTGCTCCAGCTGCTCGGGCCGCTCGGGGGGCCGCTCTCCCGGCGGGAGCTGGACCTGTTCAAGGGGGTGCTCAGCGCCGAACCGTTCCTTGCCGGCGTACTGAGCCTCGTCGCGGTCCTCACCGTCCACGTCTGCATCTGCGCGAGCGGGATCGTGCTTGCCTGGACGATGATCAGGCGGCTGGACCGCGGCCGCGCCATGCTCAGCTGGGGAATGGCCTTGGCCGCGCTGGTGGGCCTGGCCGTCGTCGGCTTCGCCTGGTGGTCGCCGGACGGCCGGCATGGGCTGACCGTCTACCGGATGACCTACGATTTCTTCCGCAATCTCTACGCCCGGACCGGAGCCGACGCCTCCCTGCTTCACCCCCGCCTGATGGGACTCGACGCTCTGGGCTGGTCGATGCTGATCCCGATCCTGCTCGGGATCGTCGGGGTCGGCGCCCTTTCCGCCGCGGCGGCCGCCGAGCTGCGCGAGCTTCCCGAGCCGCCGCACTTGCCCGACAGGCGCTATGAAGGGAGGCTTCAGGAGGTTCAGGGCCGTCTCAAGCGCTCGCTTCAGCTCCTGACCCTCGGGCTGGTGGCAAGCACGGTCGCCGTCTCCTTGTTCTTCCACCTCCCGCTCAAGCTCTCGCAGAACAGCTTCCGCGGCGGAGCGCCGGCGCTGACCTGGCCCGTCGCGAAGATGACCGACGCCCAGCTCGAGGCGGCGACGGCGCGTGCCGCCCTCGTCGACAAGGCCGCCGCGGCGCAGGCCGCCGAGCTCGGCCAGATCCGCGGCAAGCTCGACGATTATGCCGGGGAGCTGACCATCTATTGGGGCGCCGTCTTCACCCTCACCCTGCTCGCCGCCGGAGCGCTGCCGCTGATCGCGCTCGAACGGAAGGTGCAGGCCTATTCCGCCAACAGCCGGAATGCCGACGCCGTCAGCGCGGCGCGCGAACGGCTCGGCAAGTCGGGCCTGCTCAGCAGCGGGTTCGACCAGGTCAAGCTGGTCGCCGCCGTCATCGCCCCTCTGGCCAGCGGCCAGGTCGCCGGCCTCGTCCAGTCCGCCTTGGGCAGCTGAGGCGAAAGGGGACAGTCACTAGTGACTGTCCCGGATCACGCGCCGCCTCAGCTCGAATAATACATGTCGTATTCGACCGGGCTCGGGGTCGTTTCCCAGCGCATCTGCTCTTCCCACTTCAGCTCGACATAGGCGTCGATCTGGTCGTCGCTGAACACGTCGCCCTTGGTCAGGAAGGCGCGGTCGTTCTGGAGCGCGATCAGAGCCTCGCGAAGCGATCCGCACACCGTCGGAACGTTGACCAGCTCCTGCGGTGGAAGGTCGTAGAGGTTCTTGTCCATCGGATCGCCCGGATGGATCCGGTTCTGGATGCCGTCGAGCCCCGCCATCAGGATCGCCGAATAAGCGAGATAGGGGTTGGCGAGGGCGTCCGGGAAGCGGAACTCGACCCGCTTCGCCTTCTCGCCGGTGCCGTAGGGGATCCGGCACGAGGCGGAGCGGTTGCGGCTCGAATAAGCGAGCAGCACCGGCGCCTCGAAGCCCGGGACGAGCCGCTTGTAGCTGTTCGTGGTCGGATTGGTGAAGGCGTTCAGCGCCCGGGCATGCTTGATCACCCCGCCGATGAAGTAGAGCGCCGTCTCCGAAAGCCCGGCATAGCCGTTGCCGGCGAAGAGCGGCTTGCCGCCGTTCCAGATCGAGATGTGGGTGTGCATGCCCGATCCGTTGTCGCGGGCGATCGGCTTGGGCATGAACGTCGCCGTCTTGCCGTAGGCATGGGCGACCATGTGCACCACGTACTTGTAGATCTGCATCCGGTCGGCGGTCTCGACCAGCTTGCCGTAGGTGAGCCCCAATTCATGCTGGGCGGCGGCGACCTCGTGATGGTGCTTGTCCATCGGAAGGCCCATCTCGATCATCGTCGAGACCATCTCGGCCCTGATGTCCATCGCGCTGTCGACCGGGGCGACCGGGAAATAGCCGCCCTTGGCGCGCGGCCGGTGGCCCATGTTGCCGCCCTCATATTCGCGGCCCGAATTGGTCGGAAGCTCGATGTCGTCGATGCGGAAGTAGGAGGTGTTGTAGCCGTCCTCGAAGCGGACGTCGTCGAACATGAAGAATTCCGCCTCCGGCCCGACATAGACGGTGTCGCCGATGCCGGTGCCCTTGAGGTACATCTCGGCGCGCTTGGCGGTCGAGCGCGGGTCGCGCGAATAAAGCTCGCCGGTGCCCGGATCGACGATGTCGCAGAACATGACCAGCATCGGAGTCGCGGAGAAGGGATCGACGTAGACCGCGTCGAGGTCCGGCCGGAGGATCATGTCGCTCTCGTTGATCGCCTTCCAGCCGGCGATGGATGAGCCGTCGAACATGAAGCCGTCCGTCAGCTGGTCCTCGTCGATCAGCCCGGCGGCCATCGACAGATGCTGCCACTTGCCCTTGGGATCGGTGAAGCGAAGGTCGACCCACTCGATCTCCTCTTCCTTGATCCGCGCCAAAATCTTGCCCGCGTCGCTCGCCATCGTGATGCTCCGTAAATCTGTGAGGGAGGCCTGTCCGGCCGTCGCGCCGACCATGTGCGGGGCCGCGGCGAGTCGTCCACCCGCGTCCGCCGGGCGGTGAACATTTCACGTGGAGAAGGCCGGAACGGCGCTAGTAGGCGCGGCGGCGGGCGGCGATCAGCATCCGCAGAAGCATCGCGACCGGCCGCGGCACCCCCACCTTCCCCTCCAGCCACAGGCTCACCGCCGACCGGCTGACCCCGATCGCATTGGCGAGATCGTTCTGGGTCTTGTAGCCGAGCGCCCGCATCGCCGAGCGAAGCTCGTCGGGCGACATCGAGGCGAGCAAGGGATCGTCCACGCCCGAGGCCTTAGCTCGGAAACCTGGCGAAGGGGAGCGGCAGGAACCGCCTTTACACAGCGCGACCACCGATGTTACATTATACCATTACAGCCATGGAGGCCCATGCCTGGAAACCCATATGCGTTAACCGCGCTCGCGGCCGCCCTCCTGCTCGCCGGCTGCGGCGGCGGACGCGGCGGCGCTCCCGACGAATCGTCACCGGCGGGAACCCTGGACCCGCCGTCGCCGCCCGCTTCGACGCGCGAAGCCGACCGGGAAGCGCTTGCAGCCCAAGTCTTAGACGAGGGGACGCCGGCGGAGTCGGCGCGCAAGGCGCTCGGCGAAGCGGCGGCGCAGATGGTCGCGGCGAGCGCCGAGACCAGCCACTTCAGCGGGCTGGAATTCCGTCATTTCTATACGCGCGGCCGGTCGAGCGGGTATCCGGGACTCTGCCAGGCGGATGAGATCCTCGTCGCCGGGCCGGGCGGCGGCCGCTCCGGGCTCTCGACCTATTCGCGCTTCGCCGTCGCCGGGAGCCTCGCGCCCCTGCCCGGCCCCGGGAACGAGGCCTATGGCGCCCGGCTCGAGGCGGTCTGCGCCAGCCGCCGCGACATGCGCAAATGGTTTCGGGCACCGGACGCAGCGACCGCTTCGCTCGTCGCCCGGGCGGTCGAGAGGGCGGTTCACGGCGCCCGCTCGCCGGGACGCCTGCCGTTTCGGCTCTCCTGCATCCGCCGCGAGATTCCGGACAGTCCGCCGTGCGGCGACGTCCGCAAACCCCTCGCCGGGCTCGATCCGCGCGCCATCGCCGAAGCCGAGGTTGAGCCGTGCGGGTCGCCCGATCCCCGCCGGTTCTGCGCTACCGTCCAGATCGCCATCGACCCGAGCTACTGGGACCAGAAGGACCTCGACAGCTGGGAGCTGAAGGTCGCCGGCCGCTCGGCCGCCGCGGGGGACGCTGGCTCCTTGCGGCTCGATCGGGTCGATCTCGGCCAGCGCCACCTCATCGTCGAATGAGCCGGAGGGCTCGCTCGCCGGGCCTTCAGCGGATCGCCCGAACCTCGAGCACCTTCAAGTAGCTCCGGAACGTCCCCTTCTCGGCGAGCGACTGGAACTGGGACCAGCGGCCGGGGAGGTAGCGGCACAGCTTCGGGTCGACCTGCGGGCCGATCGGGCCGACTCGCACCGGGAGCGGGCGGACGACCTCGTAGGTGACGACGCTCACGACATCGGGCTTCCAGTCGCTGCGGACGGCGAGATAGTCGCGGACGTCGCGGACGTTCCAGATGCGGTCGAACGTCCCCCAATTGCCCGGGCTGTCGGTCGACTGCCCCTTCGCCAGGGCCATCTGGAAGCGGGTGCTCACGGGAAGCTCCGTCTCATAGGCCTTGTACCAGTCCGGCCAGGGCGACGGGCTGGAGTTCACCGCCAGCGCCGCATAGGCCGCCTCGGCCGCCGCCTCGTCAGCGAAGCGCCAGCGATTCTGCGCCACCCACTCCCGCCCGGCGCGCGACTTGAGCGAGGCGATTTGGCAGGTGCCGGCCATCCCGGCTTGCGGCCGCGCCCCCGCCTCCGGCACCGCGCAGCCCGCCAACGCAAGCAAGGTCAGCATCGAAGGTTTCCAGGCTTGGCTCATCGTCTTCTCCCCCTCCAACCGCCGGAGCCGCGCTAGGCCAAGGCCAGCAGCCGGTCCCGTTTCTCGGCGAGCGCCTCGAAATCCGCAGCCTCGCCGGGCTGGGCGGCGCTCGCCATCGCCCGCTGCAGCCGCTCGGCGCCCTCGTCCGACAGCTCTCCCGCCGCGCTCGCCACCGCGACCATCTCCTCCATCAGGCCGGAGCAGTGAAGGACCGAGTCGGTCCCCGCCTCGATCACCCGCCGCGCCCGCTCGTCATAGCCGCCCGACAAAGCGTGCATCCCGATGTCGTCGGACATCAGGAATCCGTCGAAGCCGATCCGGCCCCGGATCACCTCGCCGATCACTGTGGGCGACTGGCTTCCCGGCCGCTCGGAGTCCCAGGCGGTGTAGACGCAGTGGCAGGTCATCCCCATCGGCGCCGAGCGAAGCGTCCGGAACGGCTCCAGGTCGACCTCGAGCGCGTCCTCCGAGGCCCTGACGACGGGCAGCTCCTTGTGGCTGTCGACCAGCGCCCGGCCATGGCCAGGCATGTGCTTCACCACCCCGACCGCGCCGCCGGCGGCAAGCCCGTCAAGAAGCGCCCGTCCCAGCGCCGCCACCTGCATCGGCTCGGAGCCGAGCGCGCGGTCGCCGACGATGTCGGTGGCGCCGGGCTGGCGGACGTCGAGCACCGGCAGGCAGTCGACGTTCACGCCCACCTCGGCGAGCATCAGGGCGAGCGCCTCGCCGTTCGCGCGGGCCGCCTCGATCGCGCTCATCGGCGCCTTTTCATAGAGCTGGGCGAAGACCTCCCCGGCGGGGAAGGCCGGCCATTCGGGCGGCCTCATCCGGGCGACCCGGCCGCCTTCCTGGTCGATCAGGATCGGCAGGGTCTCGCGGCCGTGAAGCGCGCGCAGGTCGTCGGTGAGGGCCTTCATCTGCGCCCGGTCGCCGCAATTGCGGGCGAAGAGGATATAGCCGGCAGGATCGGCATCGCGGAAGAAGTCCCGCTCGTCGGCGGTTAGGGCGAGGCCGGAAAGGCCGTAGATCGCGGCTTGCATGCCTGCTTCTTAAGCCGCCTGCCGGGCAAACCCAAGCGGCTCGCCCGCAGGGCGTGGGGAGCTTCAATTTCTACGCAACGGCAAGAGGCGGGGAGACGCGAGGGAGACTGGCGTCTGCCCCCACGTCCCTCCGGGCCTTAGCCCTGGATTAGCCGGTCCACGACGAACAGTGCGAGGCCGAGCCAAGCAAGGTTCACGTGGATGACGATCTTCATTTTCGGTCTCATGATCGAGACTCCCGTCAAGATCGTGACGCGTCACTGGTTCAAGATATCATTTCGCGAAATTAAACTGCGGCCTCTTGGCCCCAAGCCGGTTAGGCTTGCCTCGTGTGTCCGACCTCTTGGTCGGGCCCGGCCTGTTCAGCCGGGCAGCTGAGCGCCCCTTGCCGGGCCGCCGACGGCCCAATCAGGCCGTCCTGCCGCCTACCCTTTCGGGCGTCCGGGTA
>Ga0070660_100002932_pt1 | contig 11740 bp, 11 predicted proteins | sample KBSC33metaG_FD_64670 | JGI IMG/M metagenome (GOLD analysis project Ga0070660, IMG submission 64670) | Corn rhizosphere microbial communities from Kellogg Biological Station, Michigan, USA - KBS C3-3 metaG | ecosystem: Host-associated > Plants > Roots > Rhizosphere > Soil ... | reverse complement strand
TTTCATGATTTTTTTTTAAGAAGAATAATAATTTAAAGTTGTTAGGTATAAGAAGATTATAAAAATACCTTCTTCCGCATGCACTAATTATGATTTCAATCATTGTGAGAGTACTTTTATATTGATTGGTAAAAAAGCCTTTCGATTCTTTGAAAACTGATTTGACAGGTTATTGTTTTAAGAACGCGATTATCTTATCTCTTTCCTTATCTGTAAGCAATGCCCTGCTTTGCATGTGCATTCCGATTGTTTCCCATTTTTCAGCCGAGAAGGTAGAAGGAGAAGGTGTATTATGGCATCGCTGACAATTTTCTGCCCATAATTGCGCTCCGGATTTTGCGGATACTTTCTGGCTAACGGTGCAGCTATTCACTGTTACAATCACCGGAATTATAAGTATAACTAAAATACTTAAAATGGTCTTTTTTTTATTATGAAAGATGCTCATTTTTTATTATTTTATAGTTGAATGGAAAATTGCAGATACATAGAATTGGATTTGGTTACAGCGCCGGGTGTGCCCGCAAGAGCTTCACTAACTCTATTGGTTCCTTTGATAGCTTCATAAGTATATCTTACTACTGTCCGCCAGTTCAACCAATAATTTAAGCCAAGAGCCAGTGAATTATCTTTGGTTCCAAACAGCGAATTGGCAGGACTTGTGTAATTTCCATACCGGCCGGCGATTTCGAAATCTTTGATAAAACTTTTAGAAGATACAGGCCTTAATGCGGCCATCACGTAGCCTGTAGTAGTATGGTTATTAAAGCTATAGGTGGATGAATCAACGGGATTGATATAATCGGCGTGGCTAATATCGGTGATGCTATATTGGCCTTTTATATTTAATTGAAATGGCTTGATGTTTTCTACAATGTTCAGATCCAGTGCGTATAAATTAGCCATGACGTTTTCATCTTTTGTACCGGCATCTCCTACTTTTCCTGTCATTATAGAAGCTCCCAATTCAACAGAAGAATTTGATAAGGGCAGCCATCCTATTCTTGCTGTAATTGTTTTGTTTTTATTATTATCTGTAATCCCAGCATTTTGAGTAGTACCATCGGGGTTGAGTTTGAATCCATTTGAAACGGCTACATCATAACTCCATTTCATGCTGCCTGCCTGGAGTCCGCCTTCTGCTTCAACTGCATAATCAGTGGCGCCAGTTACACCTTCCGGATCGGAAGCAAATTTGTTGATCCATCCCGCTGCCAGTCTTTTATTATAAGCGCCAAAAGGCAATACCAGATATCCGCCACGGATGATTAATCCCGGCAATGCAAAATAGGAAATGGCTCCCCAGTTTACTCCCAACTGATCTCCGCTAAAAGAAGGCTCAAATTCGAGCAGGAATTTAGTTCCATGCCTCCACAGAAACATTGGACTGAATTCATAGTGATCCGCATCGGCCAGGCTATTGGTTTTTGAAACCTGGCTGGAACCGCCAAAAGTAGTAGTGGTTTTGTTTCTTACAAATCCGAATGTGGTAAGCCCCACCACCATAAAATGGTCTTCTCCCGGCTTGGTATAATTGGCTTGCTGTTCCAGGGTATTGATTCTGTCAAGAAGCGAAGAATCAACCACAACCGTTGGTTGCTGTGCTTTTGCAACTGTTGAAAGCAACAAGAGAAAACAAATGGCATATAACGGCTGAATTAGTATATGGATTGATTTCATGGTCATTTATTTTAAAGTTGATCTTTTTTATTATTTATTCTTGTTGGGAAGCGTCCTCATAAAATTTACCAGTGCCCATCTTTGATCTGCGCTCAGTACCGCTTTAAATGGTGGCATAGCGGTATGTACATGCCCTTCTGATAACTTATAATATAATGTCCCGTCAGATTCTGCTTGTACCATTTCGGATGTATGGTCGGCTGGTTTCGGATTTAAAGAGGCTGATGCAGGTCCATCACCTTTCCCTTTATCGCCGTGGCAGGGAGAACAGTAAGTTTTATAAAGTGTTTTACCAATGGCGATGGAAGTTGCATCTTTGGCCAGGGGATTTTGGACGCTTATTGCAGCTTTGGGAACGGCCCATGAACTGGATTGAGCCTGGGTAAAATTGAAACCCGCAACTAGGAAAATAGAAATGAAGATGATTTTTAAATAATGATATAATTCTTTTTTCTTTTTCATGATAGAAAATTTATTGGTATAAAATGGATGTGCCGTTGTATATGTAAAACTGTCAACCGGACATTAAAAGCATTGGTTAGAAAATTCAACTTGCTTGCTGCTTTAAAAGAGAGATCTGAAAAGTGAATGAAGGCCTGCATACTATTTATTTTTTTTAAGAATAATAATTTACAGGCATAAAATTACTTTTTTCTCTACCCGCACTAATGATTTCAATCATTGCACAAAATGACTCTTATCATGTAAAACATCAGCCGCATTTAAAAAAAACTTAAATATGCTTAAACCTTTCGAAAGCTGCTTTTTCCAACATTTCCCTGTGATTGGGATGTGCAATATTGATTAATGCTTTTGCTCTTTCACGCATATTTTTTCCATAAAGAAATGCCATTCCATATTCTGTTACGATGTAATGTGCATGTGCCCTTGTGGTAACGATGCCTGCGCCCTGTTTTAAAAAAGGAACTATTTTTGAATTGCCTTTGGAAGTGGTGGAAGCTAAAGCTATGATAGGTTTTCCGCCTTCTGATAAAGCCGCGCCCCTGATAAAATCAATCTGTCCGCCCACACCGGAATAATGATAAGTGCCAATAGAATCGGAACAAACCTGCCCTGTAATATCCACTTCAATGGCGCTGTTGATGGCGGCTACTTTTGGATTGGTTCTGATGACCGCCGTATCATTTACATAATCAATATTCATCACCAAAACTTCGGGATTATCATGCGCAAAATCGTACAACTTTCTGCTGCCAAGCATAAAGCCTGTTACAATTTTTCCACGGCATCTTTTTTTATGTTGATTGGTAATAATTCCTTTTTCTACCAAAGGAAGAATGCCGTCAGAAAACATTTCTGTATGTATTCCCAGTTCTTTATGTCCTGAAAGACTTGCCAACACAGCATCAGGAATGGAACCAATACCGGTTTGAATGGTAGCGCCGTCTTCAATAAGCGCTGCGCAGTTTTCACCTATTTTTTTATTTACATCAGAAATGATTCTGTTGGCTGCCACTTCAGGAAGCGAATGCTCTGCATGGACCACGGCATCAAAATCATCAATGTGTACCATGCCATCGCCAAAAGTCCGGGGCATATTTGGGTTTACCTGCGCTATTACATATTTAGCTGTTTTAACGGCTGTAGCAGCCACATCCACAGAAACACCCAGTGAACAAAATCCATGTTTATCGGGAAGTGAAACATGCACCAACGCTACATCTAACGGAATAATGTTTCTTTTGAAGAGATTAGGAATCTCACTCAAAAAAACAGGAATATAATCGCCTCTTCCTTCATTTACGGCCTGCCTCACATTGGCGGAAACAAATAGAGAATTAATGTGAAAATTGTCTTTGTATTTTTCATCTGCGTAAAGAGCCGCGCCCTGGCTGCTGATGCTTATTAATTCCACATTTCGTAATTCATGCGCCCGCTCTACCATTTTTTCCAAAAGGAAGTGAGGCGTTGCTGCCCCGCCATGCACAAAAACTTTGTCGCCTGATTTGATAACTTTTACAGCATCCGTTCCTGAAATATAATTTGCCAATTTATTCTTAAATTTTATTGGTGAAAACAATTTATTTTAAACAAGCCAAAAGTAGTTTTTCGAAATAAAGCGGAAAATGACGGGTATCAGTAAAATAAATGATTGTAAAGGTTGCCAACCTAAGCATAGAAATTTTTAAACTGAAATGAACTCATCGAAGATTGGCAGCCTTTCCGTAATCCATGACCAGAATCATTATTTACTATGATGGGCGGCATCTTTCTTACCGTTTTAAATCGTAACCTTGCAGCATTGAAAAAACTTTTCGCCATATCGTTCCTTTTCATCTATTTGTTTTCAACCACTGAATTACATCAGTTGTTGAAAATGCCTTTGCTCGTAGAGCATTTTATAGAACACAGGGAAGAAAATAAAAACATCACGCTGTATCAGTTTTTATACATGCACTATGCCATGGTCGGTGTAAAAGACGCGGATTATGCCAAGGATATGAAGTTGCCGTTTAAAACGCATGATAAATGTGTTACAGCTATCTCAAATGTTTATCTGCCGCCGGCAAAAGTTTCCATCGAAAAACCAATACAATTTTTACAAAAGAACAGTTTTTCAACCCAGGACCAGTCCTTACAGACTTCCTTCCCTTCCAACATCTGGCAGCCGCCAAGGATTTGCTAATTATATTTTCAAATTATTTGTTGGTTTACTGCATTTTTTGAGCAGTAATCCTATAACCTTTTCATTTTAAAATTATTAGCAATGAACCCAACTCATATTCATTTGCTGCTGAATCATTTCCCTATCATAGGGACATTGATAGGCAGCATCATATTACTTTACAGCATTATTAAAAAACAAAATGGCGGTAAAAACATCGGTGCGTTTATTATCGTCGTCATGGCCATTATTGCCATACCCGTATTGCTTACCGGTGAACCGGCGGAAGAAAGTATAGAGCACCTTTCCGGTATTTCCAAAGCCTTAATTCACGACCATGAAGAAGCCTCTGAAAAAGCTTTTTGGCTGATGGAAATCACGGGTATTTTTTCTTTGATAGCCTTGTTTCTTTATAAAATTAAATCAGCATTGGCCCCAAAAGCATTTTTGATTGCATTTGTATTTTCCGCAGTTACCTTCTTCGCAATGGCGTGGGCAGGAAACCTGGGCGGGAAAATAAGGCATCCTGAAACATCCAATACATTTATTAACGTAGAGAAAAATGCAACGGATTCTCACTCTCAAAACGACCAGTAATCATGCTCAATAAAATTATCGAATTTTCAATAAAAAACAAACTCATCATCGGGCTTTTTATTTTGGGATTGATTGGTTACGGAAGTTATCAATTCACCAAGCTGCCTATTGATGCGCTTCCCGACATTACCGACAACCAGGTGCAGGTGATTACTATGGCGCCTTCGTTTGGCGCTACAGACATAGAACGGCTGGTTACTTTTCCGATAGAGCAGGCCAATAGCAATATTCCCGGAATGAAACAAATTCGAAGTTTTTCCCGGTTTGGATTGTCGTTGGTAACGATTGTATTTGACGATAAAACGGATGTCTATTGGGCGCGGCAGCAGGTAGCAGAACGATTGCAACAAGTGCAATCCCAAATCCCAAAAGGCATCGGCAATCCTGAACTGGGGCCTGTTACAACCGGGTTAGGCGAAATTTACCAATATGTAGTTAGACCAAAAAAAGGATTTGAACACAAATTTGATGCTACTGAATTACGCACCATCCAGGATTGGATTGTAAGAAGGCAATTGCTGGGTGTAAAAGGCGTAGCAGAAGTAAGCAGCTTTGGCGGAAAGCTGAAACAATATTCCATAGAAGTGGATGCCAATAAATTACAATCTTACGGCATTACCATCAATGATGTTTTTGGTGCATTGGAAAATAACAATCAAAATACCGGTGGGGCTTATATTGAAAAGGGGCCAACGGTTTTATACGTCCGAAGTGAAGGATTAATCGGCACTATTGAAGATATTGAGAACATCACCATAAAAAATAACAACAGCGCAACGCCACTGTTCATAAGGGATGTAGCCGGTATTAAAATAGGAAATGCCGTGCGCTATGGCGCTATGACGTACAATGATGAAGGTGAAGTGGCCGGTGCGGTGGTGATGATGCTGAAAGGCGCTGGTAGTAACGAAGTAATAAAAAATGTGAAAGAGCGCATTGAGCAAATCAAAAAGACATTGCCCGAAGGAGTGGTGATTGAACCGTTTTTAGACCGGACAAAAATGGTGAGCCACGCCATTACAACTGTAAAAACAAATCTATTGGAAGGCGCGCTGATTGTGGTGTTTGTGCTGGTTCTGTTCCTGGGCAATTTCAGGGCGGGATTGCTGGTGGCATCCGTAATTCCACTGGCCATGCTATTCGCGGTAATTATGATGAACGCTTTTGGCGTGAGCGGAAATTTAATGAGTTTGGGCGCGCTTGATTTTGGGTTGATTGTGGATGGCGCCGTCATCATTGTGGAAGCGGTAATGCACCAACTTTCGCACAGCAAAAAGTTTGAGGTGGTGAACCGGCTGCAACAAAAACAAATGGATGAAGAGGTGCAAAAAAGCGCGGGTAAAATGATGAACAGCGCGGTGTTTGGCCAAATCATTATTTTGGTAGTTTACTTGCCTATCCTGACTTTGCAGGGAATAGAAGGTAAAATGTTTAAGCCGATGGCACAAACGGTAGCCTTCGCATTGTTAGGCGCTTTCCTACTTTCGCTCACCTACATTCCGATGACGAGTACTTTGTTTTTGAGTAAAAATATCAAGCACAAAAAGAATCTTTCTGATAGAATAATGGACCGGCTTGTAAAAGTGTATCAAACGGCTCTATCAAAAGTTTTAAGGTTCCCAAAAATAGTTTTGGGAACAACAATTTCTTTATTCGTATTGGCAATATTTACTTTAACCACTTTGGGCGGTGAATTTATTCCTGCTTTGGAAGAAGGCGATTTTGCGGTAGATACAAGAGTACTTACCGGAAGTAATTTAACTACCACTATTGAAAATACCACTAAGGCCGCTCACATTTTAAAAACACAATTTCCGGAGGTGGAAAAAGTAGTTACCAAAATTGGAAGTGGCGAAGTGCCCACCGACCCAATGCCAATGGAAGCAAGCGATATGATGGTAATATTGAAGGATAAAAAAGAATGGACTTCGGCCAAAACCTTTAATGAACTGGCTGAAAAAATGGGCAAGGCTTTACAGGATATTCCCGGCATTACCGCAGGATTTCAATATCCGGTGCAAATGCGTTTCAATGAATTAATGACCGGGGCAAGGCAGGATGTAGTGGTAAAAATCTTTGGAGAAAATATGGATACGCTGGCCAATTATGCGGCAAAATTAGGAACGATTGTAAATACGGTGGAAGGCGCCAAAGACTTGTACATAGAGCCTGTAACCGGTTTGCCGCAAATAATTATTGGCTACAACAGAAACGTTATAGCGCAGTATAAATTGAACATTACCGACATCAATAAAGTAGTGAACACCGCATTTGCAGGGCAAAGCAGCGGCATGGTGTATGAAGGTGAAAAGCATTTTGATTTGGTAGTGCGTTTGGCCGGAAAGAAAAGGAAGGATTTAAAAGATGTGCAGAATTTATTAATTCCAACACCTGCGGGAAATCAAATTCCGCTTTCACAATTAGCCGATGTATCTATAAAAGACGGCCCTAACCAGATACAACGCGAAGATGCTAAAAGAAGAATTATTGTAGGCTTTAATGTTCGCGGAAGAGATGTGCAAAGCATCGTGCATGAATTGCAGCAAAAAGCGGACGCTCAAATGAAATTTTCGCCGGGATATTATACTACTTATGGCGGTGCTTTTGAAAACCTGAACGCGGCTACGCAACGCCTGATGATAGCGGTTCCGGTATCCTTGTTATTGATATTTATTTTACTGTATTTCGCATTCCATTCCGTAAAACAAGGATTGCTGATTTATTCCGCCATTCCACTTTCTGCCATTGGTGGTATTTTCTTTCTATCCCTGCGGGGAATGCCTTTCAGCATCAGTGCCGGCGTGGGTTTCATCGCGCTGTTTGGAATAGCAGTATTAAATGGAATTGTTTTAATCGCGGAATTTAACCGCTTAAAAAAAGAAGGTATGACCAATAAAAAACGAATTGTTTTAATGGGTACTAAGGTGAGGTTACGGCCAGTATTAATGACGGCGTTTGTAGCATCGTTAGGTTTTTTACCAATGGCATTAAGCAATGGCGCCGGGGCCGAAGTGCAACGTCCTTTGGCTACTGTAGTTATCGGCGGATTAATGATTGCTACTTTTCTTACTCTGTTTGTATTGCCCACGCTTTATATTTTGTTTGAAAATATTCATCCTAAAAAGCTAAAGACAAAAGCGATTGGCACATTGGCTTCTGTATTATTATTAAGCGTTTTCTCTGTTACTAACACTCATGCGCAAACGCCTATAACGCTTCAAGCAGCAATTGATACGGCCATCAAAAATAATTTATCGTTGAAGAATAAAAAACTGAATGCAGAGTACCAACGAAGATTAACTAAATCAGCAGTTGAAATTCCTGCTACTTCTGTATTTGGCGAAGTGGGGCAAATCAATAGTTTTTATACCGATACAAAATTTGGCATCAGTCAAAGCATTAATTTTCCTACTGTTTATGCTAAGCAAAAATCATTGCTCAAGGAAGAATATGTAAGCAGCGGAATAGCCGTATCGGTAAAAGAAGCCGCATTAAAAAAGCAGGTATCGGATATTTATAACATGCTTTCGTATTTAAGAGAAAAGCAAAAACTGCTTTCACATATTGACAGTATTTACAGCGAATTTTTAATAAAAGCCAACCTTCGTTTTGAAAAAGGCGAAAGCAATGTTTTGGAAAAAGCTACCGCTGAAAATCAGCAGGGACAAATAGCTGTGCAATTAAAACAATTGCAACAGGATATTGAAATTACACAAATCCAATTTCAGTTGGCGCTTAATACCACTACTATTTTCATTCCTGCGGAGGGAAATTTTAAAAGAGAAATTACCAACCTGAACGTTGTTTCAAATTTGGAACAAAGCCCGCGCATTCAATTTTTGCAGCAGCAAAAACAAATCGCTTTTGCCAATACACAATTGCAAAAATCAAAGCTATTGCCCGATTTAATTTTGGGTTATAACAATGGAAGTATTCGCGGCATAGGCGCCGATGATAAGTATTACACCGCGTCCAAAAGATTTCAGTCTGTACAATTAGGTGTAGGCATTCCCTTATTTAATGGTGCTCAAAAAGCAAGAATCAATGCGGCGAAAGTGAGTGAAACTATTGCGGAAAACAGTTATTCACTGGGTTTGCAAAATTTGAATTCCGACATAAAAGTTGCTTTACTGGAGTATGGAAAATACCTGCAAACTGCAGGATGGTATGAAACTGCTGCATTAAAAAGTGCGGAAACCATTTCATCTACGGCAAGGAAACAATTCATCAACGGCGAAATCAATTACCTGGATTGGGTAATACTTACCAACCAGGCGGTTACCATCCGAAGCCAATATATTGATGTAATTAAAAGCCTGAATGAAACCATCAATCAAATTAATTATTTGAACAATCAATAAAGAAAATAAAGATGAAAAATTTAATAACGATACTTTCACTCACATTGTTTTTTATTTCCTGTAAAAACCAAAAAGCAGTGGAGCCAACAGAAAACGCGGAGGTGGGAAATGTAATTACACTCACCGATGCGCAAATGAAAAATGCCCAAATTGAAACGGGCAAAATAGAACAAAAACAAATTGCATCCATTCTCAAAGTAAACGGAAGAATTGATGTACCGCCGCAAAATATGGTCTCTGTGAGCGTGCCTTTGGGCGGTTATTTAAAATCAACCAAACTGTTGCCTGGCATGCACGTCAACAAAAATGAGGTAATCGCCGTTATTGAAGACAATCAATATATTCAGTTGCAGCAGGATTACCTTACCGTCAAAGCGCAATTCAGTTTTAATGAAAGCGAATACAATCGCCAGAAAGAATTAAATGAAAGCAAAGCCAGCAGCGACAAGGTGTATGAACAATCAAAATCAACTTTTCAGACCCAAAGAATATTGATTAAGTCGTTGGAAGAAAAATTAAAGTTGATAAGAATTAACCCCAACAATCTCACAGAAAATAATATTTCCAAAAGCATCAACGTGTATTCGCCGATTGACGGTTTTGTTACCAAAGTGAATGTGAATATCGGCAAATATGTAACGCCCAGCGATGTGCTTTTTGAATTGGTAAATCCTACCGACATTCATTTGAATTTGAAAGTGTTTGAAAAGGATTTGGATAAGATATTTATTAACCAGCAGGTGGTTTCTTTCACCAACAATAATCCGGATAAAAAATATGACGGAGATATTATCTTAATCAGCAAGGATGTAGCGCCCGATGGCACTACAGAAGTACATTGTCATTTTGATAATTATGATAAAAATCTTTTCCCCGGTATGTACATGAATGCAGAAATCGGGCTTAAAAATAAATTGCGGAACGTGTTGCCGGATGAAGCTGTGGTTCATTTTGAAGGCAAGGAATACATCTTTGAAAATACAGGAAAAACCAAATTTGAGATGGTTGAAATAGGAACGGGCGAAAGTGAAAATGGATTTATTGAAATCATTCCAAAAACGGATTTGAGCGGCAAAGAATTTGTTACGAAGGGGGCTTATACCTTGTTGATGAGTTTGAAAAATAAGGAGGAGAAGTGATGGGGGGAAATAAAATCACAAAGTTATGTAACTCTTTTACTAAGTTATATAACAACTATGCTTACACTAAGATTAACTTTACCGGAAACAAATTTGAATAATAACAAGTAAACTAAATATTAACAATTAAATTTTTAAATCATGAAAACAACTCAAAAAAACACAAAAGAAAATCTAACCGGAAACTTTTTATTTAAGGGAATAGCATCTGCTATGCTGGTATTGATGTTTACGGTGTTTACCGGATTCCAATCGTATGCGCATTGCGATTCGTATGATGGCCCTGTAATCAAAGAAGCATTGACAGCTCTTAAAACAAACAATGTAAACCTGGTTTTGAAATGGGTAAACGAGAGCCAGGAAAAAGAAATTATCTTTTTGTTTAATAAAACCGCTAAGCTGAGAAAAGGAGATAAAGAAGTATATTCAATTGTTGAAAAACATTTTCTTGAAACACTGGTTCGACTGCACAGAGAAACTGAAGGAGTAGCTTTTACAGGCCTAAAACCAGCAGGCTCGGTTACCCCAATTATAAAAATGGCTGACGAGTCTTTGGAAAAAAACGACGTGAATGTTTTATCTTCCGAATTAACAGGACACATCGAAAAAGTAGTGAAAGAAAAATATGAAAAAGCGATGATGTTGAGTAAAACAAAAGATGAATCGGTACAAAAAGGAAGGGAGTATGTAGCGGCGTATGTTGACTACACGCACACTTTAGAAGGAATACATGCAATATTGGAGCATGGGCCGGCAAGCCACGGGCATTAAGCAAATGACTTTTTGGTTTGGCTGAAATAAATAGAATAAACATTTCAATGAATAATAACAACCCCTTTCCTTTCACCGGACTCACCCGGGATGAAGTAAGCGTTTCAAGAAAGAAATATGGCGCAAACAGAATAAATTCTAAAACGGCAAATCCATTTTGGTATTCTCTGAAAGAAGCTGTTCTGGAACCCATGTTTATTTTATTGGTAGCCGCCGCCGTTATTTATTTTGTTTTGGGTGAATTTTCGGATGCGTGGTTTATGTCGGGAGCCATTATTTTGGTTTCCGCCATTTCCATTTACCAGGATAACCGAAGCAGAAATGCGTTGAATGCATTGAAAGAATTTACCCAATCACACGCCACAGTAATCAGGGATAATCTGCCGGTGCATATATTATCTGAAGAAATTGTGGTGGGTGATTATGTGGTAGTTTCAGAAGGAGAGCTGATTCCGGCGGATGGAATCGTAAAACAACTCAATGATTTTTCGGTAAACGAATCCATCCTTACCGGCGAATCTTTTAGTGTAACGAAGGATATTTTATCAAAAGAAAACAACCAGGTA
>Ga0070660_100002931_pt1 | contig 11745 bp, 14 predicted proteins | sample KBSC33metaG_FD_64670 | JGI IMG/M metagenome (GOLD analysis project Ga0070660, IMG submission 64670) | Corn rhizosphere microbial communities from Kellogg Biological Station, Michigan, USA - KBS C3-3 metaG | ecosystem: Host-associated > Plants > Roots > Rhizosphere > Soil ... | reverse complement strand
GGGCTGATCGATTAGCCGTCGAAGCGAGCGCCGCGAGAGTCGCTGCGGGCGCACCGCCGCTTGCGCCCGAGATTCGAGGAAGGGAGCAGGTCGCCGGGACATTCTCAGGTCGGGCCGGGGCGGCCCAGTTGGCATTCATCAACGGTGTCGCGGGAGCCGTGTGGGCGCCTGGTGGGCGACCGCGCGCCGCGTTCACCTTTACGATCGAAAACGGGAAAATCGCCGCGATGGAAATTTTCTACGACCCTGAACGGATCGCTCAGCTCGACGTGGTGATTGGTGTCGACTAATCCTTCGTGACCCTGGTGGTCTCACTCAGGCGGACCGGTGAGAAGTCCGGCCAGAGCCAGACACCACGTTGGCTATCGCGCGCGCAGTCGGCGCTTTGCATGGCGAAGCGCGCGGTACTCGCGGCGTGAGAGCAGTGGGACGTGCAGCTTGAGGCTTTCGAGCGTGTCGATCACGATCGCGGCGACCGCAAGCCGGGTGAACCACTTGTGATCGGCTGGAACGATGTACCAGGGCGCGTCGATCGTGCTGGTGGCGCGCATCGCTTTTTCGTAGGCGGACATGTATTCGTTCCAGCGTAAACGTTCGTTCACGTCATTCACCGAAAACTTCCACTTCTTGGCCGGATCGTGCAGTCGCTCGAGGAACCGGCGGCGCTGCTCGGTTTTCGAGACGTTCAGAAAGATCTTCCGAATCACCGTCCCATTGCGCGCCAGATAGCGCTCGATCGCCTTGATGTCCTCGAAGCGATCCCCCCACAGATGTCCGTTCATGAGCGGCTTGGGAAGACGCTGGTTCTCGAGCAGCTCGGGATGCACCCGCGAGATAAGTACTTCTTCGTAATACGATCGATTGAAGATCCCGATGCGCCCGCGTTCCGGAAGTGATTTCATGCAGCGCCACATGAAGTCGTGCTTCAGTTCCTCGGTTGACGGTGTCTTGAAGCTGTAGACCTGTGTCGATTTCGGATCGAGCCCGCGCATCACGTGCTTGATCGCGCTGTCCTTCCCTGCGCCGTCGAGCGCCTGGAAGATGAAAAGCACAGACCACCGGTTCTGCGCATACAGCAACTCCGTCAGCTCGTAGAGGCGGCGCGCGCGTTTCTTCAACAGACGCCGCGTACCTGCTTTGGCGTCGAACGGATACGTATCAGCGGGGTCGTATCTGTCCAGCGTCAGCTGCCGGCCCGGCGGCACTCGGAATCGCCTGATATCTATGGAGTACTTCGCCACGTTCCGCCACTCTCATGAGAGGGCAAGACCTCTGCCATCGGACAATTCGAGCCCTCGCGCCTACAGAAGGGCTTTCGCGAAGAAGACACGCAACCCCGCTTTCATCCGGTGGGTGATTGATTACCTAGTCGAGGCACTGATCGACCACTCGAGTGTTCGCCGAACGGCTCCTCCGTCCCGCCGGGGAACGCCCGGGATTCTCAAATTTCAAGACGAACGCTGCAGTCACGTCGACGTTTCTCCGCCGATAAACCATCGTCAAACGCGCAGCACGGTACGTCCCTTGCTCAGGCGCCGGCCGAGGTGACGACCATGGATCCAAATAGCATCGACAAGGCGCCGCGCAAGGATCGCAATGAAGACGAAGAGTTCGTGCCAGGTCCGCTCGACGATCCATCCGAGGCCGACGATTCGAATGAGTCGATCGAAGATCCCGACGCGGACGAGGAGCGCGACAACGACGAAGGGATCGACTGATAAAACGTTGGCAGTGAACGCGGGTCGCAGGCGTCAGGTCTCAGCTCGTGTCAGAGACTTGAGGCTTGCGGCCTGGTGAAGCGGCACCGGCTCTCAGAAACCGGCGATGAAGTAAGCGTCCGCTAGGCCGGCCTGTACCGCGATGCGAGCAGCCGGGTTGCTTCGCTGCGATCGATATCGGCGAGAAGCAGCCCGCTCCGCCCGTACGGGTGGTACGTGAGGACCGTGCCGTCGGGCTTTACGACTGCCGACGTTGTCGGCGATCCGTCGCTCGCATAGTTCACGGTCGCGAAGAAGCATGTGTTCTCGGCTGCTCGACAGAGCGCCGCTTTTTCGTGAAACGTGTTTGCGGGATCGGCAAAGGTCGAGGGCCGGTAGCTGCCGGGCTCGGCTTCATGAAAATGCGGATGAAAGACAACCTCCGCACCGCGTTGCGCGGCCCAGCGCACTGTCTCTGGATAACGCCAGCCTTCATGACAAATGGATACGCCGAAGGTCAGTGGGCCGGCCTGAAAGATCTGCCGGCCGGAGCCGCACGAATACGTCCCTTCCTCGGACGGATCGATCTGAGCCTTGTCCTGGAAACCGGCGACGGTTCCGTCCGGATTGATGACGAGCGCCGAGATCAGCAGACGGCCATCGACGACGCGCTCGGTTCCGAGGACAACCGCAATTTCTTCCTTCGCCGCTGCAAGAGCGATCTCTGACCAGGCGCGCTCGAGAAATGCCGGATCGGGTGGCGGCACTTGCTTCGAGACGGCTCGATACCCCGGCACGTAGCACTCAGGAAAGCACAGGATGTCAGCACTCTCGGCCGCCGCACTTCCGATCGCCTGGATCGCCAGTGCGACGGATGCGTCACGCGAGGGCGGAAATGGAAGGTTTGCCAGCGCGATGCGAGAGATGGTCGGTGCCTTCAAGCCGTGTCAGATCCTGCGGCTATCGTACGCCCAGTGCAATACCGCCTGTCGCTGACGGCGCCGGCATTCGAGGTCTCCTCGTTCGCAATGCTTCCGAATGGCCGCCACATGCCGGGCGATAGCCCGCCACCGTCGAATCTGTCGCTGATCGTCAGCAGATCGCCGGCCCATGTAGTACCGGCAATACCACTGAAACCAGCCTCGTGGATCCTGCGGCCGAATCCAGCCGTTTCGGCGCCAGGTCGCGAGCGATTGCGAGGCATTGACGCCGAAATAATTCAGTTTCGGATCGTGCCGTGTCGCGCACAGCTTCGCGTGCGTGAACCAGCTCGCCGGAAATTCCGCGCGGCAATCGGTCATGTATTTTCCGCCGAACACACCAAGCTGCAGCATCTGTCTGGGCGTGAGCTCGGGGCGAAAGAGCGGATCGAAGTGACGACCGATTGGCGCCGTCCGGTAGTACGAATAGCCACGCTGCATCCGATCGTTGACGACCACGCGCTTCTTCATCGCATCTGCGCCATGGCGTTGTGGACGACCTGATGGCGCCACTCGAACGTCCGCGTCAGCAATCTGCGAACGACCGGCGCGCTCAACCAGTTGATGATGGCGCCGCCGGGTAACTCGTACTCCACGCGATCCTCGTAGACAGTCTGGTTCGGAGCTATCGCCTCGAAACGATGTGTGTGGCGCCACAACGCGAAGGGTCCCTTGAGCTGTTCATCACAGAACTGCTCGTCTTGAATGAAGCCAAAATGACGCGCTTCCCATCGCAGGCACAACCGGCCGGCTCCTATCGCGATCGTAACGCGCCCGCCCTCACGCAGGCCGCCAACCTGCTGCTCGATGCGAACCCATCGGCGTAGCGGCATCAGGTCGAGCAGCGCTTCGGGACGCTCATGCCAACGGAACACACGTGCGCAAGGCACAGCCACAATCGAGCGATGGCGAAACAGCATGGATGACATTCGTAAAATTCAGGATTTCAGGATTTCAGGATTTCAGGATTGACATTTGCGAATTTAGGGATGTGCAGATTTAGGATTTTGGATTTCAGAACCTAAAGAAGTCAAAACAGATCCAATGAGCCACGGCGCTGTGATTGCCCAACCGCTAAATCCAGCAATCGACACATATCGAAATCTTCCAAATCCTGAAATCCTGAGATCCTTAAATCCTGAAATTTGTCGATTGGCAAGGGTCCCTTAAAATCGTGAATTCGTTGATATGACGTTCGCGATGGGATCGCGCTGCTTCTGGTGCTCTGCGCTCCTCTTGACGGCGACGACGGTCGGATGCGGCGGGATGGCTGTCGAACGCAAGGGACCCGCTCAACAGCGCCGCGTTGACAGAAGCTGGAACGAACCACTGCCGCTTGTGCGTTCCCGCGTGATGGAAGCCTTTGGACAGGATCGGCGGATGCTCCCCAATCCGTTCAACCAGATGACCGCGATCGAACTCACATTGCCCAGCTATCCTCCGGACTGGTTGGCGGGAGACGTGGATCCCGGCGACTTTCTGAAAGATTACAAGGCGCTACCGCCGGCAATCCGCAGCAACGATCTCTGGGTCGAGGATCCAATCGGCGACACCTACTGGCTCTCGGAGTATCAGGGGCCCGATGGTCCGGTCCGGTTTCGCTGCGGGTTCATCCTCCATTTCGTCGACGCGACCGCCGGTACGACGATTGAGGTGTACGAGAGCGTGCCGGAAACCTGGGCCGGCGAACACTGGGCCTGGGCGATGCACGGCATAGGATTCGGCCGCGTCCACGACATCCGCTTCGTCGAACCAACCGTGCAGGATCGCATTCGCGTGCTCGATCTCATCGACGAGATCCTCAAGAGGCGCGGATGAACGATGTCACTTGCGTTTCAGCCTGAGGCGCAAGTCGGCCGATGAGCAAAAGCGAGATTGTGAACAGGGGAAGGGATAGGCGGATGAGGTCGGGCAGTACCACACATCGGCGATGCCTGCCGCATCGATCAACGCAGGGCTCTGGAAGTCTGAGTCGGCGTGACCGATGATCTCGAGCCATTCGCCTGACGACGTCTGCTCGACGATATGCGCGCCGTGCGCTTCATCAAGGAATCGGGCCACACCCACGACAGCAGCTTTCCCATTCATAGATTTCGCTCCACCTCGGAATAACGCTACCGGTCTACGCAAGGCTCGTACGTAGCCGGAAAATCTGGGTTGCATGAGGGTTTCATACCCGTGAAGCGCCTAGGCCGCTGGCTGGGAATTGGTGTAGGTCAGCGAGAAAGCGCAGGAGCAACCGCCTGCAGGGTCCACGGAGACCGTGAACGTTCCAGTGGCATGGTGGTCAGCTGAGATACGCAAGACGATGGAGGTCCCCCCAAACGGCCCGGTAAGTTCAAAGGCGCCTGCCTTGTCGGTCATGGTCGAGAGACCGCTTGCCGATCCTCCCAGGACCTCAATCCTTGCGGCGACCGGATCGTAAAATTGGTCGCCGACGGCGCCCCGGATCGTCACGATGGACGGAGGCCGGGGCGCGACGGGACTGGGTGCAGGCGCGTGGCACGCCGGGCTACTCAGGACACACGCGACGACACAACTCATCTTTGACAGATTTCCCATTCTTCTCCTCTGCGCGTGAATAACGGCAAGGATGGCATAGGAGAACGATTTGGCAGAGTGTGACGGGGTCGAAACGGGGTTTGATACGTTTGTGTCGCGTCACAAGAGAAGGCTATCGTTTCAAATGCTGCCAATGCTGCCTGTCGACACCGACCATCAAGCGTTCCGTCAGGAGCTCGAACGCCTTCTCGCAAGCCCGGGCTTCGCGCGCAATGTCCGCATGTCACAGTTTCTTCGCGTCCTGGTAGAACGACACCTCGAAGGCCGAGACGACGAGCTCAAGGAATCGCTGTTAGGCGTCGAGGTTTTTGGCCGTCGCCCGGACTACGATCCGAAACAGGACTCGATCGTCCGGACGGAGGCGGGTCGTCTCAGGTCGCGGCTCGCTGAGTACTACGGCGGCGAGGGCCGGTCGAATCCTTTGGCGATCGCGGTGCCAAAGGGCGGATACATCCCCGTCTTCCAGCAACGTGAGACTGCGCGCGTCGATGCGGGCAAACCACGCGTGGCACCCCGATCGCTGGCCGCAGCGGTCCTCTGCGTATCAGCGGCGCTTGTCGTCACGAGCTGGTGGGTGCTGCAGTCTTCGAAGCGGCCGATTGCCATCGCGGTCTTGCCGCTCGCCAATCTCAACCCTGATTCTTCCGGAGAGTATTTCGTCGACGGCCTCACCGACCAGATCATTCACGATCTATCGCTGATCGATGGACTCGCGGTCCGCTCTCTCACCTCGTCGCTGGTATTCAAGGGACAACCGAGAAACGTACGAGAAGCCGGTCGGGAGCTCCAGGTCGACTATCTCGTCGAAGGTTCCGTATTCCGCGCCGACGAACGTCTGCGGATTGATGTGCGTGTGGTCCGTGTCCGGGACGACTTCCCGGTATGGTCGGGCCGTTTCGATCGCAAACTGGCCGACGTCTTCGCCATCCAGGACGAGATCGCGCTTGGCATCGTCAACAACCTCCGTCTGAAGCTTGGGCGCGGCCGGCGGCGATACGAAACGAGTCTGGAGGCGTACGATCTTTACTTGTCAGGTCTCTCAGCAGTTTCGGCGAGAGACGGTCTACCCTCTTCAGGCGTGGCTTGGTTCGAGCAGGCAATCGCGAAGGATCCGTCGTTCGCCCCGGCTTATGCCGCGCTTGGCAGCGAATACGCCAGAGAGTCGGCGCAGTTTCCGGTGAATCACCCCGTCGACGAACTGGTCAAAATGAAAGCCGCGGCTGAAAAGGCGATTGCTCTGGATCCGATGCTTGCGGAGGCGCATGCCGCACTTGGCCTGGTCGAGGCCCGCGAAGCGCACTGGGGCGATGCCGAACGAAGCTTCCACCGCGCCATCGAACTGGATAGAAATCGTTCCCAGACGTACTCGGACTTCGCGATGTGGGTCCTCGCCGTGGTGGGCCGAACGAGTGAAGCCGTCGACAACTTGCGGATCGCTGAAGCGAATGACCCGCTTTCTTCTGAAGTGCAGTTGAACACGGCATGGATGCTGATGTCGCTCGAACGATATGACGACGCCGGGCGCCACTGCGACAAGATGTCGCCGGAAGATTCGCTCAGACCGCAGTGCCTCGCGCGGGTACGACTCGGCCAGGGAAAGATCGCTGAAGCCGTCACGATCATGGAGAACGACCCTCACACGGCTGACAATCCTCAAGGACGCGGGTTTCTCGGCTACCTGTACGCTCGCGCCGGTCAGCGGGAGCAGGCCGAGCGCATGGCCCACGACGCGAAGTTTGCGAACGAACAAGCGCTGATTTACGCGGGTCTCGGCGACAACGATAAAACGTTTGACGCGCTCGGGCGCCATGGGCGCGGTGGGCCCCCAACGGATCGGACGCTACATCACGTTGCCGGAGATGGCACTCCTCCGCGACGATCCGCGATTGAGCAAGCTGCGAAGGACCGTCGGCTTGCCCTGAAGGCCGACAGAACTGTCGGTCCTATTCTAATGGCCACACTTTTGTAGCCTGTTGCCGGATGCGCAACCTTCGTGGCCGACGGCCGCCACGGAAATTTGCTCGACAAATCGTTCGTTCTCGCCAAGCCGCTCGAGGACCGCTGGTGGCGTCGTTCTTGAAGATACTCCTCGCGCCAATTGGATTTTCAGACAAAAATGTCGCTCTCGCTCGCGGCTCGCATCGCCGCCTGCTGGTTGATTGCGCTCGTGCTTTTCCCGTTTTCGGCACCGCTTTCGGTGTGCGATCTGGGCGATCTCGCGCCGAAAACGACGGCAGGGAGCCGGGCGCCGTTATCAAACAGTCCGATGCGGTCGTCGGTCGTCAAAGACGCCTTCGCGCAAGCGTTCCCGGTCCGCGCCAGCCGCAACCTGACCCGCCGCCATGCACCATCCGATCGCGGAACTTCGGTCAGCGCGGTTGCATCGGCAACCACGCCGTCGACTCACCTGTCAGCTACCAGCATCGTCCGCCTCTCGCGACCCATCACGAAGATCGTCCTGCGGATCTGATTTCGTCGCCTCACAGACAACTCTAGATACAAAGAGTGATCGTCCCGGGGTGTGTGTGCCCACGTCCTGCCGGCGATCTTGCGGACCGATTGAGGTGACGATATGAATGGCGCCGATACTGCCTGGATGCTGATTTCGACCGCGCTGGTGCTTCTGATGACGCCCGCGCTCGCTTTTTTCTACGGTGGACTGGTTCGATCGAAAAACGCGCTCAACACGATGATGATGAGTTTCATCTCGCTCGGCTTCATCGGTGTGTTGTGGCCAATGCTCGGATACTCTCTGGCATTTGCGCCAGCGAACGATTTTCTGGGTGGCCTGCAGTGGGTGTTCCTCAATAACGTCGGGCTCGATCCGAACCCGCCGGCGACGATTCCGCACTATCTGTACATGTGCTATCAGGGCACGTTCGCCATCATCACCGCGGCGCTGATTTCAGGCGCGATCGTGGAACGCATGCGATTCTCGGCGTACGTCCTCTTCATCTCGCTGTGGTCGATCATTGTCTATTGCCCAATCGCTCACTGGGTCTGGGGTGGCGGGTGGCTGGCAAAGATGGGCGCCCTCGATTTCGCCGGCGGCACCGTCGTCCACGTCAATGCCGGCGTTGCGGCGCTGGTGACGGCGTTCGTCGTCGGCAGACGACGCGACTTCAAATCCGCGGCGCTGGTGCCACATAACGTTCCTTTCACGCTGCTCGGCGCGGGCCTGCTGTGGTTCGGGTGGTTCGGGTTCAACGCCGGAAGCGCAGTTGCGGCGAACGGTTCGGCCGCGCTTGCCTTCACGACGACGATGCTGGCGCCGGCAGGCACGCTCGTTGTGTGGACGATGCTCGACGCCGCGCGTCAACAGAAGGCCACGGCGGTGGGAGCGGCAACGGCGATCGTCGTGGGTCTGGTGGCAGTGACACCAGCCGCGGGGTTCATCGGGCCGATGAGCGCCATCGCGCTCGGCGCGATGGCGGCAATTCCCAGCTATCTCGGATTGATTTGGCGAGCCAGAACCAATCTCGATGACTCACTTGACGTCGTCGCCGCTCACGGTCTGGGCGGCACCGTCGGAGCGCTTTTGACGGGCGTCTTCGCGCAGAAGAGCCTGAACGGGGTTGCCGATGGACTCCTGTTCGGCAATCCGGGACAGTTCGTCACGCAGGTGATCGCCGTCGGGGCCGCCATCATTTATAGTGGCGCGCTGACTTTCGTGCTCTTGAAGGTAGTCGCGCTCGTCTTCCCGCTTCGCGCCTCTGAGGCCGACGAGCAGGTCGGCATCGATCTCGTGGCGCACGGCGAAGAGGCGTACGTCCATGCGTCGGGAACGGGGGTGTAAGGTGAGACTGTTGAAGGCGATTGTGCGACCCGACAAGGTGGATGCGGTGAAAGACGCGCTGGCGGCGGAAGGCATCGCCGGTATGACCGTCACCGAGGTTCGCGGTCATGGCAAACAGAAAGGGCACACGGCCATTTATCGCGGTCAGGAGTATCAGGTCACGCTGCTGCCGAAGATGGAAATTGAAGTGGTCGTCCAGGATCACCTGGCCGAGAGTGCGTGCGCGGCGATTATCACGGCGGCGCGAACCGGCGAAATCGGCGATGGGCGCGTCTTCGTGATGCCGGTCGAGCGGACCTACAGCATTCGAACCGGAGGGGTGGAAGAGTAGACGGAAAGGTCCGGCTAAAGCCGGACACTACGTCAGTCGTAGCGAAGGCGACGGCTGGACATTATCCAGCCGTCGTCTGACTTAGCCTCTACTGAGAAGCCTGGGTGTCTTCGCGCTTCTTGTCCTTGCGCCGCGTGTCCCAGGCCATCCAGCCGACGATCGCCACGCACAAAGCCACCAAAACGAGAATGAAAATCTGATCGGCGTCCACACGTCCTCCGTGTCGGAAAAACTTGACTCACTTGAAGCGGTTTGAGGACTACGCCGAGGTGGGCGGCGCGCGGACTGGTGTCGCGGAACGAGCAACGGTCTGGGGCGTGGTGCGCCCACGGCCTGCCAACGCGATCGAAAACGGCGACATCGACGGCGAACTGACGGCAACTAGAACAGCTGCCTGCCATGACGACGAACGCCTCACGGTTTTCAGCGAGAACTCGGATGCGCCGCGTGGGCTGACGAGGACGTCGTGACCCTCCGACGTCCGGAGGTTCGCGCAAAAGATCTGCTGATCGACGCAGTGGTCCAGCCGCGAGGCGGCTGACTCGTCCACGCGGACGTGCGACGGCGTGCTGAAACCAAGCGCCAGGATGAGCAGCGCGCGGAGGATTCGAGTGAGCGCGTTCACGCTGCTTCCATTGTACTGAGCGACCTCGTCGGTAGCTACCGGGCGTTACGCGAGCGCGCCATCTGGTGCGTGGACGTGGGCGCGCGCCGCCGCTGCGCGCTGGGCGACCAGTGCCATCCATCGATCGAACCCGTCACCGGTCTTCGCGGAGACCTCGAGCACTTCGAGTCCGGGGCGGACGCTCCCGAGATTCCGCAGGAGCGCCTGGCGATCGAACTCGACAGCAGCCGACAGATCGATCTTGGTGATGATGGCGACATCGGCGGTGTTGAAGATGGTCGGGTACTTCAGCGGCTTGTCTTCTCCTTCGGTGACCGACAGCAAGACGACGCGCATGTGTTCGCCCAGGTCGTAGCTTGCCGGACAGACCAGGTTGCCGACGTTTTCGACGAACAACCAGTCGACCTCATCCGGCGGCCAGTTTTCGAGCGCGCGCTCGATCATTTCCGCATCAAGGTGGCACACCGTCCCCGTCGTGATCTGACGAACCGGCGCTCCGGAATGCCGGAGTCGCTCCGCATCTTGCTCGGTTGCGAGATCGCCAACGAGCGCGGCGACCCGTCGTTCGGCGCGCGCCAGCATGAGCGTCCGTTCGAGAAAGGCGGTTTTGCCGGCGCCGGGACTCGAGACGAGACTTGCGACGAACATTCGCTTCGCGCGGAATCGATCACGCAGCGCGGCTGCCGCGAGATCGTTCTTTTTCATGATGTTCTTACGGACTTCCACGATGCGCGGGTTCATCCCATACCTCCACCGCGGTCAAATCGAGCTCGCGGCCGCTCGCCGCTTCGACAATCAAGCGCGCGCCCGCTATGGGCGTGCCGTCAGCGGCGACGTCGAACGCAAACATCAGCGCTTCCATGCTGACACCCGAGAGCGCGCCGACACGAATGCGCACGGAGCGCACCGTCACGGCACCGAGCTGCGGCAGCTCTTCACAGATCGCATCCACGAGGCTCATCGCTACTGAGAGCTCATGCATCGTGTGAGTGCATCAATTCAGGTCATGGCGCCGCATGATTTCGTACGCCAGACATTCGACGGCCGGATGAGCCACAGGATTTGCTCTCCGCGACAGCGCCGACGATTGCCTCCGCGAGTCGGTACAGTTCTTTCTTTCACGTTCGCGCTTCGACGCACGTGCAAGCCGTGCGCCCCAGTTCAGGAGGCGAAATGCCTGGTTCGAATCCGTCCGACAACATCGTTCATCTCCTCTGGATCAATGCAGGGCTCAGCTGCGATGGCGACTCGGTCTCGCTGACCGCCGCCACGCTCCCCAGCGTGGAAGACATCGTGATGGGCAACATCCCGGGGCTGCCGAAAGTCGTACCGCACTGGCCGCTCGTCGACTATCAGGTCGGCGACGACTTCATGCAATGGTTCTGGAAGGCGGCTGCAGGTGAGCTGGACCCCTTCGTTCTCGTCGTCGAAGGATCAATCCCGAATGAGCAAATCAAACGTGACGGCTACTTCGCGGCCTTCGGCAACAACGCGCCGGGCATGAGCCGATTCGACGATCAGCCCATGAAAACCACCGAGTGGCTTGATCGTCTCGCACCAAAAGCGACGGCAGTGGTGGCGGCGGGCACGTGCGCGACCTACGGCGGCATTCATGCGATGGCGGGCAACCCGACCGGCGCCATGGGCGTACCTGATTACCTGGGCTGGGACTGGAAGAGCAAAGCCGGTCTGCCGGTTGTGTGTGTGCCGGGATGTCCGATTCAGCCAGACAATCTCGCCGAGACACTGCTCTA
>Ga0070660_100002916_pt1 | contig 11778 bp, 12 predicted proteins | sample KBSC33metaG_FD_64670 | JGI IMG/M metagenome (GOLD analysis project Ga0070660, IMG submission 64670) | Corn rhizosphere microbial communities from Kellogg Biological Station, Michigan, USA - KBS C3-3 metaG | ecosystem: Host-associated > Plants > Roots > Rhizosphere > Soil ... | reverse complement strand
GCCGTTGGTGGCGGTCCGGCTTCGGGCGGTGGTCCGGCCGTTGGTGGCGGTCCGGCTTCGGGCGGTGGTCCGGCCGTTGGTGGCGGCCCGGCTTCGGGCGGTGGTCCTGCCGTTGGCGGCGGCCCGGCTTCGGGCGGCGGTCCTGCCGTTGGTGGAGGTCCAGCTTCGGGCGGTGGTCCTGCCGTTGGCGGCGGCCCGGCGCTCGAGCTGAAGACGATCGTCCCGCCTTCCACGTGGACCTGATCGACCTGCGGCTGGGCGGAATTGGAAAGCAGCAGCTGGTTGACGTCCGACGCGGATCCCGCCGCTTGGGCGGGCGGGACGGTCACTCCCGCCCCAGATGCAGCGCCGACGACTGGCGCCACGCTCTCGGAGCCATGGTTTGCCGGGCTGACGGCGATATCGAACGTCCCCTGATCGACCACGATGCCGTTCTGCTGGGGCGATGACGGCGGGCTTGCGCCAGGCGTAGCGGGACTGCTGGCGCCCCGGCTCGGCACGCCGGAATTGCTTGCAGGCGCATTCGGTGGATTCGACCGGGAGCCTCCCGACGAACGCGTAACCTGCGGCAAGCCCTGGTCTCTTGCGAGAACACCCGCGACGGCAGGACTCGTGGCCAGCGCGATCGCTGCACAGGCGCACAGCAGCAATGCCCGCCGAGGGGCCGCGCTTCGCTGGCCGTTATTCAAATCCGAGGTCAAGTGGCGCGCCCCTTCGCCCAGGTACGACGCGTGAACAGCCCCGAATGTCGGGGAACAACCCGGGGAGGCCAACAAGGATTCATTGATTGGCGCAAGCGCCTTGCATCAACCTATTGTGGTTGAACGAAAATTAAATGGTTAATGTAAACAGTTGTTTACCTTCTTTCGTCGCGACTCGGACCAAATTCCATCCAAAAAGTTAGTGACGAAAGTTAATTGGTCCGGTTTGGGATTGGCGATATCCTCGCGCCGGGGGGTGTGAAGTGCCCGCGTATCGAATGTACCAGATCGATGGATCGGGCCGGTTTTCGACCGGAGAATGGATTCAGGCGGATGACGATGATCTGGCATTGGCGGCCGCCTTCCGCGCGAGCAGGCCGCGCGCCTGCGAAGTCTGGCAGGGAAAGCGGCTGGTCGGCAGGATATCCGGCGGTTCTGCGCCGGACGGAGACTGAAGCGCTCGGCGCGCCATCAAGTCCGTGGCGTTGCGATCGAAAGCCTCGCCTCCACCAGCCGGATTGCTTCGGCCTTGGCCTCCTCGATCGTGAGGTCGCTCGTATCCAGGCAATCGGCGTCGGGCGCGAGCGTTAGAGGGGCTGCATCGCGATTCATGTCGCGCGCGTCGCGGGTGCGAAGGTCGCACAGCACCTCTTCGTAGTGAGCCGGCATTCCGCGCTCGAGGAGCTCGCGCACGCGACGCTGTGCTCGCACCTCGGCCGAGGCCGTCACGTAGAGCTTGGCATCGGCGTTTGGAGCAATCACCGTCCCGATGTCGCGACCGTCCAGCACGGCTCCGCCTGGCTGGGCGGCAAATTCGCGCTGACGCTGGAGCAGGGCCTCGCGAACGGCCGGGTAGGCGGAAATGCTCGACGCGATCTTCGATACCGGTTCGCTTCGAAGCTCGGGGTCATCGAAGTTGGAGCCGATCTCGGCGCAGGCGCGGACCGCCTCGAACTCGCTCCCTGGATCGCCGCCCCAGCGCCACAGGTTGAGCGCGACCGCGCGATAGAGCACACCCGTATCCATGTGCGGGAGCCTCAATCGCTCGGCAAGCGCACGCGCGATTGTGCCCTTGCCGCTCGCCGCCGGTCCGTCGACGGCAATGACGACAGCCCGCCGCGGTCCTTGATCCGATGGTGGTCGGTTGTTCAAGCGGCGCGCTTTGACAGCGCCTTATGCCTATGGCAAGGCGCCCGCCGCACGCGGCCGGCCGCACTGAAAGAGCCGGCGCCGAACACCCTTGAATGGAGCCAGGACCTCATGGTCAAACCCGAATGGGGCACCAAACGCACTTGCCCCAAATGCTCGACGCGTTTCTACGACCTCGGCAAAGAGGACCCGGTGCATTGCATCGAATGTGGGACGGAATGGATTCCCGAACCCGTGCTGAAGTCGAAGCAGCCGATGCCCTTCGAGCCCGCAGAGGCCGAGAAAGAGAAGACGAAGGACGAGGATCTCGAGGCTGAGGAGCTCGCCATCGCCGAGGACGAAGAGCCCAGCGCCGACGACGAGGTCGACCTGGCCACGGACGATGACGATCTGGGCGTCACCAAGGCTAACGACGACGAGGAAGGCTAGGCGAATTCCCGGTTGCGCCGGGAGAAACATCGCCTAAATGCGCAGCGGACGGGGCCGTAGCTCAGCTGGGAGAGCGTCGCAATGGCATTGCGAAGGTCAGGGGTTCGATCCCCCTCGGCTCCACCATCCGTCCAAAATCGCCGCGTCCTGACGATCATTCCGCGGCAATCGCGGCCGACTGCCCGGCCTGCGTAACGCGCGCCGATTCGGGGATTTCAGCGAGCAGCCATTCGCGGAATCGCTTGATCTTCGGCACCATCCGCCGTTCCGGCAGATAGACGAGCCAATAGGCCCAGCCGCGCGTCGAAACCCGGTCCGGGAAGGGCATCACCAGCCGCTCATCCGCGACATCCGACCGCCAGAAGAAGGGAGTCAGCAGCGCGAAGCCCTGCCCCGCCATTGCCGCGTGCCCTTCGTTGGCCTGGTTGTCGAGGCGGACGCCGCGGCGCTTTGGCGTCCCGTCCAGCTCGACCCCGGCGTCGGCGAACCACTGCACCCACCATTCGTCCTCGGGACTGATGAGGTTGAGGTCGAGCAGGTCCTTTGGCTCGAGCTTCCGGCCGAGTTCGCGCTCCGCCTCGGCGATGCAGGCGGGGCTCGCCATCGGCGTGAAATCGGACTGGACCAACAGATGCTTGTCGACGCCTTCCCAATCGCCGGTTCCGGCGCGGATGGCGACGTCGGCGTCGCCTGCCCTCAAGTCGACGACTTCGTTGCCGGTCGTCATCCGGACGGCGGTATCGGCATGTTTCATCTGGAAGCCGCCGAGGCACCAGGCGAGCCACGTGTTGGCAAATGTGTAGGTGGTGGTCACCGTCAACAGCGACTCATCCTCGGTCCGGTGCGCCGCGAAGGCTGCCTCGATCGCATCGAACGCCTGGCTTAGGGCCGGCAAAAGCCGGGCTCCGAGCGGAGACAGGCGGGCACGACCGCGCTCGCGTATGAACAGCTTGGCCCCGAGTCGCTCCTCCAACGCTTTCACCTGATAGGAAACGGCCGCCTGGGTCATTCCCAGCTCCGCCGCCGCGGCGGTGAAATTCTCGTTGCGGGCAGCCGCCTCGAAAGCGCGCACGGCGGTCAGTGGGGGAAGCTTGCGCATCGGCGTGATGATAAGGCCATTTTATCGGTCGTGTCGAGCGTTTGATTGGCGGAACAGAGCGCGAATCCGTAGATGGGAGTCACCGCCGGCGGAGAATTCCCTCCCCTCCCGAAAGCCCCCTTCGCCGGCGGAAGCAACAGGAGCAGAGACGAGATGGCTTATAGCCTTAGCCCCGGGCTGTTCGTCGAGGATGGCCCCGCGATCCATGCGGCCGATGCCGCCGCCGCAATGCCGAGAATGCGCTTCCTCGCATGGCGCAGGCTCGATCCCGACCATCGGTTCGAAGCGATCGAGCGCGCCCTCAACGCACCCGCCAACGACTTGGTCGACGACCTTCCGTTGGCGCTTTGAAGGAGGTGGTTACGATGATAGATCAGATTTTCGATCGGGCCTACCAGTCGGGACGCGCCGATCTCAATGCAGGGCTCAAGCTGGCCCTTGGCCGGATCGGCGCAGCCATCGGCAACGCCTTTCGAGTCCTCAACCGCATCGAATATCAAGCTCCGTGGCTGGAACGCCGCCGTCGGGCCCGCCGTGCCTGACGAAAAGGTGGGGAGCGCGGGTTTGCACGCATCGCGCTCCTCGCCTCGGCAGCCCGGCGCTTCCACTTCACCGGGACAGGCTCTATAGCCTCGGCTTCACCGCATAGCGCTGGAGCGTAACACCCGACATGGCTCGTCGCCGCCAGATTTACGAGGGCAAGGCAAAGATCCTTTACGAAGGACCCGAGCCAGGCACCCTGATCCAATATTTCAAGGACGACGCGACCGCGTTCAACGCGCAGAAGCGCGGCACGATCAGCGGCAAGGGCGTTATCAACAACCGGATTTCCGAGCACATCTTCACGGCATTGGCCGCGATCGGCGTGCCGACGCACTTCATCCGGCGGGTGAACATGCGCGAGCAGCTGATCCGGCAGGTCGAAATCATCCCGATCGAGATCGTGATCCGCAATGTCGCGGCCGGTTCGCTCTCGAAGCGGCTCGGGATCGAGGAAGGCACCCAGCTGCCCCGGACGATCATCGAATATTATTACAAGGACGACGCGCTCGGCGACCCGCTCATCTCCGACGAGCATATCGCCTGCTTCGGCTGGGCGAGCCAGGAAGAGATGAACGACATCGCCGACATGGCGATCCGGGTGAACGACTTCCTGTCCGGCATGTTCGCGGCGATCGGGATCCGGCTGATCGACTTCAAGCTGGAGTTCGGGCGTGTCTGGGACGGCGATTTCGCGCGGATCATCCTCGCCGACGAAATCAGCCCCGACGGCTGCCGCCTGTGGGACATCAAGTCCAACGAGAAGCTGGACAAGGACCGATTCCGGCACGACCTGGGCAAGGTCGAGGAAGCCTATCAGGAAGTCGCGCGCCGGATGGGCCTGATGCCCGAGGGCGAAGAGGAAAACGCGGTCCTCGACTTCGACAGCCACCGGAAGAAAAGGGGCAGGTAGGCGCTAGGAGTTCTCCTCATGCGGGCAGTCGGTGCAATTTCCTTGATCGCGATTGCACTGCTTGCGGGCGCCGCTCGTGCACAATCCGCCGGACTCTCGCCGAAACCCGGAAGGGTGTTTCGGGACTGTGTCCATTGTCCGGAGATGGTCGTGATTCCGGCCGGGCAGTTCGCCATGGGCGCACCGGCCAGCGAACCCGGCACCTCGCCGATGGAACAGCCGGTCCATCGTGTAACCGTGCGCGCAATTGCCGTAGGCCGATTCGACGTGACGCGCGGCGAGTGGAAGCGATTCGTCAGGGCAACCCGTCGGCCCGTCCGCGCCGGCTGCGCGTTCACTGGGCGACCGGGCCCGTTCATTGACAAGAAGGGCAGCTGGAAATCGCTGGGCTTCGTCCAGACCGATCGTCACCCCGTCGTGTGCGTCACCTGGCAAGACGCCAACGATTATGCCGCGTGGCTGTCGCTCCGCACCGGACATCGCTACCGGCTACTGAGCGAAGCCGAGTGGGAATATGCCGCCCGCGCCGGCGCATCGACGATCTTTCCCTGGGGCAATAAGGCCGACCGTTCGCGCGCGAACTACGGACCGGACAAGGGGTACGGCAAAGGAATGGTGCGGGGCCGCGACCGCTGGCTGTACACGTCGCCGGTCGGCGCATTTCCGCCCAATCGCTTCGGACTTTACGACATGACCGGCAACGTCCTCCAGTTCGTCCAGGACTGCCTTTCGGGCGATTATGCCGGCGCTCCGGCTGACGGATCGGCAGCCGACACAGACAAGCCCTTGGTAATGACCGGCGACGTCGCTGAGCTGAGCGGAATGCCGGCTTGCGGATTTCGAATGGCGCGAGGCGGCGACTGGGGCGACCCGCCGGAGCTGATCCGCCCGGCGTTCCGCAACTTCGCACCGGTACCGCCGATCAAGCTGGCGGATTTTGCCACGGGCGGTCTCGGCTTCCGAGTGGCCCGCGAGCTGCGCTAGCGCTCCGCGGCGATCACTTCGAAGTGTGCCACCTCGGGCTCGAGTTCGAGCAGGAAATCGGGGTCGAAGTCGTAATATTTCGCCTTGGTGAGATCGTCGCCCGCGAACCGCCGAATTGCTTCAATGTCTTCCCACAGAGTGAACATCTCGACATGGGCGACATCGCCTTCCCGCCGGTGCAGGCACCACGCGCCGCGATTGCCTTTCGTCGAGCGATAATCGGCAAGCCCGACGTCCCTCATGAGATCCAGATATTCGTCAGCCTTGGCTGCCGGAACCCTGCCGTGCCAGCGTCGTGCGATCATCGGGACAAATACTCCTTGGCATGTCTCCTTCAGCCCGCATTGCGCCTTAGCAAGCGCTTGCTTGCCGAACCACTGTCCTACGGCAGCCCGCTTGTGCTTAAGCGCGGCGAATGATCAGCAGCCGCCCGTCCGAAACTTTCCGCTCGACCAGATTCCGCCGCGCGGACTCGCGGCCGCGCATGCGTAGGCTTGTGACCTTTGGGGCCTTTCGCATCCAATGACCGTCAACCGCGCCCGTGTCGTCACCCTGAATGCAGCGCTGGGGCCGCTCGATTACCTGGTGCCGGACGTAATGACGGTCGAGCCCGGCGCGATCGTCGTCGCGCCGCTGGGCCCTCGACAGCTGATCGGCGTCGCCTGGGAGCCGGAGCGGCTGCCGACGAACGAAGTGCCGGACAGCCGCCTTCGGCCGCTGGTTTCCGTGATGAACGTGCCGCCGATCCCGGCCGCGCTTCGGCGGCTCGTCGAATGGACGGCCGATTATTATCTCTCGCCCCTGGCCTCGGTGCTGCGGATGGTGCTCCCGTCCTCGGCCGCGCTCGAAGGGCCGCGCCACCTCACCGAATATGTGCCGACCGGCCGGGCACCGGACCGGCTGACCCCGCAGCGGGAGAAGGCGCTCGCCGCGATCGAGGGGCGGCAGGGCACCATTCGCGAGCTCGCCGATCATGCCGGAGTAAGCGATTCGGTTATGCGAGGGCTGGTCAGCACAGGAGCGCTCGAGCCGGTCCAGGTGACGGCGGACCGGCCGATCCCGATCCCCGACCAGGACTTCGCTCCACCCGAACTGACGGAAGAACAGCGCGCCGCCGCATCGTCCCTCTCGGGCGCGATCGGCAAGGGATTCGATCCGGTGCTGCTCGACGGAGTGACCGGATCCGGCAAGACCGAGGTCTATTTCGAGGCGATTGCGGAGGCGCTTCGCCAAGGCAGGCAGGCAATGGTGCTGCTCCCCGAGATCGCGCTTACCGAACCATTTCTGAAGCGGTTCGAGGCTCGGTTCGGCTGCGCGCCCGTCGCCTGGCATTCCGACCTTCGCTCGTCGCAGCGGCGCCGCGCCTGGCGGGCGATCGCCTCGGGCGAGGCGAAAGTGACGGTCGGCGCCCGCTCGGCCCTGTTCCTGCCCTATCCCGACCTTGGCCTGATTGTCGTCGACGAGGCGCACGAGCCCAGCTTCAAGCAGGAAGACGGGGTCCAGTATCACGCCCGCGATGTCGCGGTGATGCGCGCCAGGTTCGAGGGGATACCGGTGATCCTGTCGACTGCTACGCCGCCGATCGAAAGCCGGCATATGGTCGAGATCGGCCGCTATCGCGAGCTCACTCTCGCCAGCCGCTTCGCCGGCGCCACCCTCCCCGAGATCCGCGCCATCGACCTCACGCAGGACCCGCCGCCGCGCGGCCGCTGGCTTGCGCCGAGCCTGGTCGCCGAGCTTCAGGTGAACCTTGAGCGGGGCGAGCAGTCGCTGCTGTTCCTCAACCGCCGGGGTTTCGCGCCGCTGACCCTGTGCCGGCATTGCGGGCACCGGTTCCAGTGCCCGAACTGCACCGCCTGGATGGTCGAGCACCGGCTGATGCACCGGCTCGCCTGCCATCATTGCGGGCATGTGATGCCGCCGCCCCGCGCCTGCCCCGAATGCGGGGAGGAGGACAGCCTGGTCGCCTGCGGACCCGGAGTCGAACGGATCGCCGACGAGGTCGCCGAGCTGTTTCCGGAGGCGCGCACGGCGATCGTCACGTCGGATACAATCTGGTCGCCGCTGCGCGCTGCCGAATTCGTAGGCGCGATGGAATCCGGCGCGATCGACGTGGTGATCGGCACGCAGCTCGTGACCAAGGGCTATCATTTCCCCAACCTGACGTTCGTCGGGGTGGTCGACGCCGACCTGGGGCTATCCGGAGGCGATCTCCGCGCGGCCGAGCGCAGCTTCCAGCAAATCCAGCAGGTTGCCGGACGGGCGGGCCGTGGCGACAAGCCCGGGCGGGTCTTGGTCCAGACCCACGACCCAGACGCTGCGGTCATCGCGGCGCTCGTTTCGGGAGACGCGCCGGGTTTCTACGCGGCCGAGACCGAGGCCCGGCGGGAGGCGGCGATGCCGCCGTTCGGCCGGCTCGCGGCGATCATCGTCTCTGCCGAGAGCTCGAACGAGGCCGAGGATGTCGCCCGGCGGATCGGCCATGCCTCGCCGAACGTGGACGGCATGGCGGTGTTCGGCCCGGCCCCCGCCCCGCTGGCGATGCTTCGCGGGCGCCACCGACAGCGGCTGCTGATCCATGCCGCGCGCGCACTCGATGTCCAGGACGTGATCCGCGACTGGCTTGCCGAAGTCGAATGGGGCCCGAAGGTGCGCGTCAGCGTCGACGTCGACCCGTACAGCTTCCTTTAGAGGTCGAGCTCCAAAGATATTCCCTCGGCGGCGAGGAGTTTCTTCTTGTTCGCCAGGCCGCCTCCGTAGCCGCCGAGCGTTCCGTCCGACCGGATGACTCGGTGGCACGGGATCAGCACCGACACATGATTGTCGCCATTCGCGGTCCCGACCGCTCGCACGGCATTCGGATGGCCGATGGCGGCCGCGATCTGGGCGTAGCTGCGGGTCTCCCCAAGCGGGATCTTGCGAAGCTCGCGCCACACCGCCTCCTGGAACGCGGTGCCGGCGACGTCGATCGGCAGGTCGGGCGTGGCGGCCGGGCGCTCGATTGCGGCAAGCGCGCCTTCGACGAGCTCGCGCATTCCGCCGTCGTCCCTGGTGATCGTCGCATTGGGGAAAAGGCGCTTCAGCGAGGTTTCGCTATCGTCGAAGGTCAACCGGCAGATTCCCTTCGACGTCGTCGCGATGAGCATCGGGCCGAGCGGACTGTCGAAGCTCGTCCAGCGGATGGTTTCGCCGCGTCCGCCATCGCGCCAGGCCGATGGAGTCATTCCCAGTCTCTCCTTCGCGTCGTCATAAAAGCGGCTCGGCGCCGAATAACCGGCGTCATAGATGGCTTCGGTCACGCGGCCGTTCTCCTTCAAATGCCTCTCGGCGCGCTTCATCCGAAGTCCCCGGGCATATTCAGCCGGAGAGATTCCAAGGTCGCGCTTGAACAGGCGCTGGAAATGGTGGGGGGCGTAGCCGACCGCGTCCGCGATCTCGGAGAGGCTCGGCGCCTCTTCCGCCTGCTCGATGAATTTCACGGCTTTGGCTACCGCCTCGCGGTCACGGCCAACCTCGTCGGGCTTGCAACGCAGGCAGGCGCGAAAGCCCGCCGCGCGCGCTTCCTCGCCGGTCGCGAAAAATTGCACATTCTCGCGCTTGGGGCGCTTTGCCGGGCAACTCGGCTTGCAATAGATTCCGGTGGTCTTGACCGCGCCGATGACTCGTCCGTCCCAGCTCCGATCGCGGCGCATGAACGCCGCCCAGGCTGTCTCCGGATCGAGGCGCGAAACATTGTCCACAAAGATCGATCTAGGCGCTTGGAAAGCGGGTGCAAGAACCGTCATGGTCATGTCCTCTCGACTTTTGCCGAGAAGCAGCCGCGCGCCGCATTGTGGGCATGGATGCTCACGACCTCGGCATTGGCGAAAAGCTTGCGGATGCCGGCGTCGGCCTCGCCCGGCTGGGTGATCAATGCGTCCTGCATCATTCCGTCCTTGTCGAAGGCGCGAAGGGAAAGGATCCGGGTTCTGAACACCGGCGGCACCTCGTCGACGAACTCGGCTTGCACTTCATCGGATTCGGTCACGAAGATCGCGTGGCTCGCCCGATAGGGATTGGCGACATCGTGACTCACATGATTGAGCAGCAGCACGGTCTCGCCCGGCTCGCGATCGGTGAGGCTGATGCGGCACGGGAATGTCGGGCTGCTAACCGTCATCCGGACAATTCCGTGCTCGGCCAGAACGTCATCGGGAAGGCCGAAGAAGCGGCGGAACGGAGCCGGGTCCAATCCGGTGATTCGATAAGCCATTTGTTACCTCGTTGCTCTGTTTCGAGGCCGGTTCTGCACTGAAGACGACCGCTGCGCTTCCCGCGTCTTGCGATCAAAGCAAGGGCGGCGCGTTCCCCTCCTTGCATCCCTCCGCACCCACTGCTACGGGCGCGCCAACCCATGGGGGCGGTGCGGCCTAAGGCTGTGCAAACGCCCCATTTTCGCATGGGGGCAATTCCAGTTCTGGAGCTTTGGGCGCGTGGAGACATCCGGCGGCATTCAGGCCAGCTTAGCAGGACGCTACGCGTCTGCCCTGTTCGGTCTGGCCCGTGATGAAAAGCAGATCAATTCGGTCGGCCGAAGCATTGACGCGCTCGGCTCGGCGCTCGCCGATTCGTGCGATTTCAGCCAGCTCATCGCCTCACCGCTGGTCGACCGCGACGAAGCCGGAAAAGCCTTTGCCGCACTTGGCGAGGCGCTGAGGCTGGACCCGATCACGGTCAATTTCCTCGGCGTCCTGGCCAGGAATGGACGCAAGGGTCAGCTCCCGCAGGTCGTCCGGCTGTTCCGCCGGCTTGCGGCCGATCACCGCGGCGAAACCACGGCCGAAGTGGTGACCGCCCGCGCGCTGAGCGACGACCAGCTCGCCGCTCTCAAGGCGCAACTCAAGACCCGCGCCGGACGCGACGTCGCGATCGACGCCCGCACCGACCCCGAAATCTTGGGAGGCCTGATCGTCAAGATGGGAAGCCAGATGATCGACGCCTCATTGAAGACCAAACTCAACAGACTCGCTTTGGCGATGAAAGGCTAAAGGCAAGACGATGGATATCCGCGCCGCTGAAATTTCCCGCGTCATCCGCGACCAGATCGCGAATTTCGCTGCCGATGAGGAGGTCGCCGAGGTCGGCACCGTTCTTTCCGTCGGTGACGGAATCGCGCGCATCTACGGTCTCGACAATGTCCAGGCCGGCGAAATGGTCGAATTCGACGAGGGCACCAAGGGAATGGCGCTCAATCTCGAAGCCGACAATGTCGGCGTCGTCATCTTCGGCTCGGACGTGCAAATCCGCGAAGGCTCGACCGCCAAGCGCACCGGCACGATCGTCGACGTTCCGATCGGCAAGGGCCTTCTCGGCCGCGTCGTCGACGCCCTCGGCAACCCAATCGACGGCAAGGGCCCGATCGAGTTCACCGAGCGCCGGCGGGTCGAGGTGAAAGCGCCCGGAATCATTCCGCGCAAGTCGGTTCATGAGCCGGTCCAGACGGGCCTGAAGGCACTGGACGCGCTGGTTCCGATCGGCCGGGGCCAGCGCGAGCTGATCATCGGCGACCGCCAGACCGGCAAGACCGCCGTCGCGATGGACGCCTTCATCAACCAGAAGGACATCAATGCTTCCGGCGACGAGAGCCAGAAGCTCTATTGCATCTACGTCGCGATCGGCCAGAAGCGCTCGACCGTCGCCCAGATCGTTCGCCAGCTCGAAGAGAATGGCGCGATGGAATATACCATCGTCGTCGCCGCCACCGCTTCGGAGCCTGCCCCGTTGCAGTTCCTGGCGCCCTATGCCGGCTGCACGATGGGCGAATATTTCCGCGACAACGGAATGCACGCGGTCATCGTCTACGACGATCTTTCCAAGCAGGCCGTTGCCTATCGCCAGATGTCGCTCTTGCTTCGCCGCCCGCCGGGCCGCGAAGCCTATCCCGGCGACGTCTTCTATCTTCACAGCCGCCTGCTCGAGCGCGC
>Ga0070660_100002908_pt1 | contig 11787 bp, 11 predicted proteins | sample KBSC33metaG_FD_64670 | JGI IMG/M metagenome (GOLD analysis project Ga0070660, IMG submission 64670) | Corn rhizosphere microbial communities from Kellogg Biological Station, Michigan, USA - KBS C3-3 metaG | ecosystem: Host-associated > Plants > Roots > Rhizosphere > Soil ... | reverse complement strand
CGAAAGCAGCGAACTCCCTCATTGACCAAGGTGTAGACGCCGTGTTTGCGGAGCGGGACGGAGTTATTGACGCGTGCGACAAACGCAACATACCAGTTTTTGGAAACCTGATCGACCAGAACACAGAATCGAAGCAGGTGGTCGCAAGTGTTGTATGGAATGTGTTGCCAACCATTAAGCACGTCATAGAGCAATTTCGTCTCACCGGCGGTCCGACGGCTAATGACCTCGCTGATTACTCAATGATGTCGAAGGGTGGCGCGCACCTCGAAATTGCAGGAGCCTGGTCGACGCAGTTGCGCTCGCTCCTCGCAGACACCTTGGTTAAGAAACAAGAGCAGATTGTCAGCGGTAGATTACGAGTGCCGATCAGTGAATCAGAGCCTCGGCGGTAGAGAGATGCTGGAGGTCAGCAACCTAAGAAAGGCTTATGGAGCCGAACTCGTACTAGGTCCTATAGATTACAGATTCCCAAGAAGCGGAATCGTCGAAGTCTCGGGACCTAATGGGAGTGGTAAATCTGTCCTCCTTCGTTTGATAGCCGGATTCGGCTCGACAAGCGCTGGACGAATTTCCTTCAAGGGCAAGGATATTGAGAAGATGTCGGCAGCGGCGAGAAGGCGGTTGGGCATCTTCTATCTGCCCCAATCGCTAGAATTAAACGTTGATACCATGGTGAATGACGTTGTCGCCGATCGGCATAGTAAGGAGGTTCTTGGGTCTTCCTCAACCGCCAAGTTACAGGAGATAATATGGAATCTCCGCGCACGAGAGGCGGTAATCGTTCTCTTGGATGAACCAATCTTTTTGCATACCGAAAAGGCAGTGAATGAGATACAGAAACTATCAAGTGAAATTCTGATAATCTACGCGAGTCATCGACCACTGTTTATCAGGAACACCGGGAAACTCAGCCTCGGAAGAGGCCTCCTCTCTGATGAAGCACCGCCCGTGCTTAGTATACAATTTACCCACGATCTACTTCCACAGGAACAGATCGAAAATAGAATATTTGAATTTGTACGAGGGCGCAGTGCCCTGGCGGTTAACGGTCACCTGATTTATAAGGGTTTTCCGCCATTGGCAACTCTGGCGGTACTAGAACAGTTCTCGCGGACCGCGCAAAATAAAAACCGATTGCGCGAGAGCTTGGAACTTCTGCGAGTCACGCCCTTGAACTATAAGAAGCCCATCCGGGAGTTCAGCGGCGGCAATCGACAGAAGATTGCCATAGCGTTCGCACTCGCTCAAGCACCGGAGTATCTCCTGATTGTTGATCTCTTTAGGGGCTTAGACATCTCGGGCGTTCAAGCAGTTGTTGGATTCTTGTCTAATTGTACGTCTGTTGTACACGTTGTGTCCACAGACCAATACCATGCCGACTTGGTGCAAAGGCTACGTGTCCGAGCGTGAGAAACGCGGTCCGAAACCTCTCAAGCTGGCTCGACGGCTACACGGTCCCGGACATGAATCCGGGCATAAACCTAATCCCAGCTATCTCGATTTACGGGATATTGTTGACGGTGATTGCAGCATCCTTTTGCGGGGCAGAGCGGTTGTCCCATGGTGTGTCAGCCACTATCACTTTATTGAGGCTCGATGTGCGAGTCGTGAGTCGCTTTCTTGCGGAAGGCACTGTTTTGATTCTCTCGGGTGTCGCCGGAACGCTTCTTTACAGGTTGCGAGTCCTACCGCTCGCATTTGAACCCCTCATCAGGTTGAGTTGTCTGTCCTTCATCAGTGTGTCGGCGCTCCTAAAATTGCCGGTAGCCCTGGCTATACTGGCAGCCCTTTGTACATGCCTGGCATTTTCAGCCATTGTGACCCTGTTGACCTGGAAGAGGCACGAGATTGAAACGCTTCTCCATTTCGTCCTTTCGCTTGTCATAGGAGCTCTGGGAACCTATCTTATTCGCGGACCCCTTCGCGATCCGGCAGACACGGGCCAAGGCGTCACCATTTCGCTTCCTTCCCTCACTCTTAGTGAGGGATTGATAATTTGTGCTGCCTGCGCATTCCTCGTTGCACTTCCATGTTTGCGGGCTCTTACTTATGGCGGAGTTGAGGGCTCACATCTTCGCTATGAATCAGCCGCTGGAGTCATCAGAGCCGACCGGAGAGTCTTCGCTTACGAAGCGAGGACGGCAGCATTCATGATCGTTGCTGCCATAGCGTTGATTCATGTAACATTTCTGAATTCGCGTGTCTCTCCCGAGAGCGGGAACGGCGCGCTCCTATACTCTATAGTGGTAACCACCTTGGCAGAAGGCTCTTTAACGGCTGCCTGCCTCTACGCCATTATTCTCTCGCTGTACCGTCAGGTGTACGCTTGTGCGGCACCACCGAACTCGCACGGCGATTTGGTCTATCTACCGATCATTCTTGCCTGGGCAGTGCAGCTATCGGTAATCAAGGCCCTCTTCTTACGATCGAGGAGGAGAATTGCGAAGTGACGGTTGATTGTCTATGGACCGGAGCGATTTGCCTTCTCGGCCTGGCCATTCTCCTGGGCTTGCGGATGGGCAGTGTGTCGTTCAGCTGTGATGGTCTTTTTCTTTTTGGACTCGCCACGTTCACGGAGTTAAGTGTAACGAGCGCATTTACAGTAATCGTTCTGGCAGCTTTATTGTATAGCTTTTTCCGGACCGTTTTGGTGGAGATCTTAGAAATGTCCGGTGTAATCTTTGAGCTCCTCATCCTTTTGGCGCTCAGCGCCTACACGAACTCATTCTTTAGCACACTTTCGCCGACGGTTTCGTCTAGTGGCACTTTAAGAATGCCGCTGATGCCTTTTGCTGCTTGTCTCTTGGGCGTGGCAAGTGTTTTCTTACTCCCGATGGTAGCACGTGCGTTTAGGTTATCGGCGATTTTAGCATGTGGTTGGAGGCCAGCGATAATCTTTCTGGGCGATGAGCGCTTACTGAAGGCAGCGATGGCCTTCTGCTTTGCGCTTATGTGCCAAGCAGCCGGCTGGCTATTTGTTAGAGATGGACTTCATTTTGTCCCAAAGAGTTATGCCGGAACAGCTTGGATACCATTTTGCTTGGTGTTGCTAGGGGGTTCTAGACCGTTTAGAGTCATCTTGTTGTGCGGATGCTTCTCAATTTTGATTCATGGCTCTTATGTACTACAGGGAGTCAGCTCGATTCCGTCTGAGTTACTCGTGGCGATGCCGGCGCTCGTAGTTGCCATCGTTATGGTGGCTGGTAGAGACATGTTTATTAAGAATGCTTTGGCTTCACGCTCGCGCGAAGGAGAAAGTTGATGAACAGCAGTAGAATTTCGGTTCAAGAATTTCTCTTAATCATAGTTGGCTTGTCGGTCTCCGGCTTGTTAATTTCTGCCGCTAGTTTGGTAATTGCCCTTGTAAAGAGTCCCCTGGCTGCATCTACTATCAATGGAGTGCTGGTCGAGCCGGTGGCCAAATGGCAAACCTGGGCTCTGCTGTTCGAGGTTTGTTCGTGCGCCGTCGTCGGTTTTCGGTATCTGCATGGAAACATCCGTTCGCTTGAGGCGATGGATGGCATCATTACTGCTTGCCCTGTAGCGAGTGATCGCATTCGCTTGAAGAAGCGCTTTTGGCTATTTTCTGCGGGCAGCCTGCTACAGGCATTTGTATATGCGTTTGCTTGTGCCCTGTTTTCGGTGCAGTATTCGTTTTTCGTTGCGCTGGGTGTTGTCTTTCTAATTGATGTAGTCTTTACGAGCTTGGCGGGTTTTGGAAATGTGGCCATTACTGACCCTGGGACAGAAAGAGCGTGGGATCCAATTGAGGACACTCACAAAAAGTGGGCTGCCTTGAGCACCCTTCAGGTATTGGCGGTCGCTGTGATCTGCACAATTTGGTATATTCAGAAAGAGGGTTTTGAGAGTTCAGCTCAAGTCGCGCTGGGCTCGGCTCTTGTGACTTGCACATGCCTTGACTACTACTTTGATCGGAAGTTTTACTTTGCAGAGTGAACCAAGCCAGCATCGGCTGCCCTATGAAGTGTTCATTGCCGGACCATTTTCGGTCGCCCGCGGAAGGGATGGCTTGGTCAGAAGGGACGTCGCGACCGCGGTTAAAGAAGTGATCGGCGTGTGTGAAGAGTTGTCGCGTACCTATTTCTCGTCTCATAGCCTTGAAGAGTTTGGTAGGGTGCGAGTGCCCGATGCGGAACTCGCCGCGAGGGACATAGCCGCTTTGGAGTGCGTTTCAGTATTCATGATGCTGTGGTGGCACGACCTTCCAAGCGCCGGGAGCTTAATTGAACTTGGCTTCGCTCTTGCGATGGGGCGCAGATGTCACTGGATTGATGTGAGCGGCAATTCACGAGGACTAAGCGAATATCTCGACGGGCTCTGTGAGCAGGGGAGTCTCGCGCGATGGAATGCGAATTCAGGTCAGGTGCGTGAGGTGATCCGAGAGATACTGATGCAGTGAAGCCACGCAGTAGTATCGACTGATGAGCCCTCAGCGGATCACTTGATCGAAGCGCTTGATCTCTTCACGCATTACGCCCACCCTGCGCCAGGCCATGTTCGCTGACGCTCATTTGCGGGCCTCTTGCTTCGCCGCAGGCCCAAAGCCACCGGCCAGCCGACCCTTCCTTGGCGGCCTCAACGTCGATAATAATATTATGTTGCCCAAGCATTCGGCACGAACGGTCAACGGTAAAATCGTGGATACATAATGTCGACATCAGCCCCATCACCAGGGAGTAGCTTGCATGACATCTTATCGTCCCAGCAGAATGCTCTCGATGATCTGATAGGCGTGTACGAAGCGAATGGTCGGCCTGTCCCCTGGTTCGGAGCAGGGGCATCTTTCGCTTACGGATTTCCAACGTGGACTGGCTTCCTTAGAGGCACTCCCACCGATGCGCGGACACTAGCGAAGGTCGAGAAGTTCATGAGAGCCGGCAAGTACGAAAAGGCAGCCGATCTTGCCTACTCAGCCATGGGCGCCGCCGCATTTGAGTCGAGGTTCAGGGACACCTTTTGTGTTGACGGTTCTATCCCCACCGGTCCGACGCTCTTAACCCAAGGTATTAGGTTGATAGACAACCTTGCGGTAACAACAAATTACGAAAACGTGTTGCCCAGCCGCATGGAGGTGGCGTTCGGGAAGGCGCCGCGACTCTTCGACGTGTTGGATCCCGACCTAGTGCATGCCCCAACACGCCCTGAACTTTCGCTTTGGCGGCTCCATGGGCCAGCAAATAACTTCGAACAGCGGGTGTTAAGAACGCGGGAATACGACGAAAAATACGGTAGGCGATGGTTCTGGCAAAGCGGGAATAGCTTTACACCCCTTGAGCGCTACCTGAATGGGTTGTTTCCGAGAAGGTTCATCTTTCTGGGATGCAGTCTGACCAACGATCGGACCATGCAGGCTATGGAAAAGTGGGCCGATGCTGCCCAAGCGACGACGCTCAGCTTTGCAATCCTGGAAGCTCCACCTACCGAGGATCAAGTCGCGCGGAACAAATTCCTTTCGGACCGCAATATTCGGCCGATCTACTACCCACGCGGGGACCATGGCGTCCTTCCAGGGCTAATCGGACATATCGCAGATCGAGTCGAACCGATGCTGCAGAGAGCTTTTGGTCAGATGGGACGAGGATTCTCCATCCAGAGCCGATTGGCAAAGGGTGAGGCTAAACCCGTGTCTACTGCGATGAGTCCGCACCTTGACCTAACCCATCTCTTCGAGGAGCAATCGCTTCATCCGAGTAGGTCATGGGTTGACGTCGCGACATGCGTCGACGATTTCCTGACGGCGAACCCGTGCGATGGCGATCAGCGGATCGACTGCGCCGCACACCTGTCCGTTGCGTATCACTTGGGCACCAGATTTCCAGACAGTGACAAGCGCAGAGCTCAACTCGTCCAGAGATTTGGCGCCAAGTCTGAAACTTGGAGTTCGCTGGACGGGCGGTCAGGACCAGCCTGGCGAATAGAAACTGCGATAGTAGGCACCGGTGATGAGTGGGGGATAGTCGTCGATTCAAAAGTCAGAGGCGTCGAGCAGGCAATTGCTTTTCTCAAAACGTTGCCTGTCATCGGTAACATCATTATCGTTCGTCCACCTGACGGAGACGACGGGTTCGTGAAAGGCGGGCAGCACGCCAACAGCATCGCCGACTCGATTGTGCAAGCGGCGAAGGACAACATCCCGCCAACCGCCTACCACCGCATTAAGCACGTGGTGGTGGTAGGGCCATGGGCACTCGCGTTCAGCCTGGGGCAGAAGTCCATGACCCTTGGTCGGGTTCAGTTGTACGAATATCTTGTGAAAGACGGCCAATACGTGGCTTCGTTGGACAGTGTGAGATCATGACGCTACCCTCTTATTTCGATTCGTTTCTGAAGGACATTCGCCTCTCGGACAAGCAGGACTTCAGAGACGCTCATACAACCTTGCGAGAGCTCCTGGAAGACGATGAAGACCTTGGTGATATCATCGAGGGAACGTTCCTTCAAGGGAGTTATCGACGAGCAACTGCCGTGAAGCCTGAGGGGGACCAAAAGCCAGACGTTGATGTCGTCGTGGCGACGAACCTTCCAAGCGACAGCACCACCCCGCACGAAGCTCTGGCGAAGTTCGAAGACTTCCTGAACGACAACTACGAAGGTGCGTGGGAACATCAAGCTCGCTCTATTGCGATCGTGGTCGGCGATGTGGAGATGGACCTGGTCATCACCTCTGCGCCATCGACCGTAACGAAGAGTTTTCTACTTAGCGAAGTGATTAGGCTTTCGAGCGCGATCGACAGCGCGGATTTCGCACAGTACGAAAAGTTTGCCCAAGATCTCTACGATCCGAACTTGGTCCGCTTCGCCGAAAAGGCCGCGGATCCCTGGAAGAGCGAACCGCTCCTGATTCCAGATCGAGACGTGAAACAATGGACCCCAACAGATCCATTGGCCCAGATGGCCTGGACGTTCAGTAAGAACAAGGCAACGAACGGCCACTATGTTAACGTCGTAAAGGCCCTCAAATGGTGGAAGAGGAGAGAGCAGCGCCTTCCGAAGTATCCCAAGGGTTATCCCCTGGAGCACCTGATCGGTCAGAATTGCCCAGACGGGATCGAATCGGTAGCTGAAGGGGTGGCTCGAACATTGGAAGCCATCGCGGGCAATTACGCTTCAAATGTCCTCCTGGGCACCAAGCCAGTCCTTCCAGACCATGGAGTTCCCGAGCACGACGTGTTCAAGCGTATTAGCGTGGCCGAGTTTAAGCAATTTCATGAAGTAGTGGCCGATGCCGCAAAGGTTGCTCGATCAGCGTTGGACGAGCAAGTCAAGGGTGACAGCTGGGCTGCTTGGTACGACTTCTTCGGCGATCCATTCCCGAAGCCTGACGACGAGAGTTCGAAGAGCTTGGGTGAACGCGTTGCTGTGCTTCCTGCGGAGCCGAAGCCGGAGCGATTCGCCTAAACATTCGTGCGTATCGAGCCGAGCGAAAGGCTGATTCGCGCAAGGCAAAGCATCGACGGTGAGCCTGGGATTGAGGTGCTGTCGGATTGGCACCCTTACAAACGGGGCCAGCTAGCGATGTCGATCGGGTTGACGATCAACATTGAATCCGATTACGTGCCGAGGCGCACCATTTGGTACGTCGTCGCCTCCAACGACTATCCCAGCGGCAGGCTGGAATTCTTTCCTGCCAAAGAGGGAGGTCTCTCGCGGACGTTTCCTCATCAACGCCTAAACGTCGACACGGATGATGATGTGCCGCACCTAGGCGGCGACGTGTGTATTAGCGATTGGTACAGAAAACTCAATCGGTACGCCCACGGCGTTGAAATCGGGGACCTACTACTGGGTTTCCAAGTGATCAGCCTTATGGAATGGCTGCGTAGAGCTGCTGAGGGCACCCTGGCTCAACTTGGCGATCCATACGAGCTACCCCAATTCACAACAGACTCTTCACCAATCTTGGCCTACCGAGAGGACGCGGCATCTTTCCGTTTTTGGCGCACATGCTCTGAAGAATCGGGAACGGCGGTTATCTCGGCGATTCCGAGCTTTACAAACGAACGCCGCGCTTGGACTATCAAACGATTCCTGGATTCCAAAGGCAAGGATCTTCAGCATCCATTGTTGCCTCAACCTATGCGTAACGCAACCTTCGATCCCTTGCCCGAAGAAACCCAACGAGTGAAATGGGTGAAGCTCAACTGGGTGCCATACTTGGAACCATGGCATCCCCCTACGACGTGGGGAGAATTGCGACAATGCCTGGGAAGCAGTTGGTTCGAGTTCCATAGGTTCCTCCGAGCAAAGCCCATCACTCGACTGATCCTATTTGGAATGCCGATGCCAGAAGTGATCGGCGGACCATTGGTTCAGCTTCATTGGCAGGCACTTGATCTGCCCAACCTGGTCACAGTGAGGGACTTGCGCGGGTGGCGACCGAAGGCACGCACACTTCGCATGGCCGATGTGGAGCGACCGCTCGCAGATGGGCAGCCTCTGTCGTGGATGTTCTCTGAAAACTGGGCTCCGGCTCAAATGTCACGCCGATATGTTACAAAGGCGCGCGAGCACCCAAACAATGTTCTCCTTGTTGGCTGTGGAGCCATCGGCAGCGCGATCGCAGATTTCCTGGTCCGAGGCGGGACTAAGAAGATCTGGTTGTGCGATGGAGATGTCGTTCATGGTGGCAACCTGGTCCGTGGGACCTTCGAAGTCACTGACGTGGGGCGCTCGAAAGCGGAGTCACTGCGTGACCATCTTCGCAGGGCGAATCCTAATTGCGAAGTGTGGGCGCAGCCAACTGGAATCGCCTATGCCAAACATCGCGTGCCGATCCGCGCCGTGAACTGGGTCTTCGACTGCACGGGCGTGGACGACGTATTGCGTCAGGTCGGCACGGCTGAACTCCAAGCTAACGCAAGAATCGTTTCTTTGTCGACTACGTGGGAAGCCGAACGCCTCTTAGCGGTCTATTCGTCACCCGCGGCCTTCGATCCCGAACGCATTCTCACTGCGCTTCGCACTGCCCACCAAGAAGCTAGGCAACCCGCGGCAATCCAAGCGGAGGGAATAGGTTGCTTTCACCCTGCCTTCCCCGCGGATCCGCACCGAATTACTCTTCACGCTGCCGCAGCCTTGGAACGCATTGGACAATGGGAGGAGGGCAATGGCGACCCAACTGCCGAATATTTCGATGTGGAGTCTTTCTCATGGATCCCGATAGCGATTTGATCAGAATAAGATCATCCAAGTCCAGGGAGGTGCTTCTTAATCCAGGCGCGCTTGCTGCGGCCATTAGGCAAGCCAACTTGTCTCCAGGCCGAGAAACGGGAGGCGTCCTTCTTGGGCGTTTCACGGGCGACAAATCGGTCCCGATCATTTACAAGTGCTTGCCGAGCACCTCAGACTGTCAACATAGTCGCGCGAGTTTTTCTCGCGGCACGCGCGGTCTGGCAACATTACTCAGGCGTGAATTCGTGCGTGGATATCAGTACATCGGCGAGTGGCACACACATCCCGATGGCCCGTCCCAGCCTAGCTGCCGAGATCACCTGACTATGGCTAGGATCGCCCGATCGGCCTGCTACCAAATAGCTGACCCGCTGCTCATGATTCTTTCTGGATCGGAAGCGAGGGGATGGAAGGCAGCGGTGCGTCGTTATAACAAGATGGGGGTTACGGATCGATTTGCAGAGATCGAAGCGTCGGCGGCATTGCTAGAGCACGAACTCTAGTCTCAGCAAGCGTCCCCCGGTTGCTGCTAGTGAGGGCCAGTTACACATGACAGCGAGCGTTCCCTTAAAGTTAGGGAGGTTCTTGTTCTAAAGTCTCTAAGGGTGAAGGCCTTGAACGCCTCGTTCGTCGACGGTGAACCCCGAGCATGGCGCATGAATACTAAGGCAGAACACTGATTGCTCGCGTGTGGGCTCAGCTAAGCTCCAATTTCAAGCGAACGTTCACGCGCTGATCGTCTGTCAGTCGATCTGGGCCCGTCCGCGTTCAATTGCTGCGCTCACGAGTTGCCCGGCGTCTATCGAGCAAACTTCGCAGAGGGTTAGCAGTTCAGCAAACTCGATGGTCCTTCGGCCAGACAAAATCCGGTTAACATAGACCTCGGACTTTCCGAGTATTCGGGAAAGTTCACGTTGCCCCAGCCCTGCTCGGTTGATCTCAGCCCTCAGCAGGTGCCGCAGAGCAACATACTCAGGCCGATCGATTTCACTTCGCCGACCACTACGAGGCAGCGGGTGGGGATTTGCGGCCACGCCTCACGATGGAGGAAGTGGTGTAGACTTAAATGTCTACAATGGGAGATCCACAGACCTCGTTTCCCTTGTGGCTTCGGGAAGTAGAAGCCTTGTTGGAGCAACGCGACCCTGACCGAAGGGACACGGTCGATCCTAGGTCATGCAGGGCGAACTGGCAGTCTGGGCAAAGCCCTCAAGACTTTCTAGCGAAAAACTTTCCTCCGACCCTGCGCGCGGCTGCAACGCCGGTTGCCACGGGCAAGTCAACGAACTCGAAGCTGATGCCCTGTGTGGCATGTGGGCGAATGATTAGCCACTATGCCTACACATGCCCTCACTGCGGCAAGCCCGTAACGCTATGGCAGCGACCACCGGAAGCGCAGATGCTCTACGGTTGTCTAATGTTCATATTGGTGGCCTTAGGGATCGCGTATTTCTTCGTCAGCCACTTGCATCCACAGTGATTCACATCGACAGCGTCCGCTGATTCTTTCTCAGCGGCGGAGTCAGCGACTTGATATTCGATCGAGTGCCCGATTGAGTTCGAAGACATTGATGCACCTCTCAGGGAGAGCTCCAGTGGAGGAACACTCACGAACGATGCTTTCAACCGCTTGCCGATGAAAGTGACGCGCCGCCGCGACCCTCGCAATCTGAAGCCGAGCGTTGGCAAAGCTTATGTCAGGATCGAGGCCACTCGCAGAGCGAGTCACGGCATCCGCAGGCAGTGGCTCCAGAGCCGGAAGGCCATTCTCTTGCCGGTACTGCTTCGCCAAGTCATTGATGCTGTTAAAGTCGCCGGTGCGGTTCTTGGGGCCGTGGATGCCGTTGATCAGCTTATTGCTTGTTGGGCCGAGGTTGGTGCCGCCGGAATTCGCGCCCTCGTAGCCGCTTCCGGCGGCTGACGGTCTGGGGTGAAAGTATTCCGGTCTCGAGAAACCCTGAGCAATCAACTCAGAGCCGATTACCTGACCCGCGGCATTGCGGATGAGGCTCCCGTTCGCCTGATGCGGGAAAAGGCTTTGTGCCAAGCCCCAGATGGCGACAGGGAAGATGAACCCAAATGCGACGATGAAGAAGGTCGCCAGTGCGAGGGCAGGACGCCATAAAGAGCTGAAAGTAAGTTCAGAGATTCGGTCTTCCATTTTGTAGTTCACGCAAGGTGCAGGAGCACCAGGAGCTTGTCGATAGCCCAGATGAAGGGGAAGGGGGCGATGATCCCGCCGAGGCCGTAGATAAGCAGATTCCGCCGCAGAATGGCGCGAGCGTTCATCGGCCGATAGGCGACGCCTTTCAGAGCTAAGGGGATCAGCGCAATGATGATCAAGGCGTTGAAGATGACCGCGGCGAGGATCGCAGATCGCGGGTTCGTCAGACCCATGAAGTTTAAGTGCCGGAGCTCGGGATAGGTCACCACGAACATTGCAGGAATGATCGCGAAGTACTTCGCCAAGTCGTTGGCGATGCTGAATGTCGTCAGTGAGCCGCGGGTCATCAGCATCTGCTTGCCAATCTCCACGACCTCTATCAACTTGGTCGGGTTGGAGTCGAGGTCGACCATGTTTCCGGCCTCTTT
>Ga0070660_100002905_pt1 | contig 11793 bp, 12 predicted proteins | sample KBSC33metaG_FD_64670 | JGI IMG/M metagenome (GOLD analysis project Ga0070660, IMG submission 64670) | Corn rhizosphere microbial communities from Kellogg Biological Station, Michigan, USA - KBS C3-3 metaG | ecosystem: Host-associated > Plants > Roots > Rhizosphere > Soil ... | reverse complement strand
GCATAATCGATCCCGATCGGATAGGCACCGGCATGGACCGAGCGGTCGCCGACCCGAACTGTCCCGTCCTCGTCGCACTGGCCCCCAAGCTCCCGCTCAACATAATTGCGGAAGCTCTCCAGCCATTCCTCCGTCTGGAAGCCGATCACGTCGTACGCGAGGAGCGAGAGGACCAGCCCTTCGTGGAAGGGTAGAGAAACCAGCAGCCGCGAGGGCGGAAACGGAATGTGCAGGAAGAAGCCGGTGCGATTCTTGACTCCGCGCTCCCTAAGCTGAGCACCGAGCGGGATGAGGTGATAATCATGCACCCAGACGAGGTCGTCCGGCTCGATCAGCGGGACGACGGTGTCCGCGAACCGCTCGTTCACCCGTTCGTAGCCGCCCGCGAAGCTGCGGTCGTATTCGGCAAGGTCGATGCGGTAGTGGAAGAGCGGCCACAAGGTGCGGTTGGCGTAGCCGTTATAATATTCCTCGACGTCCTGCGCCTCCAGGTCAACCATCGCCGAAGTGACGCCGTCGTGCCGCTGGAAGTCGATCTTGCCCGTGAACTCCTCGGTGACGTTGCCCGACCAGCCGAACCACAGGCCGCGATATTCGCGAAGCGCGGCGGACAACGCCACTGCGAGACCGCCTTGAGCCCCACCCTCCCCTTCCGGCTTGGGCGCGGCGACTCGGTTGGAGATGACGATGAGGCGGCTCATTAACGGACGGCGCTCCACGGCCGCGACAGGAGCACGGCGCAATTGATCAGCCCTACCAAGGAATAGGTCTGCGGGTAGTTCCCCCACAATTCGCCGCTCTTGAAATCCGTATCCTCGGAAAGGAGGCCCGCAGGAGTGAGACGCCCCAGCATTTTCTCGTAAAGCTCGCGCGCCTCCTCCTGCCGGCCGACCAGGTGAAGCGCCTCGATCAGCCAGAAGGTGCAGAAATTGAAGGCGGTCTCAGGAAGCCCGAAATCGTCCTCCGCCGCGTAGCGGAGCATGTGCTCGCCGCGCCGAAGCCCCTTCTCGACCGCTTCGAAGGTGGCGCGGAAGCGGGGATCGTCGGGCTCGAGAAAGCGCATGTCGACGAGCTGCAAAAGGCTTGCGTCGAGATCGCCGCCGCCGAAGGTCGCGCCGAATCGTCCACCCTCGGCGAACCAGGCCGATTGCTCGATCCGCGCTCGGATCGCGTCCGCGCGCTCCCGCCAGAGCGCCTCACGAGCATCGAGGCCGAGCACCCGCGCGGCGTGGGCGAGCCGGTCGCAGGCCGCCCAGCTCATCACCGAGCTGTAGGTGTGGACGGCGATCCGGGTTCGATATTCCCAAAGCCCCGCGTCCGGCTGGTCGTGCACTTCCCAAGCGCGTTCGCCGACCTTCTCGAGCGCGTGGAAATCGGCTTCCGTCGCGCGGCGGAACAGCCGCTCGTCGATGAACGCCTGGACGTTGGACAGCACGATCTGGCCGTAAGCGTCGTGCTGGACCTGGGTGTAGGCAGCGTTCCCGACTCTTACGGGGCCCATGCCGCGATAGCCGGCGAGCCCCTTCGCCTCGCGCTCCTCGAGCCTGGGCTCCCCCGACACGGCGTAGAGCGGCTGGATGTGGCCGCCCTGGGCGTCGTCGACGACGTTGCGCAAATAGCCCAAGTAATTTTCGAGCACGTCGAGAGCGCCCAGGCGGTTGAGCGCCTGGACCGTGTAATAGGCGTCGCGGATCCAGCAGTAGCGATAATCCCAGTTCCGGCCGCTTCCCGCCGCCTCGGGAATCGAGGTGGTAAGCGCCGCGACGATCGCTCCCGTTTCCTCATGCTGGCAGAGCTTGAGGGTGATCGCGGCGCGGATCACCACCCGCTGCCATTCGAGCGGCGTGGCGAGACCGCGCGCCCATCCGCGCCACTCGTCGGCGGTCTGGTGGAGCCAGGCGGCGAGCGTGTGACCAACGTTGCCGACGAACGGCTCGTCGGGCCCCAGAAAGAAATGGTGGGGGCGCTCGAGGCGGAACGGGCGCCCCTCCAGTATCTGTCCGACCGGCGCGTCGGTGGTCAGTCGGAGCGGCTGGGGCTTGAGCAGATAGCGTATGTGATTGGTGCCGCTGGTCCGTTCGGCATCCGCCTCTCCCCAGCCGGTCGCAGGATTGAGAGTGGCGCGAAGTCGCGGCGCCCCGGCGAGCGGCCGGACGATCCGCGCCCACGCCACCGGGCGGTACATCCGCCCGCTCCGCTCGAAGCGCGGGCAAAAGTCGAACAGCTCGGCGACTCCGCCGGCGGAATCGGTGAGCCGGCTGACCAGGATGGGCGTGTTGCGCAGATAGTGCTGCTCGACCGCAACCTGGTCCTCGATCGAGATCCGCCACTCGCCGCGCGGCGGCACGCTCCCGCCCCGCGGGCTGAGCAGCGAGCAGAAGAGCGGGTCTCCGTCGACCCGCGGAGCGCAGCCCCAGACGAAGCCCGCCTGGCTGTCGACCAGCGCGCTGACCTGGCAATTGCCGATCGGCCAAAGGGAGAGGTCGGCCATCGCTCAGCCCGCCGCGGCTTCGAGCCAGGCGAGCACCGCTCCGACCCCGCCGAGGCCCCACCGCGCCGCCGTCTCGCGCGGAGGGCCGACGAGGATTCCGCCGCCGCCAAGCTGCGCAGCGGCCGCGAAGCCGTGCTCGTCAGTAAGATCGTCGCCCACGAACCAGGGACGCGCGCCGGTGAAGGGCGGTTCCCTCATTATTCGCCGAACCGCCTCGCCTTTGTCGATTCCGCAGGGGAGCAGCTCCGCGACCATCTTGCCGTGCTGGACGACAAGGCCGTTGCGTTCAGCCAGGCCCGCGGCGAAGTCGCGAACCTGTGCCTCCATTTCGGCCGCCTGCCGAAAATGCAGCGCAAAGCCGGCCGGCTTGTCTTCGAGAATAAGCTTCGGACGGACCGCGGCGAAGCGAACCGCTTCCTCACGAGCGGAGTCGAGCGCCACCGGACGCGCGAACGGCAGAGTGTCGCCGCCGCGGAAGCGCAGCTCCACCCCATGCGAGCCGGCGACCGCGACGTCGAGTGGCCCGGCATGCCGTTCAAGATCGGCGACCGGCCGCCCGCTGACCAGCGCCACCCGGCCGCCGAGGCGTCGCGCGATTCGTCCGAGAAGGGCGGTGAGGCCAGCGGGGACAGCAATGCCGTCCGGGGCGTCGGCGAGTTCCACCAAAGTCCCATCAAAGTCGAGGAGGAGCGCCGCCGAGGAAGAAACGGTGGGCGGAGGCGGCAGAGAATCGGGCATGTCCGCCGTTGCCAAGTCGGGGCTCAAATCTCAACCCATCCCGATTTTTCCAACCATTACGGACACCGAATTGCGCGAAAAACCGGGAAAGATTTTGTTCCGAACCCGGATTGATACAGGCTAATTTTCCTGTATCCCTACGGCGCAAGGGGGACATCGAAATGGCTGAACCGTTTCTCGCCGAGATCCGGATTGTCTCGTTCAATTTCGCGCCGAAAGGCTGGGCGATGACGAACGGACAGCTCCTGCCGATCAACCAGAATCAGGCGCTCTTCTCGCTTCTCGGAACCACTTACGGTGGCGACGGTAGAGTGAACTTCGCTCTTCCCGACATCCGCGGCCGCTCGTCGATGCACTTCGGCAACGGCCACAATCTCGGAGAGAAGGGCGGCGAGCAGGCCCATACCCTCTCGGTCTCCGAAATGCCCCAGCATATCCACTTCCTGCAGGGGACGGCGAACAACGCGGATCAGCCAGCGCCGACCGGAAACTATTTCGGCACGGTCAGCAACGTCTATGCGACGGCGGCGAACTTCACGACGCTGCATCCCCAGACGATCGGCAACGTGGGCGGAAGTCAGGCGCACAACAACATGCAGCCTTACCTGGTGCTCAACTACGTCATCGCCCTTCAGGGCATCTTCCCGTCGCAGACTTGAGGGGTAACCGTCATGGCCCAGCCTTATGTGGGTGAGATCAGGATTTTCGCGGGGAACTTCGCTCCGGCCGGCTGGATGTTCTGCGCGGGCCAGCTTCTCCCGATCTCCGAGAATGAGACCCTCTTCCAGCTGATCGGCACCACCTATGGCGGCGACGGTGAGGAAACCTTCGCACTTCCCGACCTTCAAGGCCGCACGCCCCTGCATCAGGGCAACGGCCTCGTCCTTGCCGAGGCCGCCGGAGTCGAGGAGGTCACCCTCACGATCCAGCAAATACCCTCCCACAACCATCCGATGCTCGTGTCGCTCGACAATGCGGGCAACGGCACTTTCGCGGGGAATGTCACCGGCCAGGTCGGAGCGACCCAGATCTATCGCGAAGTGCCGCCGGCCTCGCCGTTCGGGCCGAACGTAATGACCGCGACCGGCGGCAGCCAGCCGCACACGAACATCCAGCCGTTCCTGTGCGTCAACTTCATCATCTCGCTCTTCGGCATCTTCCCGAGCCCAACCTAGGAGTTCCTTGCGATGGCCGATCCTTTCGTCGCCGAAATCCGGATTTTCGGGTTCAACTTCGCTCCCAAGGGCTGGGCGTTCTGCAACGGGCAGATTCTGCCGCTGTCGCAGAACACCGCGCTCTTCTCGCTTCTCGGAACCACCTATGGCGGGAACGGCAAGTCGACGTTCGCCCTGCCGAACCTTCAGGGCAGCATCCCGGTGCAGCCCGGCCAAGGCAAGGGGCTGAGCCTCTATGACCTGGGGGAACAGGGGGGAGCCGAAAGCGTGTCTCTGCTGGAAAGCGAGATGCCGTCCCACGTCCACCCGGTGCAGGCGAACATCAATCCCGCGAACCTCGCGACTCCGTCCCCCGCCCGAAGCTGGGCGCGGTCCGCCCCGGGCACCGCCTACAACACCACGAACGGCCCCTTCGTGCAGGCCGCCCCGCAGGCGATCGGCCCGGCCGGCGGAGGCCTGCCGCATAACAACATGATGCCTTATCTGACGCTCAACTACTGCATCGCGCTCCAAGGCGTCTTCCCGCCGCGCAGCTGAGTCGCGAGCCGTGCCGCCGCCCCTCAAGGCCGCAGCACGGCTCGGCATCGGCTACCGGCCGGCAACCGATTCCGATCTTCCGTTCCTGGCGCTCGTCTACGGCTCGACGCGGCTCGAGGAAGTCGCCCGAACGGGTTGGCCATTGGACAGCCAGCGCGAGTTCCTGGCGCACCAATTCGACGCTCAGCACCGCCACTATCGGCAGCATTATCCCAACGCCGAATGGCTTGTGATCGAGCGTGGCGGAGCGGCGGCCGGGCGGCTCTACATCGAGGAATGGCCGGACCAGATCCGGCTGATCGACATCGCGCTCCTGCCCGACCAGCGCGGTGGCGGCGCGGGAAGCGCGATCCTTTCCGACCTGATGGACCTGGCCGCCGCCGCGGCGAAGCCGCTCACCATTCATGTCGAGAAGAACAACCCGGCGATGCGGCTGTACCTTCGCCTCGGCTTCGCCGCGATCGACGAGCACGGCATCTACGACCTGATGGAGTGGCGCCCGCCTGCCGCAAGCAAGCACGGGGCCTAGTCGAGGAGGTCTAGTTGAAGATCGCCTCGTAGAGCGTTCCGGTCGAGTCCCGGCCGACGGGGACGATGAACATGTCGAACATCTCCTCACCGCCTCGGAAGCGGTAGATGGCCTGCGGGAGAACCGGCTCTTCGGGCCCGCGCCATTCGAGCCGGAACGACCCCGCCTCGCGCACCGAGCCCGGCAAGGCCTGGGTTTTCTCGAGGACGATCGGAAGGGTCCCGTCGGCGAAGACCAGCTCGAAGGGCTGGCCGACGCGGCCCTCGAAATCGCTCAAGCTCAAATCCATGCTCCGCCCCTCATTCCACGGTTTCGCCGCGATCGACGCCCCAGATCTGGTCCTGGCGGATATAGCCCTTGCGGCCATGCACATCGAGCAGGCACCAGTCGGCGGCGCATTTCGAAATCCGGCCCACCACCCCGGGCTGAGCGAGGTACCGGATTTTCGAGCCTTCCTGCGGCGCTTCGTGCATCGGCCTCGGCTCGCGCCCCGTGACCAAAGCGGTCCGAGTATCGCTGAGCAGGCGCTGAAGCATCCACCCGGTCTCTCCGTCCGGATCCTGAACCTTGCGCCAATTGGGATAGGTTTCGATCACCCGGATCGGCAGGTCGCCGCGCTGATAGACCCAGGTCTGAGGGTAGTTGCGGCCCGGGCCGGTCCGCATCGCGGCCTTGCTGGCCGAGATCGACGCCCAATAAGGGGGCTTGCGTTCGGTCTGCGCGCTGGCGGGCGCTACAGACAGAGTGAGCGCCACGGCCGATGCCAGCGCCAATCCTTTCCGCATAGCGTCTCTCCTCGCAGGCATCCTTAGTCAGGAGCGCGGGCGTGCTTCAACCGGCAAGTGCGCCGGCCGCTCCGTTTTGGGGCAGTCGCGGCAAGGCTTGCGAGCGCGCGCCCAGGGTCAATCGCCCGTCAGGATCCGGTCGACGAGCTGCTTCACGGTCGGCACGAAGCCGTTCGAGTAGAACGGATCCTTCTTGAAGCGAAAGGCGGAGTGGCCGGCGAAGGCGAGGTTCTGGTCGACCGGGCCGCCATGGGCGATGTCCTGCAGGGTCTTCTGGATGCAGAAGCTGCGGGGGTCGGCAAGCCGGCCGGTCGTGTTCTTCTCATTGTCCGCCCAGGACGAGAAGGCGCAATGGCTAAGGCAGCCCATACAATCCGCCTGGTCCTTGCGGATCTGCGCCTTCTCGTCGGGGGTGACGAAGACCAGAGTCTCGTCCGGAGTCTTGAGAGCTTCGGTGTAACCTTCGGCGAACCATTGGCGGGCATGGAGCAGGTCGCCGCGCGTCACCCAATAATTCTTCCTGCTTCCAACCCCGACGTCGAGCTGGAAGGCATGGTCGCCGAGCTCCTCCTTGGTGAAGGCGATCTGACGGTGGGAGCGCGCCTCCAGGCTGCGCAGGAAGGGGTTGCGCACCGCCGAGCTGTAGAAGCCGGTCGGCGAGAAGCGGTGGAGGAGGATGTCGCCTTCCTCCAGGTTCATCAGCCGCGCCTTCCATTCCTCGGGAATGGGGCTTTCCTGGGTCAGCAGGGGGCGGGTGCCGAACTGGAAGACAATCTGGCCCAGTTCAGGATTGTCGATCCAGTTCTCCCATTCCTTCAGGTTCCAGACCCCGCCGGCCATGACGATCGGAACCGTGTCGGGAATGCCGCCTTCGCGCATCACGTCGCGCAATTCCTTGACTCGCGGATAGGGATCCTGCGGCTTGAGCGGATCCTCGGCGTTGGAGAGGCCGTTATGTCCGCCGGCCAGCCAGGGATCCTCGTAGACGACGGCGGCGAGCCACTCGGCGGCCTTCGAGTAGGCCCGCTTCCAAAGCGCCCGGAAGGCGCGGCCGGAGCTGATGATCGGAAGGTAGTTGACGCCGTAGGACGCGGCGATCTCGCTTAGCTTGTAGGGCATTCCGGCGCCGCAGGTGACTCCCGCGACGAGGCCGCGGGTCCGCTCCAGAACGCCTTGCAGGACTCGCTGGGCCCCGCCCATTTCCCACAGAACGTTGATGTTGATGGCGCCCCGGCCGCCGGCGATGTCGTAGGCGCGCTGGACCTGCGCGACGGCGCCGTCGATCGCATATTGGACCAGCTCCTCGTGACGCTCGCGGCGGGTGAGGGCGTAGTAGATTTGCGGGATGATCTTGCCTTCGGGATCGTAGCTGTCGGCGTTGACCGCCGAGACGGTGCCGATGCCTCCGGCCGCCGCCCAGGCGCCGGAACTCGCATGGTTGGTGGCGGAGACTCCTTTGCCGCCTTCCACCAGTGGCCAGACCTCGCGGCCGCCATAGAGGATCGGCTTCAATCCCTTGAACATCATGCCTCCAACATAGGTTGTGCGGGCCTATAACCCCTGACCGGGGGAAATGCGCCAAAAATCATGACCCGGCGCCGGTCAGCGCCTCCGGGCGGCCGATCGCCTTGCCATAGATCCGGGCGTAGCGCGCAATCATCGCGGCCTCGTCATATTCCAGTGCCGCCTTCGCCTGGTTGGCGCGGCCGATCGCGCGGCGCAGGTCCGGACGGTCGGCGAGCGCGTCGAGGGCCGCTGAGAAAGCGGCCTCGTCTTCCCGCCGGACGATCAGCGGCGCGTTGTCGGCCGCCACCATCTGGGGAATGTCGCCGACGCCGGTGGCGACGGCCGGAAGGCCGGCGGCCATCGCCTCGACCAGCGAGATCGGGAACTGCTCGCTATCGGAAGAAAGAGCGAAGACGTCGAACAGCCCGATCCAGCGCGCCGGATCGGCGAGGAAGCCGGGCATGTGGATCCGGTCAGCGACTCCCAGCCGACGCGCCTCCGCGGCGACCGTCTCGTTCTCCGGCCCCGTCCCGACGATCACGAGACGCGCCGCCTTCGTCTTCATTGCGGCAAAGGCGCGGACGAGGCGGGGCAGGTTCTTGACGGGCCGAAGACCCGCGACGGTTCCGATGACGATCTCGCCTTGGACGCGCTCGAAGCCGGGAATCGCGTCGGCCGCTGGCCGCGGGGCATATTCCGCGACGGGTACTCCGTTCGAAATTCGCTCGACCCGAGCCGCCGGCTGCCCCCAGGCGTCCAAGGCAATCTTCTGCAGCCGCTCCGACGGCACGACCAGCCGGTGGGCGGCCGGAAGGGCGAACCGCCGGTACAGGTTTCGCCGGGGCTTGAGCCCCGCCGCCTCGTCCTGGTTGAACCCGTCTTCATGGTGGACGAGGGGCGGAAGCGCCATGACGGCCCGAAAAAGGAACCGCGCCATCACCGCGTCGAAGGCGCCCCAATTGTAGGTGAGAACGAGGTCATAACCGCGCATGTAGCGCGCCAGCCGGTAGAGCCGGCGCGGATCGGTTCGCCCGGCGAGAGGCGGCGCGTCGGCGGGAAAGCGAACGGCAAGGGCACGGTCTAGGACCTCGCGGGCGCTCGTCTCGCCCGGCATCGCGCTCACCACGTCATGCTCGGCGCGATCGCCGAAGGCGTTCATCAGCCGCACCGCCCTCGCCTCCTTGCCGCCGAGGGAGAAGGTCGAATGAAGGTGGAGGATCCGGACGGCGGCCATGTCCGAACCTAGACGGCCGGGCCGCTTCGCTCCACCCGGATCAGCAGCCCGTCGATGGCATCCGCCGCCTCCGGCTCCTCGAGCGTCGGTGCGTGCCCGACCCGCGGGACGGTGACCGCTTCGAGGTCCGGGTTTTCGGCGACCATGCGCTCGACGGTGGAAGCGGCGAGGAGGTCGGACAGCTCGCCTCTGACGAGCAGCGACGGAACGCCGCTTAGCGCCTGGAAGATCGGCCACAGGTCGACCGCCGGCACCGGCGCCTTGAGCGGCTCGGCGATGCGCATGTCGTAGTCCAGCGTGACCCGCCCCTGCGCGGTAAGTCGGCACACCCGCTTGGCGAAGACCAGCCACTGCTCGAGATCCCAGTCGGGATAGCGCTCGCGCTGCGCTTCGCAAAGGGCGCGCGCCGCGTGGACCCAGGTCGGCCATGTCTGCGACCGGCCGACATAGGCGCGGATATGGTCGAGCCCCTTCTCCTCCAGGACCGGACCGACGTCGTTGAGCAGGGCTCCGGCGAGGCGAGCTTTGTCGGCCGCGGCGAGAAGCATCGTCACCAGCCCGCCCAGGGACGTGCCGAACATTACCACCCTGTCGAGCGCAAGCTCGGCGATCAGCGCCTGAACGTCCTTCAGGTAGGCCAGCGGAGTGTAGGTCGCACTGTCGGTTGCCGCCTCGCTTTCGCCCCGCCCGCGCAGGTCCACGCAGATCACCCGCCAGTCGCCGGCCAGCCGCTCCGCGACCCGTTCGAAGTCGCGGGCGTTGCGGGTCAGCCCCGGGATGCACAGGATGGGCGGCCGGCCCGCGCGGCCGCCGGGATAATCACGATAATGGAGGCGAAGGCCGTCCGGCGAGGTCCACCAGCCGTCGGTCCAATGGCTGTCTGCGGCGGCCCCCATGGCGGCACCTTTCCGCCCGCGGCCCGCAAGGTCAAGGGGTGGCGAGGGAACCCGCTCCCGCGCCCTCGGTTGCCACGGGATGCCGCAGCCCTCCGCCGAGCCCCGTTACCGTCCCGAACGGACGATCCTCGAACTCGGGGACGCTTTTTACGACCGGGTCGAGCCCGCCGATTTCCCGAAGACCCTCCTTCGCTTCCGCAACAGCCGCGCGGCGGAAGCGGTCGGGCTGGGCGATCTTACCGACGAGCAGTGGGTCCGACATTTCGGCCGCTTCGATCCTCTTCCCGAAAGCCTCCCGCGCCCGCTGGCCCTGCGCTATCACGGGCACCAGTTCAGGACGTACAATCCCGACATTGGCGATGGCCGAGGCTTCCTGTTCGCCCAGCTGCGCGACGCTGAAGGTCGGCTGCTCGATCTCGGGACCAAGGGCTCGGGGCAAACCCCGTACAGCCGCTTCGGCGACGGCCGGCTGACCCTCAAGGGCGGAGTGCGCGAAGTCCTCGCTACGGAGATGCTCGAGGCGCTGGGCGCCGACACGTCGAAAAGCTTTTCGCTGATCGAGACGGGCGAAGCGCTGGACCGCAACGACGAGCCTTCGCCGACCCGCTCCGCGGTTCTGGTGAGGCTCCAGCACAGCCATATCCGAATCGGCACCTTCCAGCGCCTGGCTTATTTCGACGACAACGACGGCCTGCGCCGGCTTACCGCTTACTGCCTCGCACATTATTTCGGGGAGGAGGAGGCGGGCGAAGACGCTCCGGCGCGGCTTCTTCGCGACGTCGCGCGCCGGGCGGCGAGGCTCGCCGCCTCCTACATCGCGGCGGGGTTCGTCCACGGCGTCCTCAACAGCGACAATATCGCCATCACCGCGCAGAGCTTCGACTACGGCCCCTGGCGCTTCACCCCTTTCTGGGACGGCTATTTCACCGCAGCCTATTTCGACCATGCCGGCCTCTATTCCTTCGGCCGGCAGCCCGAGGCGATCCACTGGGACGTTGTGCAGCTCGCCGCTTCCCTTCGCGGCATCGCCGAGGCGGAAGCGCTAACGCCTGCGCTGGAGGCCTTTCCGGGCGAATTCCAGAGCGCTTTGGCCGAAGCCATGCTGCGCCGCTTGGGCATAGTTTCGGCCGGGCCCGAAAAGGATTCGGCCCTCCTCGTCGCGATCGAAACGGCGCTGGCGACCAAGGAGGTCACGATCGACCGCTTCTTCTTCGACTGGCGCGGCGGCCGGAGGCGGCGCTCCTCGCCCGCCGACCCGGCCTATGACGGAGAAGCGTTCGAGGCATTTCGGGCGCAGATCGCCGGCTTCCGGGCCGCTCCACGGGCGCTCGATCATTCCTATTGGTCGCGGGACGCGCCGAGCTCGATGCACATCGACGAAGTAGAAGGTATCTGGGCGCGCATCGACGAGGCGGACGACTGGTCGCTCTTCCACGCCAAGGTCGAGGACGTGCGCCACATGGGGGAGGCGATGCGTCCCCCCGCTTGACCCGCGCGGCGCGGCATGGTGGGAACGCAGGGCATGGCGATGTTGACTTCGTACGAACCGGCGACAGGCGCCGTGTTGTGGAAGGGCGAAAGCGGAGACGCGGCGGCCGAGGTCGCCCGCGCCCGCGCCGCCTGGTCGGCCTGGGCGGCTCGGCCGCTCTCCGTCCGGATCGAGACTCTGCGCCGCTTCGGCAACGTCGTCAGGGGACAGAAGGAGCCGCTGGCCGACCTCATTGCCCGCGAAACCGGCAAGCCCCTGTGGGAAGCGCACACCGAAGTTGCCGCTGTGATCAACAAGGTCGAGATTTCCGCTTCCGCCTACCTCGAACGGACGCCTATGCAGCGCCTCGAAGGCGCGCTCGGCAGCAAAGTCGCCGTCCGCCACAAGCCGCATGGCGTGCTGGCCGTGCTCGG
>Ga0070660_100002898_pt1 | contig 11809 bp, 8 predicted proteins | sample KBSC33metaG_FD_64670 | JGI IMG/M metagenome (GOLD analysis project Ga0070660, IMG submission 64670) | Corn rhizosphere microbial communities from Kellogg Biological Station, Michigan, USA - KBS C3-3 metaG | ecosystem: Host-associated > Plants > Roots > Rhizosphere > Soil ... | reverse complement strand
CTTCTGGATTCCCGCTTTCGCGGGAATGACGAATCACGCGGTTAAGAGCAGTGGACGTTGCCCGATCCGGCCTTGCTGACGTTGCACTTGGCCCCGCCCGCGACATCGACGTCGCCCGAGCCCATGATATCGACATCGGCGGTGCCGCTCGAATGGGCTTTGACGCCGCCGGAGCCGGCGATCGAGACCTTGAGCGCCTGCGACTGGACAGCGCCGGCGTCGATGTCGCCGGAGCCGGCGATCTCGTACTCGGCCGACTGGGCGGTGCCCGCGCCGGCCTTGACGCCGCCCGAACCCGCGATCGAGAGCTTGAGCTCCTTGACGTTCATCGACGCGACGTCGATCCCGCCCGAGCCGGCGACCGAGCCGTTGAATGCTTGCCCGGCGACCTTGTCGACGGAGATGTCGCCCGAGCCGGCGATGCTCGCGCCATTCAGTTGCGGGACGGTGACGGTGAAGTGGGCGCTGCCGCTGCGGCCGAAGCCCCAATGGAAGAAGTTGTGGTTGTTTTCGGGGCGGATGACGAGCTTGTCGCCCTGCACCTCGACGATCGTGCGCTCGAGCAGCTTCTCGCCGCCGCGCGCCGAAACCGAGACGTTGGATCCGGTCCGAACCTCGACGTCATAAGGACCAGCGACCTCGATCGCGGAGAAATTGCCGACGTTGTAGTTCTTGGAGACCGTCGGTCCGCTGCCTTCCTGCGCATTCGCATGGCAGCCGGCGAGAGCGGAAGCGGCGACGATCGCGGCGAGTGGCCTCAGCATGCATTCCTCCTGTGTGTATTAGTATCGCAATACACCGAGGTGAAAACGGCCGCAAGCGCAAAATCCTTATGGCAGCTTTCGACCCATTGCAGACATTGACCGATCAGATCCGAAGAGATGTCATCGGTTCCATTCATTCAGGGCCCAATCAAGGGCCACCTCAAGGGGGTCGAGCCACGGCTCAAAGTCACGCCATGTATCCCGCCCATCACCGTTGAGCGGCCTTCGGACCTGCGCCGCGCTCGGTGTGGCAACTGCACGAGGGTTTTTGTGGAATTCGAGGCACGCCGGATCGAACGGAACCCCGACATAATCGAGCATCCGGCGTATTTCGCCCTCGGGATCATCCAGCAGGCGATCATGGATGACGTGATGGACCGCGCCAGGCTGAACTGCATCGATGTGCCGCATGAAACGGAGATAGTCGCGATAGAAGCAGCCGATTGCTTCTAGGCTGTAGGCATAGGTGACTCCGACAGCGTAAAGCTGTTTGAAGTTAGAAAAACCGCACGCCATCGGGTGCCGCCGGGCGTCGATGATCTTAGCGTTCGGAAGTGCCAGCCGTATAAGTCCTGTGTTCAGCCAATTCGCAGGCAACTTATCGACGAAGAGGCGACGGCCAAGCGGCCGGAGTGGTTTGGTACGTTCGAGATATTCTTCGCCCAGGGCACGGATAGTTCGCGGTTCCAGAGCCGCCAATTGCTCGAGCGGGGAGCGGTAAGCGGCGGCAGCTTTTTCTTCGATGCCGGCCCATACCTGTTGCATCGCCAAAAGTTCGGAAGCTCCTTCAATTTCTGGGTGGCTGGACAGGATCTGCTCGAGCAAGGTTGAGCCGGACCGCTGTAGGCCGACGACGAAGATCGGCGCTTCTGACTTGCAGCCTGATTGGCCAAGTCGCGCGAAAAGCTCGTCGGTGAATGCGGCGATTGCCGTGTCGACGAAACCGCCAATGTGCTGCTGATTAAGCGCGAGATCTTGCGCGCGCAAAGCGTTACCCGCCGCATAATGATCGAAGGACCGCTGAAAATCGGCGCGACTTTCGAATGCATTCCCGAGCGCGAAGTGAAGGTAGATCGCGTCTTCGTTTGCCTTGGTGCGCCTCAATGTGCGCTGCATCGCGGAGACGTCGGAATTGCTGAATCGAACGCTCTTTAAGTTCGCAAGGCTCCACCACGGCTCACCAGCTGAAGGTTGAATCTTAATCGCTCGACGCAGCGCCGCGACAGACTGGGCGGCGCGTCCGCAATAGTTCAGCGCGTTGGCAAGGTTGATCCACAGGCGAACACGGCGCGGCTGCTTACGAAGCAGGTCCTCGTACAACGCAATTTCGTCCTCGCGTCTGCCAAGCTGACCAAGTAGCCCAGCTTCTTCGGCCATTACGTCGAAGGTGAGCCGCAATTCGTTAGGCAATAATTCCAGCTGCGTCAGTGCCGACGCAAAATGCCCTTGCTGCCGGTGCATCTGCGCAAGCCGTAGCCGAAGACCGTGAGCTGCCGGCGCGATTGAGAGCGCCCTATGCAGCATCGCACTGGCATCGGCCGCTCTGCCTTGCCCGGCGGCAAGACCTGCGAGGTCGGCCAGAGCGTCGACGTTCCCCGGCGCTTTCAGCAACCGCGCCCGCAGCAGCGCCTCGGCCTGGGCAACGTCGCCTGCGCCCAATGCGGCACCGACCAGATCCATGGACTGCCCGCCTACCTTCGTGCCGGCTACGGGCCGGTCTTTGCGCCAATCGTGCCTTCGGCGGCATTCGTGCCGTCGAACAGTGTCCAGACCGCACCCAGCTCCTGCGCACTTGGTCCGAAGAAGAGGCCGGAGAATGTCCCTGTCGCGGAGCTATTTAGAGCAAAGGGCCCGGCTGGCGCGGAACTGACTGCGGACGTGCCCGAAAAGGAATTTTGGCCGCCAGAAATCGTGCCCATCAGCGACACTGAATTCCAGAGTGCTCCGTTGACGGTCATGTTCGTCAGGTTTCCGGTGATGCCCCCTGTACCAAAATTCGCTTGCAAAGTTGCATTACCGGACAAGTACCCCCACCCAACGCCAAACTGTGTCCCAGCTTCGGGCCGCCAAACATTTCCGGCAACTGCGCCGTGGTATGTTGCGCTTCCGGTGGTCGGCACCGCGGCCACGGGCGTCGCGAAACCGGTTACGTAATTGGCGTGCCGGTTGGACGCTGTGGCGTAATCATCCCACGAGCCATAAGTGGTCCAACTGAGACTGCTTGCTGCGGGGTCAAGCTCGATACTCCCGCCGCAAAAGCCGTAGCAATACCAACCTCCGGCAACCAATGAGACGTTGACGTAGCCGGCGCCCGGCACCGAAAGACTGAACTGGTCGTTCTTCGGGCTGGCGCTAAAGCTGGCTCCGCCGGCCGTCGCAGCCGTATCGCCGGACATTCCCGTTGAATCGAACCGCGCAACAGTTTCCAGCAGCGGAAAGATGGTTCCGGGATGGGCTTGGATTGTCGCCCCGCCAGTGGTTGCAGTCGGGAATAGATTTGCATTGGGGACTGCCCCTGGCGCCGGAGCACGGACAACTCCGGCCGCAGTAGGTGTCGGCGTAGGCGTCGGAGTCGGCGTAGGCGTCGGTGTCGGTGCTGGAGGCGTCGGAATGAAAGCGACTCCAGTCCCGCCGCCGTCACATGCCGTCAGCCCGATCGCCAAGGCAATCGCCGAGGCCATGGAGGTTTTTCGGTAATGCGCCATTTCGGAGCTCCTTCCTTTCCCGATGACGATCAGTCCCCGGTTTGAAGCCCTGGATTTCATATCATCCCGGCGTCATCAGCTATGGAACGGTCGTGATTTTATGGTGATGGGTTGCCGATGATTGGCAGTTGAGGCGCCCGTCGCGACGATGATGTCCGCCACCAAGATGCTGAATCTAGCGGTTTTCGAAAACGTCGGGGCGCGATCGGTCGACGGCGGCTGGTTAATGCACGGTAATCTGAAAACCGATCTGGCGCGGCATCGCGACGCTCGAATAGGCGAACCCCACCTGCTTGATCAGCGTGCCCCTGCCGGCCGTGCGATAGTGCTTGTCGGTAAGATTGGTGCCGAACAAGGCGACCGCCCAACGGTTGCTGCCAGCGCGTAATCCGATCCTCGCCCCGAGCAAGCCATAGCCCCGCTGGTCGTTAATGGCCGGGAGGATCTGAAACTGCTCTTTTGACCGGTAACTGTAGTCGGCGTGCAGCTCGAGCGTATTGGACCGGAGAGGCACTTCATAATTGGCGGAAGCCGAAAACGAGTTGCGCGGTGTCCTTTGAAATTCGCTGGAGAGGGTCAGGCCACGAACCTGTCCCACGTCGAGGTACCTGGGATCGAGGTGACCATAGGCGCCGGTCAAGGTCAGGCCCTTCACCGGAGTGGCGGACAGCTCGACCTCGGCGCCCATGATACGCGCCTTCGCTGCGTTCTCGATGAGCGTTGTGAAAATCCCGTCGACGAACGTCTGCTGTCTCAGCTGGATATCCTGATACTTGGTGTCGAACAGGGTCGCGTTGAAGCGCAGCTTCCGGTCTAGCCATTCCGAGCGGAGGCCTACCTCGTAAGTCACCGCGGTTTCCGGGTCGAAAGGAGCGAAGCCAAGGTTCGAAAGGTCAGTGTTGCCCCGGACATTGAAGCCACCGCTTTTGAATCCGCGAGCAACGGATCCGTAGAACATCAGGCCAGAGCTTGCCTGGTATTGCGCGTCCGCGCGGTAGGTCAGGGAATCCCAGCTGTCATTCGCATGGCCCGTGTCAACTAGCGTCGTCGGTTGCAAGTTGGCGTCGAACATATACTCGGCTCCATCGAGCCGCATTCGCTCATGGCTGTAGCGAGCACCCAGAGTGACGCTGAGGCGATCTGTCAGACGGTAAGTTCCTTGCGCGTATCCGGCATGACTCACTCTGCGGAGATCGCGCGTGTCGACGGTCAGGAACGGCACATCGTTCAGCGGGGCGCAGCCGCATGTGTAAAGAACGGACGTAATCGTCGTGTCAGGCAAGACGCGTGAGCGTTCGCCAAACGCATAGAGGCCAGTCGTATAGGTCAGTCGCCCCGTCACGCCGGTTAGCTGAAGTTCTCCGGAAAGCTGATGTTCCCTGACCCGAATGTCGCTGCCGATAATGTCGAAATAGAGTCCATCATCATCGGTGCTCACATGACTCCGCACCCCGCGGTAGGCGGCGATGAATTTCAGTGTGTTGGAGCCGAGTTGTTGGGTGATAGTTGTCGCGGCACCCCATAGATCCTGACGCGTGTAGTTGCTGCCGCCGGCATACGTCTTGAAAAGGTTTGCTCGGGTAAGGGCATTGGTGATTTCGGGTCCAGGCAGTTTTCCCTGTGCGATCAGAAGATTGAGGAGCGGGAAATCACCTGAGGTCGGATCGACGAAATCGAGGTGAATGGCGCCCTGCGTGCCGCGGACCCGCGTTGCATCAATCGCCACGTCGGCCGTGAGTGTGTCAGATGCCTGCCATCGTAGCTGCAGCCGACCACCCCGGCTGTGCTCAGCACCCTCGCGGCGAAGATCGACCGGCCTGCCGTTCGCCCGCTCCAACAGGTCGAGCGGCGTCGGCGGAACGAGCCGGTGAAGATAGCCGTCCCGGCTGACTACGGTGGCGCCAAGCCGCAGAAATAGTCGGTCTGACAACGGCTCGTTGGCGATTGCGCGCAATTCGACGCGGCCGACATTGCCCAGAATGGCGGTGGCCGTCCTTTCCCTGCGTGGTTGCGGCGCAGCCGAAATCACATTGATCGCGCCGCCGATCGTGTTTCTTCCGAACAACGTGCCTTGCGGCCCGCGCAAGATTTCGATGCGGTCGATGTCCACGAGATTCATCAGGAGGCCCAGGGAACGGGCGAAATAGACACCATCCACGTAGAAGCCGACCCCCGCCTCGGCCCCTATTCCGAAATCCTCCTGGCCAATTCCTCGGATAAACACATTTGCGCCCGCCTCTCCGACATTCTGCGACGGAGCAAAAGTCAGGTTGGGAACGAAGTTCTGAAGGCTGCGGAGGTTCGTGACGGATCGCGATTCGAGATCCGCCCCGGTGAGAGCAACGACGGACACTGGGGTGCGCTGTCGGAGTTCGGGTCGGCGGCGGGCGGTGATGATGATATCGCTGAGGCCGCTACGCCCCACAGGCACTACGGTGGGAACTTTTGCTCCTTTAAGATCGTGTGCTTCGGCCGGACACGCAGCCACCGCCGCAAAGCCTGCTAAGGAGCTCCATGCATACTTGCAGATGGGACGGATATTCCGGCCCTGCTGTCTCACTTCGAGCCCTTTCCCCCGTTCAGATGTGCAGTTCTTCCGTTTCCGAGCGCTCACGGGCGAGATGCGCCGCGAGAGCGGTTTTGATCCGCTCGAAACGCGCCTGACCGCGCAACGAACTGAACGCCGGCTCGCTAGCGATATCAGGAAGGTCTGTGTCGCCCGCATCAGTCCAGCCCCGCCGCATCGCCCGCTCGAGCATCGACAGCGCTTGGTCGCGCCGGCCCTGAACGGCCCAGATCGCAGCGACGTCGGCATCTAGAGCGAATGGGATCGCCCGCTGATGGTAGATTACCTCGATAGTTGAAGCTGCCTTGTTCAGCAGTCGGTCGGCGTCGACAGATCTTCCAGTTTGCCGGAGAGCGAGCGCGACGACAGCCACTTCGTGCAACTGATCCGCGCGCACTTGCCCGTTGGGAATAAGGCTGAGTAGTCCAATCGGGCTATCGTACATGGCGGTGAGCTCTTTGGCGCGGCCGGCTTTGAGCATCAGCTTGGCGCCTATGTGGTTTTCGTCTCGATACACGTCGGCCGCAATCACGTTGCGATTGTGCATTTTCCAGGTTGATGCTGACGGAGGTGTGTCGGTCCGTATCTCTGATCGTTGGCGCGTAAACGGCGAGAATAGTTTAAAGCCTGGTCTCGCAGTCCCAAGTCCTGCGGCCGCTTTTGCGTCGGCGAGGCTGAGCCGGGCGCGCGCACTCCAGCGAGGCGAATTCCCTCGCGCCGTAATCGACCAGTGTCTTGCCGCCTCCGAATAATCGCCGAAGATCCAAGCGATGCGACCAAGCGCGATGTGAAGATTGCCTTGGTCATTAGCTAAGCCGCTTTGAGCGATCTCCTCGGCCTGGGCGCGTTGCCCGGTCTCGCCAAGCCAGATCGCCCGCTGTCCAGTGGTCCTGAACCACGTGGGATCAGCCATCCGCGCTCGTTGGTACATGGCCATTTCGCCATCAAATTGTCCCGCGGCACCTAACGCCGAGCCAAGACCAAGCAGGGCTTCCGCGTTATTAGGGTCCAGCTCGACGGCACGGCGATAGTGGGACAAAGCTTCGGGAGAACCGTACGGCAGGCTCAGAGCAAGGACCCGGTGCCCATCAGCCAGGTCGGGCGCCAACTGCAGCGCGTGCCGCGCATATGCGATCGCCTTCGGAGTCGCAGCGACCACGCCTTCGCTGCCGTCGGAAGTGTCTTCGAGAGAAGTCGACTCCGCTAGGCTGGACCAGGCAGGAGCATAATTTGGGTCGAGATTGATGGCATCACGCAGCAAGTTGGAGGCGGTGACGAAGACGTCCTTTTTGCGCGTTCTGATTAGGCCTCGCGCGGTAAGGTAAAGGTTGTAGGCGTCGCCAGTCGTAACCAGCGGGCCGGACAGTGCGGGGGTCCGAACGAGCTTACGCTGAAGGGCGGTGGCGATCGCGCGCCCGATCCGTTGCTGAATGGCAAAGATATCGTCGACGTTGCCATCGTAGCTCTCTGACCACAGTTCGATTCCGTCGCTGACTCTAACTAGGTCGGCATTGACTCGCACCTGGTCACGCTGCCGACGGACGCTGCCCTCAAGGACATAATCGACCTTCAATTGCCGAGCGAGGTCGCGAAAATCGGCGTCCTTTTGTAGGCCACTCGATGAGGTGCGGCCAGCGATGCGGAACTGCGGTTCGCGTGCAAGCTGGCCGAGGATCTCCTCGCCAATGCCCTCGGCAAAATAAGGATCGCCAGCCGACAGGCTGCGAAACGGTAGCACAGCGATCGATGCCGGACTGGTGTCGGCGTTTCTCAGCTGCGGCCAGGCGAAAGCAAGAACGCCTGCAACGAGGACCAAGACGATCAGCGCCGCGAGAGCAATCCTCGCGTTCTTGCCAGTGCGGAACCGCTGTCGCTTCGTTTGCCGCTCTATGAGGCAATAGCCGACCCGTGGCACAGTCTCGATGGCGAACGGTTCCGGCGAGAACTCCTTTGCGAGATGCCGGAGCGCAACGATACAGCGGTTGAGCGCGTCATCGCCGACAATACGTCCATCCCAGCATTGTTCGATCAGCCGATCGCGCGAGACAACTTCTGAGCGTGCCGTGGCCAGAGCGATAAGGACCTGGGCAACCTTCGGCTCCAACTCGAGTCTGCGCTCGCCCATACGGACCTCGCGACGCGCCGGGCTGACGCGTAGCCCACCCAGATCGAAATCCGGCATTTCTGCCAGCTTGATCCGCGGGGCATCCAACTCAAGGGCCCGAATTCGGCATCATCGGCAATCCATCATCGAAATATCGCTCTCCCAACCTAGCGAGCTTAACATGGATTTGGCTTCTTCGGCAGGCGCATAGCGGGCCCTGCTGGCCACGCACCGTAGCGGAGGAGGCCATCATGGCGCTGTTGTCCAAGTCTTTAATGCCCTGGTCGTTGGCATTCCCGGTTTTGCTGGCGGGTTGCGGAGGCGGCGGTTCAACCATTGCCTCAATGCCTCCACCCCCGCCTTCTGTGGCGGCACCCGTACAGACAGCCGCTTCGATCAGCGCTCCGGCTCGGGCCGTTGTACCGAGCACCAGCGTGTTTCCTGTCGCTACGGTCGGGGGACCGACGGTGCAGGTCCATCCGTCCACGACCTTCCCGCTTCTGCAATCAGTCGTGACAGTCGTGCCCGGAACGGTCGCCGCCGGGACGGCAACGATGAGCGCTGGGGCAACCATTACCAACGGCGCGCCTGGAGGCAGTTACCAACTCGACGTTGGCAACCCGTCGCTCGGTGTCTCTCATGTCACGTTGCAGCCTTCTCAGTCGGGATCGCGAACGATCTTCCAAGCGGATCTTTCTGGCGGTGCAACCGCGTTCCTCGACATCGTCAATCCCGCCACGAGCAATCTAAGTTGGACAAGCTATGGCTTCTGGGACGTCCACGCGTCTACGAGCTATACGAACACTGCGTTCACAACAGGCTACGCGACGCCGGCGGCGGCGGTACCCACGAGTGGATCTGCGACATACCAGGGCTCGGTAATTGGCGAAGCCTTTCATCCGCACGCTTCAGGAATTGACGGTGTCGATTTTTACCAACTTTCCGGTGATGTGACCCTGCAGGCGAATTTCGCGAGTGGGAGCATTAGCGGCAGCCTGACCAACATGATCACAAGGAGCTTCGAAGGAGACACCGCTCCCTGGAATTCGGTAGCGCTCGCAGGGTCGATTACGGGCGCGCAGTTCGGTGGCACGTCCATGGCAATCTCAGCCCCGTTCAACAGCGGTTCGCTGAGCAGCGGCGCGACTGGGACCTTCGCTGGCATGTTTTTCGGTCCGAAGGTTGAGGAGCTTGGAGCCGTGTGGACGCTCTTCGACGGTACTTCTTCGGCAGTTGGCTCGTTCGGGGCAAGTACCGACAATTCGGGAGGAGCCGGGTACTGGGATTACTAGGGGGCTCGATCGATGGCCGCCCAAAATGCCCGACGCGGAAGCTACCTGATCGCTGCTACAATCGCGCTTGCAGCAGCCTTCAATATGACGGAGGCACGTGCCGCAGAAGTTCGCCCGCTTAGGTCTGAAGCCACCGCTGCGGGAATACCGTTGTCCTGGGACGCTGCCGCACGACAACTCATGAACCTTGGTCAGCTCGATCACGCGCTTTCAATCGTCAATGTCCGTCTCACGGTAGCGCCTAAGGACGTCCAGGCGTTGTTTCTAAAGGGCATGATCGCGGCAGCCAGAAAGGACTACCGCCAATCCATCAGTGTTTTTCGATCGATTCTCATCGATCATCCGGATGCGGTCCGTGTTCGCCTTGAACTGGCTCGAGCATTCTTTCTCGACAAGGACTACGGAAATGCCCTGCGCCAGTTCCAATTCGCGCTGGCCGGAAACCCACCGACCGAGGTGGCGGCCAACATCAAACGCTATGTGGACGCAATTCGCGAGGCCAAAAGCCTGAGCTACAATTTTGGATTCGCACTGGCACCCGACTCCAACCTCAACACTGGATCGTCGGCGCGGGAAGTGACGCTGTTTGGACTGCCATTCGATCTTTCCGCGGAGGCGCGCCACCGCAGCGGCGTCGGTATCGCGGTCGATGCCGCCGCTGAGTGGGCTCCCCGCATCGGCAAGGGCAAAAGACTGCGGCTTGGCGTCAGCGGACAGCGAAGGGAATATTCGGGATCAAATTTCGACGATATGACAGCGGCGGCATACGCCGGGCCTCGTTGGGTTACGGGCAAATGGGATCTTAGCTTACTGGGTACGGCTTATAGACGCTGGTACGGGGCCAGGCCCTACAACCAGGCGGCCGGCGGTCGGTTCGAGGCGACTTATTATTTGACGCCGCGGCTCGGTCTTTCCGGAGCTTTAGCGGTGCAGGTAATACGCTTTCCGCATGCCCGTGAGCGGGATGGGCGATTGGTGGCGCTCAACGCTACGGCATTCAACGTCCTCACATCCTCAAGTGCCGTCACGTTGAAGGCCGGTGTCAGTCGTCAGCTGGCTCGCATCGGCCCTTATGCCAACTGGAGCGGATTCGTCGCCGCGGGCTACTTCCGTGACTTGCCAAAGGGCTTCTCGGTTTACGTCGAACCGTCCTTTTCGCGGGCAAGATACGACGCGGCTTTGCTCGGTTTTGGGAAGCGCCGATCGGACAACGGACATTCCATCTTGGTCACCCTATTGAACAGACACGTGATCCTTGACCGATTCACGCCTCGCGTCACTTACACGTTCACTCGGCAAAACAGCACCATTCCACTCTATCAATTTCAGCGAAGCAGGCTCGAGGTGGGACTGACGACCGTATTCTGACGACGTTCGGCGATTGGAAGAGCGCGGGCTACAGGCATTTTGCAATCAGTCCGGTGGCGGCTTTCGACCCATTGCAGACATTAGCACCTCTGTTAGGTCTGTGGTGTCGGGGGGCAGTTCGCGTGCATTTCCATTTACCCAAACCGCTGCACGGCTGGCGCCAGTTCGTTGGCGAGGTCGGGATCATCGTCGTTGGAGTCCTGATCGCACTCAGTGCGGAGCAATTGGTCGAAACGATGCATTGGCATCATGCCGTCGATGCAGCTCGCGATTCCCTGTCTGACGAGATCGAAGAGAAAGACTACGATGCCGCGGAATTGGCAATCGCTCAGCCCTGCATCGATCGCCAATTACAGCTTCTCGAGCAAGCCGTGTTAGCACCGGGTCCCTATCAGCCGGTCCCAGCTTATTCCGAAGGGGCCATGACTTTTGCCTTCCGAGCGCCATCCCGACCGTGGTCAAATCATATTTGGCAATCCGTCAATAACGACGGCACCGTGGCTCATTTCGACCCAAAGTTCAGGCTCGGGCTCGCTCGGCTTTATGGTCTTTTGGACAGCATGCGCGCCGACAACGCAGTGGCCGATACATTACGGTGGAGATTGGCGGCACTGACGCGGCCGATACAACCGGATGCAGCTGCTCGCGCCGGCATAGTGACTGACATTGAACAGGCACGCGGCGTCTATGCGATCATGGCGCTTGTCGCCGATCAAATCATTGGCAACGGCGAGGGCGTGGGTTTTCGTCCCAAGGCTGAGGATCTTCGAGCAGACGGGTCAGGAACGTTGAACTTCTGCCGCGCGCACCGCCTGCCTCTTGGCAAGGTTCAACCGAAGAGTTGACGGCGACTGCCGCACCGCCTCGGCGCCAGTTCTGTAGACCGGCTGGTCGCGTTAGCATTCCACCCATTCCTGCCACCCGGACGCGCAGCTCATAGCGCAAAAAAAAGGGCGCCCGGTGAGGAGCGCCCCTTTCAGGTCGTGTTAGAAAGCGGCGGCTTACGCCGG
>Ga0070660_100002896_pt1 | contig 11811 bp, 17 predicted proteins | sample KBSC33metaG_FD_64670 | JGI IMG/M metagenome (GOLD analysis project Ga0070660, IMG submission 64670) | Corn rhizosphere microbial communities from Kellogg Biological Station, Michigan, USA - KBS C3-3 metaG | ecosystem: Host-associated > Plants > Roots > Rhizosphere > Soil ... | reverse complement strand
GCGAAACGGAACACCTGCCAGAAGGGGAAATTCCACGGCATCACCGCGAGCACGACGCCGAGCGGGTTGAACGTGACGAACGCCTCGGGCCCGCCGATGTCGACCCGCTGATCGGCGAGATATTCGTGGGCGTGGTCGGCGAACCAGTCGCAATTGACCGCGCATTTCTCGATCTCGGCGCGGCCGTCGTCGAGCGTCTTGCCCATCTCCGCGGTCATCAGCGCCGCATATTGGTCGGTGCGCTCGCGCAGCAGCGCCGCGGCCTTGCGGACCACTGCGGCGCGCTCGGCGAAGGAGGTTCGGCGCCAGGCGAGGAAGGCGCGGTGCGCTGCGGCTGCGGCGTCGCGCGCGTCGTCGAGGCTGTGGGCTTCGTAGGTGCGGCCCGGCTCGCCGGTCGCGGGATCGACGGTCAGGATCGTTGCTCGCGCCGCGGGTCGGTTCAGCTCCAGCTGGTCGGACATCGGCTCACTCCTTCCATGCGGGTCAACGCCGCTCAGGCGGATTCGGCCGAACGGGTCGCCTCGAACAGGAACCAGGTGCGGCGTTCGGCCTCGTCGATCCACACCTCGAGCAGGCTCGCGGTCGCAACGTCGCCATGCTCGTCGCACAGCGCATGGGTGCGCCGCATCTCGCTCACCAGCTGCTTGTTGTCCTCGCGCAGCTCGGCGAGCATGTCGAGCGGAGTGACGTAGCTCGCGTCATTGTCGAGCAGCCGCTTCTGGGCCGCGATCTGGCCGATCGAGCGGAGCGTCGTCCCGCCGATCTTCCGCACCCGCTCGGCGATCGGATCGGTCGTGGCGAAAATCTGGTCGGCCTGCTCGTCGAGCAGCAGATGGTAATCGCGGAAGTGCGGGCCCGACACGTGCCAGTGAAAATTCTTGGTCTTCACGTAGAGCGCGAACATGTCGGCGAGCAGCGCATTGAGCGCGCCTGATAAGTCGCGGACCGCGTCGGCGCGAAGGTCGGTCGGAGTCGCCAGCGAGTCGGTGTGGAGGATGAGGGTCTCGGTGGTCATTGGCGGTCTCCTTGGACTCGGGGGCGGTCACCGGCGCGGAACGGCGCGTGCTGCTCCGCAAGTGGGGTGGCGGTACTGCGATGTGAAGCGAGTTGTTTGCATGGCGGTGATCGGGTCAGTCGATCAGTTCGGCTCGCATCGGCAGGTTGAGCACCGCGATGAGGCCCGGGTGATTGTCCTCCAGCACCAGCTCGCCGTCGTGGAGGTGGGCGATCGCCCGGACCAGCGCGAGGCCAAGCCCGGCGCCTTCCTCGCTGCGGCTCGAATCGAGGCGGCCGAAGCGGCGCAACGCCTCGGCGCGGCGGTCCTCGGGAATGCCGGGCCCGTGATCGGCGACGCTGAGCGCCAGGCGCTTGCCGTCCTCGCCGACGGTGACGTCGATGTTGCCGCCGGACGCCCCGTAGCGGATCGCGTTTTCGACCAGATTGCTGATCGCCTGGGCGATGAGCTGGCGGTGGCCGAACAGCTCCGCCGGCTGCTCGGGCTGGTGGAAGCGGAGCGCTGCGCCGGCCTCTTCGGCGACGGGCTCGTACATTTCGCTCAGTTCCGCCCCGAGCTGGCCGACGTCGAAGCGGCTGAACTGGCTGCGGCTGGTGAACGCTTCCGAGCGGCTGATCTCGAGCGCCGTGGTGAGGATGCGCATCAGCGAATCCGCCTGGCGAACGACGCTGGTCAGCTGCTGGTCGCGCTCCGCCGGGTCGGTCGCTTCGGCTGCCGCGTGCGCCGCCGAGCGCAGTCGCCCGACCGGCGAACGCAGGTCGTGGGCGAGCGAATCGGTGACCATCCGCAGCTCCTCCATCAACCCGCCGATGCGGTCGAGCATCTCGTTGATCTGGCGGCCGAGCCGGTCGAACGCGTCGCCTCCGGCGGAGACGGGGATGCGCCGGCTGAGGTCGTGGCCGGTGATCTGGTCGGTGACCGCGACGATCTTGCCCACCCGCCGGCCGACGAACTGAGCGAGGATGATTCCGCAGACGAGGCCGAGCAGGATCGCGACGATGAGTGCGATGAGCAGCGAGCGCTCCAGCGTCTCGCGCAGGGCGAGGCCGTAGCCGACGGTGCGGCCGCTGATCAGCCATTCGCCATGCGGCAGGCGATGGGCAACGATGGCCGCCTCGCGGGGCGCGGTCTGGTGCTGGAGGCGGAGGAGCGCGGTTTGATAGCCTTCGCGCAGGGGGCCGTGGACGGACGGCAGAGCGGCGAGGTTGCCGAGCACCTCGCGGCCCTTGCCGTCGAACAGACCGACCGCGGTCTGCGGGTCGCCGTAGGTGACCGTGTCCTCGATTCCGTCGGCAAGCGCCGGCATCCCGCCGGTGCGGTAGATGTCGGCAAGGACCGTGCCCTGCTCGACGACCTGGCGGCGCTGCTCGGACAAAGCCTCGTCGTGGGTCCGCCACTGGATGAAGCCGAGCACGACGAGGTTCGAGACCAGCGCCAGCAGGCCGGCGAGCAGCGCGATCCTCAGGGTGGTCGGCAAGGCCTCAGGCGGCCAGCATGTAGCCCGCGCCGCGAACCGTATGGAGCAACGGCTTTTCGAACCCGTCCTCCAGCTTGCGCCTCAGGCGGCTGACGTGGACGTCGATGACGTTGGTGCCCGGATCGAAGTGATAGTCCCAAACCTGTTCGAGCAGCATGGTGCGAGTGACGACCCGGCCTTCGTTACGGGCGAAATATTCGAGCAGCAGATATTCGCGCGGCTTCAGTTCGATCTTCTTGCCGGCCCGGCGCACCGACCGCGCCAGCGGATCGATCTCGAGGTCGCCGACGGCGATGCGGTGGTCGGCCGGGTCGACGCGCGCCTCGCGGCGGCGGAGCAGCGCGTTCACCCGCGCAAGCAGCTCGGCGAAGGAATAGGGTTTGACGAGATAGTCGTCGGAGCCGGATTCGAGCCCTTCGATCCGGTCGCCGACCGAGGCCAGCGCGGACAGGACCAGCACCGGTGTGTCGATCTGCGCTGCGCGCAGAGCCTTCAGCACCGAAATGCCGTCGAGCACCGGCAGCATCCGGTCGAGGATGATGAGGTCGAAGCTTCCGTCCGTCGCGCGGAACAGGCCGTCCTGGCCGTTCGTCGCGAGCTCGACGCTGTGACCCTCCTGGCCAAGACCCTTGGCGAGGTAGGCAGCGCTTTCACGGTCGTCTTCAACCAGCAGGATCTTGCGGCCCATAGGCTCTCCCGCGTTCGCTCTTACGTCCAAAGCGGAACGCGCAGCAAATGATGGTTCCGCGCGGCGCGGGAGGGAGTCGTGGGAAACTTCGCGCCGCGCGAGAACTGGGGTTCGGGTCAGCCCTTCTTCGCGGCCGTCTTGGCGGCGGGCTTGGTGGTCTTCGCAGCGACCTTGGCCGACGTCTTGGCCCTTTTCGCATGATGCCGCGCCATATGATGCGACTTCGCCGGCGTCTTGGTCATGGTCGTCTTGGCCGTGGTCGTGCTGCCCTTGGTCGAGACGGTTGTCGTGGCCTTGGTGTTGCCCGACTTGGTCGTGACCGTCTTGGTCGAGGCGGTGGTCGATTTGGTGGCTGCGAGCGCAGGAGTCGCGACCAGGGCGACAGCTGCGAGCGACGCGATCAGTTTCTTCATCCTCATTCTCCTTTGAGTGCCGGCACCGCCGGCGAGCGCTCCTGATAGAAGCGCTGCGCTCTCATCCCGCTGGATCGGGCGTTAAATGGCGTTCATTCGCCACGGAGCGCGAGTCCGCCCGGCGCGACGGGGGAACGATCGCGCGCCGGGCGGTCTTCGAAGCCGTGACTTAGTTCGTCTTCGAAGCGCTCGGTGCCGCCTTGTTCTGCTTGGCGACCTTCTTGGCGGACTTCTGCGCCTTGCCCTTGGCGGGAGCCTGGGTCTGGGTGTCGGCTGCGGCCTTGGTGGCTGCGAGGGCTGGGGCGGCCATGAGGCCGAGCACGGCGAAAGAAGCGATCAGGCGTTTCATCTAGTCTTACTCCTTGTCTCGCGAGGACAATGCCTCGCTGGCGGAGCGACCTAGGCGCCGCAGCCTCTCCCGCCGCTGTCGGAGGAATTAAGAGATGTTCATCCCCGCCTCGCGCGCCGCTTTGCGGATCGGTCGCGCCGGGTTAGTGCTGATGCGCAATGATCGCCCAGAAGACCCGCTATGCGCTGCGTTCGCTGCTGTTCCTCGCCGAGGCGCACGACGGCGCGCCGGTGCAACTGGCGCGGATCGCCGAGACGCAGCGGGTCCCACCCAAATATCTCGAGCTGATCATGCTCGACCTGAAGCGCGCGGGCCTGGTCAAAAGCGCCCGCGGGCCCAAGGGCGGCTACCGGCTGTCGCGCGCTCCGGCGGAAATCTCGTTCGGCGAGGTGGTCCGGTCGATCGAAGGGCCGATAGCGCTCGTGTCCTGCGCCAGCGTCAATTATTACGCGCCGTGCGGCGACTGCCATGACGAAGCGACTTGCGCGATCCGCCGCGCCTTCACCATCCTGCGCGATCAGAGCACCGCGGTCCTCGACTCGATCTCGCTCGCCGAAGGCGCGGGGTGGGAGGAGCGCCTCGGCGCCTAAAATGAGGAGGGCAGATGGACGATCGCTTCACGCCGAGGCCGGTGGCCCGCTGGTACATGGCCGCTGCAATCGTCTCGTTCCTGCTGCTCCTGCTGCCGCTCGTCGGGGCGGTGATCCACCTGACCACCGACCCAGCGACCCTGCCGCTCGACGAGCGCGCCCAATATGTCGCTGAGCCGCTGTGGATGGTTGCCGCGTTCGGCCTGACCGGGCTTGCTGGAGCGATCGGCGGGCTGATCCTGATCCTGCGCCGCCGCGCGGCCGAACCTCTGTTGCTGGTCGCGATGATCGCGATCGTAATTTGGTTCGCCGGCCTGTTCGTCAACGGGCAGCTGCGCGACCTGCTTTCGTCCGATCAGATCGCGATGGCGCTGGTCGTGGTAATCGTCGTGTGGACCATCTTCTGGTTCGCCCGCCACTCGCGCCAGCGCGGCTGGCTGCGCTGAGGCGCGAGCCAGCCGTATTCGGGGCTTGAGCCTTATTTCGGTTTGGGCTTGGTCGCCTTCTCCGCTCCCGGCGTTGCGGCTGTGCCGTCGTCGGTCGTCGGTGGCGCCTTTGCCCTGGACTTCCTCGCCTTGCCGGTCGTCGCGGCGTCGGCCGAACCGGCCGGGGTTGCCGGAGTTGCGGCGGTTGCAGGCGTTGCTGGTGCCGCCGGCGTGGCTGCGGTGCCCGTCGACGGGTCTGCAGGTGTTGCCGGAGTTGCGGGCGTAGCGGGGGCCGCGGGCGTAGCCGGGGTCGCCGGCGCGGTCTCCGTCGGCTGGGCGGACACCGCCGAACCCAATGCAAGCGAAACTCCGGCAAGCGCCAGATGCGTGAACTTCATCTCGATTCCTTTCAGGATTGTCGGGAGGCCAACAGAACGAGCGAAAGCGCGTTTGGACGAACGCAATCGCGTTAAATGCAGCCGTTGTCGGCGACCTGTGGTCGCCGCGGGACTGGCGGCGGCACTTTCCCGCCGGTAAGGGGCGCGCATGTCGACCTTCACCATCGACACTTCGACCAGCCGTGCGACTCCGTCGCCGGTTCCAGGGAAGCGCACCACCGCGCCGGCGATCCGCGGCCGCAAGGTCGACGGCCGGACCGGGCAGCCGATCGTCATGCTGACCGCCTATACGATGCGTATGGCGCAGTTGCTCGACCCGCATTGCGACATGCTGCTGGTCGGCGACAGCCTCGGCCAGGTGATCTACGGCCTGCCGTCGACCATCCCGGTAACGATGGAGATGATGTGCGCGCACGGCGCAGCGGTCGTGCGCGGCAGCTGGCATGCCCTGGTCGCGGTCGACATGCCGTTCGGCAGCTACGAGGCCTCGCCCGAGCAGGCGTTCGCTTCGGCCGCCCGGATCATGAAGGAAACCGGCTGCGCCGCGGTGAAGCTCGAGGGCGGCGAGGCGATGGCGCCGACGATCGACTTCCTTACCCATCGCGGAATCCCGGTGATCGGGCACGTCGGCCTCACCCCTCAGGCGGTGAACGTGCTCGGCGGCTACGGCGCGCGGGGCCGCGAGAACGCCGAGGCGGACAAGATCGCTGCGGATGCCCGCGCGGTCGATCAGGCGGGGGCGTTCTGCATCGTCGTCGAGGGGGTGCTCGAGCAGATCGCGACCGACGTGGCGCGGTCCGTATCCGCCCCGGTAATCGGAATCGGCGCCTCGGCGGAGTGCGACGGCCAGGTCCTCGTCACCGAAGACATGCTCGGCATGTTCGAGCGCACCCCGCGGTTCGTGAAGCGCTACGACGATCTCGCAGGCCGCATCGGGGCCGCGGCAGCGGCCTATGCCGACGAAGTCCGCTCGCGCGCGTTCCCCACGGCGGATCAGACCTACCGGCCGAAGTAAGGGTCGCGGGGGTTTGCGTTTGCGGCTGTTGCCGCTAGACGAAGCGGCGCCAGCTTCCGTTCATCAAGGGTGGGGAAGGAAGCGACCGGCAAAGGTTTTCCCCGACGCGAGATTTGAGAGACGTCTTTGGCGCAACCCCCCGACATTACGGAAACTTTCGTCCGCGAAGTCGATGAGAATCTTCGCCGCGACCAGCTCCGCGACTTCACCAGGAAATACGCGAGCTGGATCGTCGCCGCGGTCGTCCTGTTCCTCGTCGCCGCTGGCGGCTTCATCTATTGGCAGGACTGGCAGCGGAAGAAGAACGAGCAGGCGGTCGAGCAGCTCGCGCAGGTCTTCACCGACATTTCCAAGGGGCAGACGCAGACCGCCCCGGCACGGCTCGACAAATTGTCCGATGCCCACGCCAAGGCGGTGCGCGCAGCCGCGCAGTTTGGCCGCGCGGCGGTTGCGATCAACCAGAACGACACAAAGCTCGCGATCGCCAAGTTCAAGGCGCTGGCCGGCGACAGCAGCATGCCCAAGCCGTTCCGCGACCTCGCGCTGATCCGCCAGACCGCGCTCGAGTTCGATGCGCTGAAACCCGAGGAAGTTGTCACGCGGATGCAGCCGATGACCAAGCCCGGCGCGCCGTGGTTCGGCAGCGCCGGCGAGCTCACCGGGATGGCGATGATCAAGCAGGGCAAGACCGCCGAAGCCGGGCGGCTGTTCGCAGCCATCGCCCGCGATCAGCAGGTCCCCGAGCAGCTTCGCGGCCGCGCCATCCAGATGGCCAGCTCGCTTGGCGTCGATGTCAGCAATGTGGTGCCGCCGGCCGCCCAATAGGAATCATGATGACCAAATTCACCACCTTTCGCATTGCGTTGATGATCGGTGCGGCCTTCGCCGCGAGCGGCTGCAGCATCCTCCACCGGGGCGGCAAGCCCAAGACTCCGGTGCTCGGCGAGCGCATTCCCGTGCTGACCAGCGAGGGCGACGTCGAGGTCGATCCCGCAACCGCGGCGATCCCGATGACCTTGCCCGATCCAGTCGCCAACGCCGAGTGGACCCAATCGGGCGGCAACGCCTCGAAGTCGGTCGGCCAGCTTGCGCTCGGTGCTGCGCTCAACCGCGCTTTCACGGTCCAGGCGGGGCGCGGCAGCAGCCTCACCGCGCGCCTCGCGTCGGAGCCGATCGTCGCCGGCGGGCGAGTCTTCACGATCGACACTTTGGGTGCGGTCCGGGCATTCGACGCTCAGAGCGGCGCGCGCGTCTGGGAAAGCCAGACCCCGAACGACCGCGGCAACGAAACGTCGCTCTACGGCGGCGGGATCGCCTACGACAATGGCCTCATCTTCGCGACCAATGGCCTCGGCTACGTGTCGGCTCTCGACGTCCGCACCGGCGGGATCACGTGGAAGGTCCGGCCCGGCGGCCCGCTGCGCGGCGCTCCGACCGTGGCCAATGGCGCGGTCTACGTGATGAGCCAGGACAATCAGATCTACTCGCTCAAAGAAACCGACGGGTCGACCAACTGGTCGCAGGCGGCGAGCCTCGAGATCGCGGGCGTGTTCGGCTCGGCGTCTCCCGCAGTCGGCGCAGGCACGGTTGTCGCCGGCTTCTCGTCGGGTGAACTCAATGCCTATCGCTACGAGAACGGGCGTATGGTGTGGCAGGACGCGCTGCAGCGCACCAGCATCCGCACCAGCGTGTCGTCGCTGTCCGACATCGACGCCGACCCGGTGATCGATCGCGGCCAGGTGATCGCGATCGGCCAGGGCGGCCGCATGGTTGCGCTCGAGATCAACTCCGGCCAGCGCCAGTGGGAGCTGAACATCGCCGGCATCTCGACCCCGTGGGTCGCGGGCGACTGGATCTTCGTCGTCACCGACGATGCCAAGCTGCTGTGCGTCTATCGCCAGAACGGCCACATCCGCTGGATCAACCAGCTGCCGCAGTTCGAGAAGGCCAAGTCGAAGAAGGGCGAGATCGATTACAAGGGCCCGATCCTCGCCGGCGGGCGGCTGATCGTCACCGGATCGAACGGCGCGCTGATCTACGTCGACCCGACCACAGGATCGTTCCAGAGCCAGTCGCAGGTCGGGGCGGGAATCACCTTGTCGCCGATCGTCGCCAATTCGACACTTTACATCTACGACGACTCCGGCCGCCTGACGGCTTACCGGTAAGGCGTTCCAATCCCTGTGGGCTGTGCTCGCAGGGAGGGACGCGATGCGCTAACGCGCCGACATGTCCGTGCCCACCATCGCTATCGTCGGCCGCCCCAACGTCGGCAAATCGACACTGTTCAACCGCCTCGTCGGCAAGCGCCTGGCGCTGGTCGACGACCGTCCAGGTGTCACCCGGGATCGTCGCGAAGGCGAGGCGAAGCTGGTCGGGCTGACCTTCCGGGTGATCGACACCGCGGGCTTCGAGGAAGACGACCCGCAAACGCTTCCCGGCCGAATGCGGTCGCAGACCGAGGCTGCGGTGCGCGAGGCCGATGCAGCGCTGTTCATGGTCGATGCGCGCGAAGGCCTGACCCCGCTCGACGAAGAGATCGGCCGCTGGCTTCGGGCCGAGAGCACGCCGGTGATCGTCGTCGCCAACAAGGCCGAAGGCCGCGCTGCCGAAAGCGGGATTTTCGAAGCCTTTCGCCTCGGCCTCGGCGATCCGATCGCGATCAGCGCCGAGCACGGCGAGGGCGTCGCCGACCTGTTCGAAGCGGTCCGGCCGCATGTCGAGCATGAGCATTTCGAGGATGAGCAAAGCGAACGCGACGATACGCTGAAGCTGGCCATCGTCGGGCGGCCCAATGCCGGCAAGTCGACTTTGGTCAACCGCATGATCGGCGAGGAGCGGATGATCACCGGCCCGGAAGCGGGCATCACGCGCGATTCGATCAGCCTCGACTGGGAATGGAACGGGCGTGCGGTGCGGCTGGTCGACACAGCCGGCCTCAGGAAGCGGGCCAAGGTCGAGGACAAGCTCGAGCGCCTGTCCGCAGCCGACACCAGGCGCGCGATCGACTTCTCCGAGGTCGTCGTCCTGCTGCTCGACGCGACGCGCGGCCTCGAGGCGCAGGACCTGCGCATCGCCAGCCAGGTGCTCGAGGAAGGCCGCGGGCTGGTGATCGCGGTCAACAAATGGGACGTGGCCGAGAACGCCTCATCGCTGTTCAACGGGATCAAGGCGGCGCTTGCGGAAGGTCTTGCGCAGCTACGCGACGTGCCGCTGCTGACGGTTTCGGCGAAGACCGGCAAGGGTATCGACACGGTGCTCGAGGTCGCCTTCGAGATCCGCGAAGCGTAGAGCCGGCGCGTGCCGACGGGCGAGCTCAACCGCTGGTTCGAGGGTGCGGTCGAGGCCAACCCGCCGCCCGCACCCAGAGGCCAGCGGATCAAGCTTCGCTACATCACCCAGGTAAAGTCGCGCCCGCCGAGCTTCGTCGTGTTCGGCAACCGTACCGACGAGCTCCCGGAAAGCTACCGCCGCTACCTGCTGAACGCGTTGCGCCGCGACCTCAAGCTCGGCGCGGTGCCGCTGCGGCTCGAGTTCCGCGGGCGCGGCAATCCGTTCGATCGCTCGAAAGGCCGGCCGCGCTAAGCCTAATTTTACCCTTTTTCGGCTAGCAAGGGGTCAATTGGGGACCATGCCCGAGGTGATCGGGACGAGGGACAGGGCATTGAGCGAGGAACGGCCGGACATCGTCGACTGGGCATTGTTCGAGAAGAACCGCGCCGAGCTTGGGCCGGGATTCATCCGAATCCTGAGCTATTTCCGCGAAGACGGATCGAAGTCGCTCGACCAGATCGACCGCGCGATGCGCGACGAGAACACGACCGCGCTGGTCATCCCGGCGCACACCATCAAGGGCGAGGCGCGGCAGCTCGGCGCCGAGCCGATCGCCAAGATCGCGGAGCTGATCGAATCGACCGCCCGCCTGTGCATCGAAACCCACCGCTTCCCCGACGAGCTCGTCCCGCAGGTGGTCGAACTGCGCAAGCTGTTCAGCCAGACGGTCGAAGCGTTCGACAAGGCGACCAACCCGCTGCTGACGCGCGGACCGGCCGGCCCGGCTGGCTTCGGCCGCAAGGTCAACAACCAGGGCTTCGGCCGGATCTAGCTCGCCGCTTCCGCGGGCTCGCTCTGCAGCTGGATGTAATTCTCCAGGCCCATCCGCGCGATCATCTCGAACTGGGTTTCGAGGAAGTCGATATGCCCTTCCTCGTCGGCGAGGATCTCGCGGGCGAGGTCGCGAGTCACATAATCGCGGACGGTCTCGGCATGAGCGATGACATCGCGGTAGAGCTTGGCGCCCTGGTGTTCGGCATCGAGGTCGGCCTTCAAAATCTCCTCGACATTCTCGCCGATGCGCAGCCGACCGAGCGCCTGGAAGTTGGGCAGGCCGTCGAGGAACAGGATGCGCTCGGCGAGCCGGTCGGCGTGCTTCATCTCGTCGATCGATTCGGTGCGCTCGAACTGGGCGAGCCTGGTTACGCCCCAATTGTCGAGCAGGCGGTAATGCAGCCAATATTGGTTGATCGCCGTCAGCTCTTCCTTGAGCGCTTCATTGAGGAGCTCGAGGACCTTGGGGTCGCCCTTCATTCATCGCCTCCGTCGCGTCGCGGCCAAGCCGATGCGCGGAAGCGGTCAGGGCGTCAAGTCAGCTAACAACGCGCAGGCGAGGGCGCTTGGGCTGCTCCTCGTCGATGATCTCCTGCGCGTAATCCAGGCAGCAGCCGCACTGCGGCTCGCAGTCGAGCGACGCGTAAGCCACTTCGGGCGTTCGCGCGCCTTTGCGAGCGGCTTCGCGCACCTCCTTCTCGGTGATGGCATTGCAGACGCAGACGATCATGCCCGCGATATAAGGCTATTGCGACGCGTTCGCAACTATGCCGTCGCGCGCCCCGCGATCAGCCCGATTCGAAGGGTGCGCGCGGTGATCAGCGCGAAGGGAATGCCGACGAGGACGATGTGGGCGAACAGCTGGGTCGCAATGGAGACCGCCTTGGGTGGCAGCGGCGCGTGGAAGCGGATCGGAACGACCACCCAGTTCATCGCGACATAGGTGACGAGCCCGTAGAGGATGCCCCACTTGAGCGGGCTGCGGACGATGTCGGGGAAACGCTGGGCTGCAAGGACGAAAATGGCGGCCATGATCCCCATCAGGGTGAAGTGAACGAGGAGCCCGAGGAAGGCCCCCGGTGCTCCCCACTCCGTGGCCTGGGGGAAGGGCCCCGAAGCGACGAACCGCAGCATGTCGGGCACGTGACGTCCGAACCACAAGGTCAGGATCATGGCCCAGAGGATGTCGAGGGAGCCCGACACGGCGGTCGCGATGGCGATTGGTCTCAGCATGCCGTTTCCTCCCCGTTTCAATTCCCGCCGGTCCAGCCGCCTGCGGGCGAACGTCGCGATTCTGCCGCCGAACGGTGGTTTTGGGCGGAGTGTTAAATGTC
>Ga0070660_100002895_pt1 | contig 11811 bp, 13 predicted proteins | sample KBSC33metaG_FD_64670 | JGI IMG/M metagenome (GOLD analysis project Ga0070660, IMG submission 64670) | Corn rhizosphere microbial communities from Kellogg Biological Station, Michigan, USA - KBS C3-3 metaG | ecosystem: Host-associated > Plants > Roots > Rhizosphere > Soil ... | reverse complement strand
TTCAACAAGGAATCTCTTAGCCCTTGGGAACGTGCAGCCAAGCGAAAACCATTAGGGCGCAGAAGCCGAGTCCGAGCGTGGAAACGACAGTAGCTGGCGTCCAGAATAGAAGAAGCCGCAGCCACTTGCTGTGTAGCCGACTGGTCGCGAAAAACAGAGTAAAGAAAACGATGGCCAAAATCGCGACCGATGGAGAGAAGAATCGGAACGCTCCCAAGCCCGTAGCCTTCGCACCGTGCTGGATAGAAAGAAACAATGGCGGGCCAAGGATGGCGAGGAGTAACGCTGCGACGCCGCTAAGCAACGCTCTCAGATATTCCATGGCATGCCTCCCTATATTCGACCCAACATTTTACCGAGGGAAGGGATCGTAGGTGACGTAATATCGCCATTTCACTCATTGAGGACAGTTCGGAAACCTATCGGAACATCGCCCAAAGGGCAAGGATTAGTTGCATGATTGTGCCCACGGCAAAAGCCACGGTGAAGCACCATCCGACGACCTTGAAGAAACCAATAGCGAATCCTTCACCGAATCCTGCTCCACCCAAAGTGAAGAACCGATAGACGCGGACTGGGTTGTGCGCTATGAACCAGCCGATCGCGCAGAACGCGACCGCGAACATCATCAGGACGAGGTGCTGGACAATCCCATGCATCGCAGCATTCTACAGTCTCTATTGGCGTAACATCGCCATTACACTCATTGACCCCGATTTTGGCGAATAAACGGCGCAAGCTTGTGAGAACGCCTGTTTACGACAATTGGCACTCTAAATTGGATAGAAGGTACAATTTCGTGCCATGACGAACCATGAGAAATTTCCACGAGAATTTGCTGTGTGATCGCACGCGCAGCGCGGCAGCCAACCGACTTCAGCTCACTACAACACACAGAAAGCGAGATCAAGATGAAAAACACAAAACCTAGCATCGTATTCTGCCACGGCATTTGGGCCGATGGCTCGTGCTTCAACAAGGTGATCCCGGCATTGCAGGCGGATGGACACGAGGTAATCGCAGTTCAATATGGTCTAGACTCGTTCCAAGAGGACGTGGCCACCGTGAAGCGCACGCTCAGCCGCGTGGGCAGTCCCGCCATCCTCGTGGGCCATTCCTACGGCGGCGCTACCATTACGGCGGCGGGGGTGGATGATCGCGTAGCTGGCCTCGTCTACATCGCAGCGGTTGCCCCGGACGCTGGCGAGACGGTTCAAAATCAACTCGACAAGTATCCCTCGGACATCTTCACTCGCGTCGAGGTCGCGGACGGGCGTGCCTGGATGCTTCCGAATGGAACGGAATTCTTCTGTGGAGACCTCTCTGAGGGAGAGCAGAAGGTCGTTTGGGCAACTCATTATGCGCCCGTATTCGATTTATTCCAGCAACAGAAACTTGACGCCAAGAGCATTGGGTGGAAGTCCAAGCCGAGTTGGTACGTCTTGGCTACGGAAGACCACACCGTGCATCCCGATCTCCAGCGGTGGGTTTCAAAGCGTATGGGAGCGACTGTGGTTGAGGTAAAAAGCAGCCACGTTCCCATGCTCTCAAAGCCTGATGTGGTCATCGACGTCATCCGACAGGCCGCGACTGCGATTCAAAAGAATAAAGCAGCAGCATAATGAAGTCGCGAACCTCTCGATTCTTCGACAGACCGTCGCAAGGCGGTCTGTCCATCAAACGCAAAAACTGAGTCTCGGATCGATCATTGATTGGCGAAAAATCGCCATTACACTCATTGACCCGGATTTTGGCGAACAAACGGCGCAAGCTTGTGAGAACGCCTGTCAACAACAGCTATGGGATGCAATCCTGACCATGTTGTTAAGGGCGAGTCAACGCCAGCTTGGCACCTGCTCTCTGGCTAATTCACTACTTGTGAGACGGTGGCGGAACTCGCTTTGAAGAACGGGCTGCTCGGAAAACTTGCTCTAATTGTGTGAGTCCCGACGGCCAGTGCAGTTGTTGTGAACCTGGCTGCGCCATTCATCGTCTTAGCTGTCCCAATCCGAGTGCCATTGTTGTAGAACGTGACTTTGATGCCATTTGGGATTGGACCGTAGGCCGCGATAATGGTAGCGGTGAAAGTCACCTGTTGGCCATGCAGGGATGGGCTGCCCGAAGTCATAAGCGTTGTCGTTGTTCTAGCGGGCACGCCCAGGAGCACGGCAACTCCGCCTCCCGCTGGGCAGCTAGTGATATAGCCGTCACACTCGTCAGCCACCACGAGGTCGGGCTTAAGATCCCGATTCAGATTTGCGATAGCCACAGAATATGCGTTTAGCCCGCCCGTACCATATATGATCGGGGCCTTGAAAGTTCCACCCCCGTTGTTTATCAGAACTGCTACCTTGCCGTTCTGAGGGCGGAACTCGAGCGGGCCGGAAATTACCAAGTCCGGTGTACCATCCCCATTAAGATCTCCTATGGCAACGGACGTGAGATTTCCTGCTAATCCTGTGGGATAGAGTACTGCCTTGCTAAAAGTCCCATTGCCGTTCCCGGACAGGATGGCGACTGAGCCAGCTGCGCTAGCCACGATCGCGTCAGGTTTGCCATTACCATTCACATCTCCCAGGGTTACGGAGCTACCAAAAACGCCCGATAGATACTTCACTCGCGTTGGAAACCTACCATCGCCCTCGTTTAACAACACCTCGATGATACCGTTTCCTTTGTCATCGGCATCCGTCAGCACCAGGTCTGGTTTGCCATCTCCGTTTAAGTCCGCCGTTGCCAGAGACAGCGCATTCGTTCCGCCAAGCAGTTCGTAAGTCACGGCGTCGTCGAACGTCCCATCGCCGTTTCCCAACAACACCGCTACCGCACTATGGATGAAGTGCCTATCTGCTTGGTCAAGCGCAATCACATCTGGTTTGCCATCTCCATTAACATCCGCGATGGCTACGGAACGAATATCGAACCCCGCGGAATACCCGATAGCAGCTTTGAACGTTCCGTCTCCTTTATTTAACAGCACGCTCAGACTAGGCGTTGGGTCGGACACACCACCATTGCTGCCCACCACCAGGTCTGGCCAGCCATCACCATTCAAGTCTGCAACAGCGACAGCATCAGCTCCCTCAAAGAGCACGGGGTAGGTTTGTGCGGACTTAAAAGTTCCGCCACCGATGCCGAACAGCACTCCCACCCCACCGCTACCCACTGTGCTTCCATTGGCGACAATCACGTCTGGGATTCCATCTTTGTTAACGTCCGCCACCGCAAGGGATCGAGCTGATCTTCCACCAGATTGGTAAAGTACTGGAGGAAGTTTGAAGATCTGCGACTGACTGGATAAAGGAAGCGCGAAAAGAAAAACCAGGGTAAAAAGACAGTCCCACAAACCCTTGCTTGCCATGATGACCCTCCGCTAAATGCTTGGAGAACCGCTCTATCCGCTGCACACAGCAACTCGGGCGGGGCGCGTGCCGCGCGGAAGGTCACCAACACTATCACAGGATTTGACTAGGTGCATTGCGTCGAAGGACCTCTATGCCCCCCGTGATGTCTGGGTGGAAGATCACCTGGTGCGACCGTTCGCCAGGACCTCACAGTCGCGGTGCAGTGCCGCATATATTTCAGGACCAGAATAAGGTAGCCAAGTGTGAGCGGACGCTCCGCACGCGGTTGAACGGATTCGCCAGGCGATTGGTGAAAAATCGCCATTTCGGTCAGAACCCTTTTCGGGCTTTGCGCACCTCGGCCAAGCCCTTCCAGTCCTCCTTGTCCTGATCTGGCTTCTCGCGGCGATATTTCGCGTAGAGTTGAATGCCTTGCGGATCTTCGAGGATATCCACACGGACGCTTTTGGCTCGGAGCATTTGTTCGTTGCCCGAGGCGTTAGTGATGTCGCCCACGACAACTCGGTTGAACTGACGCATGTAAATTAGCGCAGCGCAGACGTCACAGGGGCTGAGAGTCGTAAAAATCGTGGTCTGGCTGAAATCCTTGCGTCCGGCATCGCGGATGGCGGCGGTTTCGCCGTGATTGTAAGGGTGGTTTTCCTGCACCAGGGTGTTGTGACCTTTCCCGAGAATCTGGCGTGTCTCATTGCTAATGATGACGCCGCCAATCGGGCATCCTCCTTCTTCGTATCCTTTTTGAGCCAGCAGCACGGCGAGGCGCATGAAATCCGCATCGCTTAGCCGCTTGAAAAATTCGTTCGTAGCAACAGCGGTCAGGCTCTTTGTCGGAAGATGTACGATGACGTTGAGCACCTCATCGCTGACAAGTGTTTCGTCGGTGAACAAGGGTTTTGTCATACTCCTACCCTACAGCAGCGATTGGCGAAAAATGGCAATTACACCAACCACCCGGTGGGCGCTCAAAAGCCCGAATGTAAAATCGCGCCAGCCATGGTGATACCGCCTCTCTGTTTTCTGGAGGGCTCGTGATTGCGCAGCAGGCGCCAGGCCTCACGAAAGCGCTCATACTGGTTCCTGGGATTGCCGGGGGCTACGCGAATCGCGCCTTTCCTGGTGGCGACTTCTGAAGGGATGATGTACCAGACGTTTCGAGGGATGACATACACGGCGAGGTAGTCGAAATCTGAGGCTCGGTATCGCTGGATGCTGATGTGTCGCATGTTGGCCACAAAAACCCCGCGTTGATGATGCGGCTTCTTCGGATGAGCCTCGCACATGGTCGACTTGACCTGAACCCGGAGGAATTCGCCGCCACGCTCGACGGTGACGTCATAAGGAGCGCTGTCTCCCCAAGGTTTTGCGAGTTTGAAGCCCTTTTCAGCGGCGCGGGCCATGAACATCAATTCCGCCCACTCGCCGCGCTCCTTGGGTTTCCGAATGCGAAAGCCTGCTGATTTCAAAGAACGACTCCCCAAAATAAAAACGCGGCCCGGAGGCCGCGCTTTTTTTTAATCTCTAAGTTCAGAATATCATGTAGCAATAGGAAAATGGGACATGTTGCTCACATTTATATCTTGCGTGTAAGCAGCCAGTTACGCGGATTCGTGTAATTTCTGGGTATTGACAAGATTTCTGAAAATCGGAGGCTTACTTACCGGGCAGGCGGAAGTCGACGGCGACGGTCGTATCCACCGGGGCGGGCTGACCGTTCACCCGATACGGGTCGTAACGCCAGCGACGAACCGCTTCGCTGGCGGCGGGAGCTAACGCCTCGGGTCCGCTCACAGCCTTGACTTGCGTTACCTTCCCTTCAGCATTCACAACCACGTCGAGAACGACGGTTCCCTGCACGCCGGCTTGCCGGGCGTCTTCAGGATATTCCGGCACAACCTGGTGGGTGGTGCGCTGCTGCATTACGTCGAATGGCACCCGCACGCGCGTGGCCGCCGCTGCGCTCTCGGCGGCCGCGACCTGGGCTTCCAATTCCTTCCAGCCTTGGTGCCATCGCCAATATCCCACGAGTGATGCGAGGAGCATGATGCCAGCGGCGACGGACACGATGCGCCGCTTGATGAGCTTACGATTTGGATCTTCAGGCTCGTCGATGTCCAATGGCGCACTGGCGGGTTTCACTTCGACCGGAGGAACGCTGGCCGGGGCGCGTTTCGGCTGTCGACCGGTTAAAAGAACGTCTGCTTCGCGGCGCGTCCAGTAACGGATGATGGAGTGTTGTTGATCGGGCATTCGCAGAAACTGAAGACCCCAGCGGTGTTCATGTTGGTAGCGAACCAACGCGGTAGCGTGTACCGGAGTTGTGGTGTGCGGAAGAAGAAACTCCACGCGGACCGACTCTCCTAACAGCAGCCGTGAGGCGACCACGACGCCCATTCCGCCTTCGCCGATCTCGGTCGTGCTTCCCGGAATTTTGTCGGGCATGCCGGAGCGCAAGACGGTAAGTCCAAGCGGCACGGCGAGCTTGTAGCGAGGCACCTTGCGCTGGCGTGTCTTGATTGGCAAGGGCGTTGTTCCAATGGTCATCGGATGCAGTCCGCGTGCAAGAGATCACACGTGACGCCGAGAGGCGTCATGAGTGCGGTGCGCGAATTGGAATCGTCGTTTCTCATACCTGTTAAAGGAGATAGAAGTCAGCGTATCGCCAGACATACAGCCCGGCAACGTTACGGCCGTAACGGCTCGAGGGCGTGGGTGCCGCGCAGGTTGCGATGAAGCATGGGTGGGGCGGCCGGAGCGAATCTGGTATTTTCTAACTAAGAAGTCCAGTTCGATCGGTAGAGGTACGGCCATGTGCAGGAACATCAAAACGCTCTTTAATTTTGAGCCGCCGGTGACTGAAAACGAGGTGCAGGCGGCATCTTTGCAATTCGTGCGGAAGATTACTGGTTTCAACAAGCCATCGAAACCGAATGAGGCAGCGTTTCAGGCCGCTGTGGACGAGATTGCGGAGATCTCCTGGCGGTTGCTGCGTTCGCTTGAAACGAATGCTCCGCCAAAGAACCGCGAAGAAGAAGCGGCGAAAGCGAAAGCGCGCTCGGTGGCGAGATTTGGGGATTGAGCGAGCCACGCAAAGCACGGTCGCGATCAGTGCACCACGCGAGAAGCACCGCGTTGGCGAACGCCAAGAAATAAGTTGTCTCTTACCCATCCAACCCAACCAGCGTGCGCGTCGTCACATTCCATGTTCCTAGTGCGTGATATATCCACATCTGCGGGTCTCCCGGATCCCTTCCTCCAATCCTCCTGGATGAAGGACGACCCATGCGCCGGCTCGCGTTTTTCCCCATCTTCTTAATGCTAGTCTTCGTACTCTCCTTGAAAACTGATTCGCGAGCGCAGGATGCCTCCACAGGGGCGATCCGCGGCTGTGTTGTCGATCCAGATGGAAAACGAATCGTCGGTGCTTCCGTCACCTTGGTCAACACAAGCAACGGCATGGTCGCTTCGAGAACCACGAACGAAGATGGCCGATTTGGGTTCGAGTTGCTCACACCAGGCGAGTATTCCGCGCGCGCAGAAACCGATGGAATGTCGCCGCAAGTCGCGCCGCAGATCCATGTGGAAGTCGGGGGCGCCATCGATCTCGAGTTGCGGCTTGGATTGGCTGGCAACAAGGAAACGGTCACCGTTTCAGGGGCACCACCACTCGTGGAGACCCAACCCAGTGCCGTATCGGAAGTTCTCGACGAGCGCGCACTCACAGATCTTCCCGTAAATGGAAGACGGTTCACGGATCTTGCTCTTTTGATGCCTGGGGTAACGCAGGATCCGCGAGGCATGACATCCTCATCGAATGGCGATCTTGCTTTTGGGGGAGTACGCGGATACCAGTCGAGCTACCTGGTAGACGGCGCTGACAACAACAATGGATTTTTCGCACAAGCCCGGGGACGATATCGAGCCCCTTATCAGTTCTCCAACGAGGTAGTCCAGGAGTTCCGCGTCTCTTCGAATTCTTATGGGGCGGAGCTTGGACGAGCCGGCGGTGGGGTGGTGAATGTTGTTACCAAATCGGGCACAAATCACTGGCACGGCACTGGGTTTTATTTCCTGCGCGATAGCGCATTGAACGCACAGCATCCTTTCGTTGATTTCAAGCCAGCCGACCGACAGCATCAGTTCGGCGGCACGTTCGGAGGGCCGTTGAAGCGAAACAAAGCGTTCGTTTTCGCCGGCTTCGACCAGCACATCTTTAATATCCCGACCGTTGTTCGGTTTTTGGATGGCAGTTCTGTGGTAACTCCCAAGAAGGGACAGGAGCCGCTTGAACACGGAGACTACGAAGATTCTGACAAAGATCTCGTCTTTGCCTCCGCTACCCAGTTGTCGCAGATCGCTGGAACTTATCGTTCCCAATTGTTAGGCAACACCGGATTTCTCAAATCCGACCTCTCGCTTACTCCTAAGCACTATCTATCCGCGCGCCTGAGCACCTCTCGGTATTACGGGAAGAATAACGTGTTCTTTGACCCATCAAGTCCGATTACAACATATGGGATCAGTGACAATGGCGAAGAGGATGTCACGACCGAGAGCGCGTCGATTTCGCTCACCAGCCACCTTTCCTACCGCATGACGAGTCATTTCCGTGGGCAATTTTCGCGCGATCTGCAGTTATCCAGAAGCAACTCGCAAGAGACGCTCACGCGCGTTCGCGACGTAACAGACGGCTTTGGACGTTCATCCATCCTTCCGCGCGAAACCCGGGAGCACCGTACGCACATCACGGAAACAGTGAGTCTCGAGGGTTCGCGTCATTCGTGGAAACTAGGCGGCGACGTACTGCTCAGTCGGACGTATAACTTCTTCCCTTCACTCTTCGGCGGGGAATACATCTTTGATGATCTTAGAGTCGATCCCTGGACGTTCGAGCCAAACCACTACGGCATGGACGTCACTCCATTGCGAGCCTATGCTCATGAAGTCCCGCGGTATTACATCCAGAATTTCGGTTCAGCAATCTCGCACCCCGACAGCAACGAATACGCAACATTTCTACAGGATACAGTCCGCATAAGTGGCCGACTCGCCTTAAGTCTGGGCGTGCGGTATGACATGCAAACGTTCAGCAGCCGCGATCTCGTTTCGAACCCGCTCTGGCCAGCATCGGGAAAGGTTCCACGCGACGAGAACAATGTGGCTCCCAGAATTGGATTGGCGTACTCGATCGGCAACGAACGTCCACTTGTGATCCGCGCCGGATACGGTTGGTTTTATCCACGGATTCCCCAGATCTATATCTCGACGGTTGCAACAGACAACGGCCTCGCATCCACTCACTTATTTCTCGACAATACAGACGCCGCGGACCGTCTCGCATTTCCCAAGTATCCAAACCCAGTCGTGAACTGCGCGCCAGGCGCCACGGTCTGCGCACCGCCTCCAGAGATTGCGCCATATCTCACGACCGACGTTTCCGCATTTTCGCCGACCTTTAAAACGCCGAAAGTTCAACAAGCCAGTCTCACGGTCGAACGTGAGATGGCGCACCGTCTGGCTGCAGGCGCGTCGTATCTTTACGTTCACGGAGAAGATTTGATTCGAGCAAGAGACGTGAACTTACCCGAACCAACTGACTATTCCTATCCCGTATATGACGACACGGGGCAGAACTTCCTGAACTCGTATTACACGGTGAGTTCCTTTTCTACATGGCAGTTCATGAAGACCCTTTCTTGTCCCTTTCCTCCGTGCATCAACCCTGTTTGGCGTCCCGTGCCGGAACTCGGGGCTGTGAATCAGTTCGAGAGTGCCGGCTCGAGCGTGTATCACGGGTTGACTCTCTCGATCCGTCGTCGTATGACCAGCGGACTTTACTTCCGACTCGGTTACACATGGGCACATGCGGTTGATGATGGGCAGGACGCACTTGTCGCGGGGCGGCCGGCGACTGTGCAGAATTCATACTCGACCAGTTCGGAACGTGGCCCGAGCACAACGGATCAGCGCCATCGACTCGCCTTTTCGTGGATCGCGGAACCGAGACCATTCGGACGTCAACACGATCTGCTTGGCATCATTTTTAATGATTGGAAAATTTCAGGCGTGCTGACTTATGGAACCGGGAGACCGGTGGAGGCGCGCATCAGTGGCGATCCCAATCGAGATGAGAATAGTTCGAACGACCGTTTACCCGGATATGGACGAAATGCGTTTGTTGGCCCCGATTATGCGACGAACGACATGAGGGTCTCCCGGCGCTTATTTGCGCACGATAAGACCAAACTCGAGCTGATGATCGAGTCGTTCAATCTATTTAACCGAAATAACGAGCGTGTGCAGGTCAGTGATGACGGGTTCCTGAATTCCGCCGGACAGTTTTCGCAAGAAGAAAAGATGATTGGAATCAATTACTTCCCCGCGTACTACCGAAAACCTGTAAACTTTATGAAAGCCACTAACGCCTATGCACCAAGACAGGTTCAGTTGGCGTTGCGGTTAACGTTTTAACGAAATGGTTGATGGCAGGATGCAACATCGATTTGAGTGTGTTGCCAACGTTTTTGACATTCCGCTTGACTTGATCTTGTAACCTTGCAATAACTATTCGGTCCTTTTGGACAAGTTTGGGGGTGTAGTCCGTTTGGCAGAAGTTAGACTTCAAGAGGGAGAATCCCTCGAAAATGCGCTTCGTCGCTTCAAGCGTAAGGTGCAGCAGGAAGACATAATCAAGGAAGTGAAGCGGCACTCGTTTTACCTGAAGCCCGGCGAGAAGAAGCGCGTGAAAGAAGCATTGGCTCGCAAGCGCAGTCGGAAGAAGGCGCGTAAAGAGCAGGACTAGTTCATGGGCCGCCTTCTCCCAGAAGGCGGCCTCTTCCCTTTCCGCCCACTCCCACTTTGGAGCAGTACGCATTTGATTATTGTTGTCGGGATTTTTCTTTAGCTAGATCCCATGCAGGCATGCATGGCCGGCCGAACCCAAGGGAAGCAGTTTGAGGGGGGATGGTACAACCTGCAACGTTTTCACTCCCGCGGAACTTCCTCTCCGCAAGTGAAAGCTGCGGGTATTGGGCTGAAGGGAGCATTCTCTCGATGGAATTCCAGGACAGAGTACTCAAGTGCGTTGATTGCGGCGCGGATTTTGTTTTCACCGCAGGAGAACAGCTTTTCTTTCACGATAAGCAGTTCAAGAACGAACCGAAGCGATGTAAAGCATGCAAGTCCAAGCGAGTGGCGGTGCTCGGAGCCGCTCCCGGACATAGCTCGGTCAAAGTCGAAACCAAAGCCACCTGTTCACAGTGCGGCAAAGAGACAACCGTACCGTTCAAACCCACGCAGGGACGGCCGGTCTTTTGTCGTGAATGTTTTCAGGAACGACGACACGCTGCCAGCGCGTAGAAGCGAAGGCTTGTGTTCGGCAGGCGAAGGCTAGCTTGCTCTTCTCCCGGCTTCCTTTTCTGCTAATTTTGAGGGACTTTGCGCTGCCTGGCGGCGACGCTCTTTTGCGTCTTCGTGCTGGATCAGCAGAGCCTCGACTTGGCGTACCAGGTCTTCGGTACCAACCGGCTTGACCAGTAGCGAATCGGCACCGTGCTCACTCCAGTTCCCACTTCTAGGCGGATACGCAGTCAGCATGGCCGTTGCAGGATCGTAGGACTGAAGTCGTGCGGCGCGCACCACTTCGAATCCGGCATCTTCGCTTTCCATGCGGACATCGGTAATAACCATCTGGAACACGCCATTTTGCATCTTCTGTAACGCTTCGGTCGTTGAGGAGGCGGTTTCAACATGAAACCCCTGCAGCTCAAGAACCGCCTTCAGCGTCAGTAACACAGCCATGTCGTCATCCACGATCAGGATGCGGCGCTTCATTAAAACACCTCAACAGATACCACGAATCAGCGCATCGACAGGCGCTGGGCGACATACGATGCCGCCTATCTGGGCTAGTATAGAAGTGTGGGCAGCTTCTACATAGAAAATTTTGGCTGTCGAGCGACACAGGCCGACGGCGCCGCCTTGGAACGCCAATTCCTGGATCAAGGACTGCAACGCGCCTCCGCGAAAGACGCTGCGGACGTGGTGGTACTGAATACGTGTACGGTGACGTCGGGAGCAGATCAGGACGCACGCTCGACGATTCGACGAGTCCATAGAGCGAATCCAAAAGCGCGAATCGTTGTCACCGGGTGTTACGCGCAGCGCGCGCCGAAAGAAATTTCCGAGCTTGCCGGAGTAAGTCAAGTAATCGGCAATTCCCATAAGCACGAACTGGCGAGAATCGTTGTGCAACCGCAAGGGTTTGTGCCGATTGAAACACTTACCGCATCGCCCGTCAGCCAGTCGTCGTCGCCGCCGCTAAGCGGAAATCAGGGAGTGGAGACAGAGATATTCGTCTCCGACATTTTCGCGCACACCGAGTTGCTGGCTGCACCGGTTTTCGATGCAGCAAACGAACGCACACGACCTAATCTCAAAGTGCAGGATG
>Ga0070660_100002884_pt1 | contig 11827 bp, 9 predicted proteins | sample KBSC33metaG_FD_64670 | JGI IMG/M metagenome (GOLD analysis project Ga0070660, IMG submission 64670) | Corn rhizosphere microbial communities from Kellogg Biological Station, Michigan, USA - KBS C3-3 metaG | ecosystem: Host-associated > Plants > Roots > Rhizosphere > Soil ... | reverse complement strand
TAGTGCTGGTCGTAGGCCAGGTTGACCGCTTCGACAAAACCGTGGACCACGTCGTTGTGCACCCTCTCGCTCTCGTACGGGTCCTTATACGGTGATGTAATCAGCTCGATGGTATTTCGCGAGTATGCCTCAACCTTTCCCCGGCCCTTTGCTATCGTCGAGATGACGTCGCCATACTCCGCGGTTGGCTGCGGCTCTGTCGATGGGACGACATCGTTGACCGCGAAAGTAGTGTTGGGTGATTTGAGAGGTGTGGAGTCCATGATCGATCTTACACCATGAAGTGTGGATTGCGCCAAATTTGACGCAATCCACTTTAATATTACCTGAACCCGAGTTGCGCCGTACCGCAGCTCATTTCGGCCATGGCCTGCGGGTTCTTGGTCCGCTTCAGATGCGCCTTCAACGTGGCGACCTGATCGACAACCGCCTTCGCGTATTCCCCGTCGAGCTCCAGCGCACCCTGCTGGGCGCGGAGTAGCGCGGCGGAGATGAGAGTCTCCTTAAGATACGCCGGTGTAAATCCGGCGGTCGCCTTCGCGACGCTCGCACAGAGGGCGTCGATGTCGAGGTCCGGCGCGACGCTAGCCGCCAGCGTGTCGCGAGTCAGGATTCGTCGGCAGAACTCGAAACGCTCCGCTTCCTCCGGCGGTCCCAGGTGGATGACCTGATCGAAGCGCGACGGTCGACGCAGCAGGGCTTCGTCGATCTTTTCCGGGTAGTTCGTCGATGCGATGACGAGGATGCCGTCGTTGTTCGTAAAGCCGTCCATCTCGTTCAGGAACGCCGTTCGGTTGCCGTGATTGACCAGTCCGTCGAGGTCCTCGATAGCCAGGATGCACGGCGCAAGCTCACGCGCCCGGCTGAAGATCTCGCGGATCGCGTCCTTCTCGTTGCGCTCGCTCAGATCTCGAACGTATAGGAACGGGAAGTCCGGCAGTGCCGCCGCGACCGCCTTGCAGACCATGGTCTTGCCGGTGCCCGGAGGGCCGACCAGCAGAATTCCGCGACGCCACGCGAAGCCGAGCTTGCGGTAAGCCGCCCGATTGTTCGCGAAACCGTCGACCGCCGACCGAAGGCTCTCCATGATCGACTTCGACAGCACGAGGTCTTCCCACGTGACGCGTCCGATCTCGCGGTCGATGTCGTGCGCGTTCTCCCAGCCATTTGCGTATCGCAGGCTTCTGCCTGGCAGACGCTTCGTGAACTCGGTCAACGCGTCGGCAAAGCTGAACAGGATCCTATCGCTGGGCGCGATCAGAACGGCGTCGAGGTACGTCGAAAAGTCCGGCGAGATCGCCACCTCGACCGTCTCTCCCTGCCATTCGACCGCAAACCAACCCATGTAGTGGTCGTAGCTCTTGGTCTCCGAGTTGTAGTACCGGTGGCTTCCGGTCAACATGCTGCGCATTCCCAGACAAGATTCACGCAGGAAGCGGAGTAGCTGAAGACGATTGGGCCACAGAGTTAAGGTGGACGCATCCGGTCGATGCACGCGGATCGCATGCAGTAGGGCATCGACATGTTCCTGATTATCGAAGCCGCGCAGGGCCTCATTGATCGCGCTGTCGCGCCATGAGTAAATGTGGTCGATATCGCCCGCCGCCATCGGCGCGTCGTTGTAATGCAGCGCCTCCAAAATATCCATCTCAAGCTGTTTTTCCATCACCATGATCGCTATCATCACTCTTGCCCTTCGACAAAAATCGCCCCCTCCGCGCTGGGCAGAGGGGGCGACTATACTCGCGTTGACTGACTGTCGGTAATGGACGCGGTCAGTAAACCCTCCTCTGCCTATTTCGCAGGCCCACACCGATCGCACCCGTGCTTGACGGATTGTCCCACACGTCATTGAGAGCATCGGTTCACTGGTCCTTAATTGTGCGAAATAAGACATTGTCGAATCCTGTTCGGGGCCGAAGTTCAAGGCTCTTGTTTGCCCCACGCGTCCACTATCGACGTATGTTGGCCGTCTGCTAAAGATGTCGAAAAATGACTGTTCCTAAACCACTTGCACTCCGTCGAGTTCGCCGATTACGATCTCCGTGGGCGCCGACAAACTGGTGTTGACAAGCCCGTCGACAAAGCACCGCGCGGTCGACGCGTCGACGCCGCGGACCGTCACCCGATGAGGTCTGCCGGGTAAGAGGTGGAAGAAGTTGTCGCTCAGCTTCAAGATTGACGTGTCGCCGGACCTCAGCCAGACATAGGGCACGAATGCGGCCGAGGACAACTCAAGGTCTACTTGCCCCGGACCGGTGGCGATGATCTCGATGGCCAGTGGCGACGGCTTCGTTTCCAGGTCTTTCGGTTCAGCCAGCAGCAGGACGTTTTCAACCGCGTCGACCTCGGTCGACGGTGTGAATGTCCCATGGACGAACGTCTCGCGCTCACGAGTGGCTGCCAGAGCGAGCGAGATGCTGCCGACGGCCGCGTTGCCGTTCGGGCCGACGCCGGTGAGGAGGCTGACCTCCTCAATGATCGTCCCGTCGAACGCGGTGACCGCGAGCTGGAGCGTGCCGGCAACCGCCGTTAACCGGTCATTGATGAGGTGGGCCTCAACGACGTCGCCGGTCCGCACCAGTGACAGCAGCAGCGGCGCGTAGAAGCGCTTGCTCGCATAGTAGGCGGCCTTCGGCTCGCCAAGCGAGTCGATGATCGCCCACGATTGCACGGGCCAGCAGTCGTTGAGCTGCCAGAAGATAGTGCCCCAGCACCGGCCCTTGAGGCGTCGATAGTGCTCGATGCCGAACTTCAGCGCCTCCGCCTGATTGAGCTGGCTGTAATAGACCAGGTCCTCAAGCGTCTCCGGAACCGGGAAGTGCGTGGTGATGTAGCGCAGGTAGGTGTCGTACCCCTTGCGAGTCTTGTCGTGCCAGCGCACCGCGGTCGACCGTGCGCCGCGGTCGGTGTCGGCGAGAACTGTCTTCCAAGCCGCCAGGCCGCACGAGGCGGCGAAACCGAATTCGGAGACGAAGCGGGACTTGTTCTCCGCGTAGTGGATCCAGTCGCCTCGACCATGCCAAACGTCCCAGTTGTGCATGTCGCCGGCGTCTTCGGAGTTCGGATTGTCGCCGCCGAACGGGGACGACGGCCAGTACAGCGCGCCCGGATCTTCCTCGGCGATCACCGACGGCAGGATCTCGTGATAGATCGCGTGGCCCAGGTAGCGAGGTGGCTTGAGGCTCCCCCAGTCCTGGTGGTGCATCATGTGATTTTCGTTGTTGCCGCACCAGATCACCAGCGACGGATGCGCCCGCAGACGCCTGACATTCTCCACCGCCTCGCGCCGCGCGGCCTCGGCGTACTCTCCCGTGTCCGGGTAGTAGGAACAGCCGTAGGCGAAATCCTGCCAGACCATGATTCCGTTGCGGTCGCACTCGCGGTAGAACTCGGCCGACTCATAGAGCCCGCCGCCCCAGATGCGCAGCATGTTGAAGCCGGCATCGCGCGCCATGCGGATCTGGTCGCCGATGTGCTCCTTCGATGGGAACGAGTACGACGGTATCCAGTTAGCGCCTTTGATAAAGACATCGTCGCCGTTGACCCGGAATTTAAACGACTCACCGCCGCCTTCGCCATCCGGCTCGCGAATGAGCTCGACTGTTCGCAACCCGATCGACCCGGTCAGCCGGTCGCAGACGGTAGTGCTCGACACCGTAAGCTCGACCGGATACAAGTGCGGCGCTCCCAATCCGTTCGGCTGCCACCGCTTTGCCCTGGCAATCTCGACCGTCGCCGACGCTTTGATCCGGCCCGTGCCGGTCGGGACATCCACGGTGACGGGAGCGGCGCTATCGTCGGTGAGGGCGACGGTCAAAGTGAGCGGCGTGTCGACGGCGTCGGGCGCGCGCTCGACGAAGGCCTCGACAGTCACTGTCGCCTCGCCCGAGCTGCCGAAGTCGACGTCGTAGCGGAAGTCGAGCAACCGGGCCGTCGTCACCTGCACCAGCTCGACTGGCTTCCAGATTCCACATGAAAGCAGGACGGGACCCCAGTCCCAGCCGTACATGTACTGCGCCTTGCGAACGAAGGCGCGCACGTCCCAAAAATCCCAGTGCCGCGGCATCGAGTCGTTGCCGCTGTCGTTCCAGGCCTGCATCCGTTCGCGGCCTATTCGCCTTGCCGACCGAAACGTCACCCGCAGAGTGTTCGTGCCATCCTCACCCTTGCCGACTCGAAGTCGATCGCCTACCAGAAACTCGTGGGCGATGTGCATGTTGTCGGTCGCCCCGATCGTCTCGCCGTTCAGAGATATCTCCGCCACGGTATCGAGGCCGTGGAAGACGAGGTAGGTGTTCCGGGTTTCCAGCCGATCCACATCGAACTGAGTTTCGTAGATCCAGTCGGCATCGTCGACCCAGGCGACGTCGCGCTCGTGCAATCGATAGAATGGGTCTGGGATTACTCCAGCCTCCATCAGATCCAGGTGCGCGTGCCCGGGAACACCGGCCGGTATCGGCGGTAATGTATTGTGTGCGGGCAAATCGGCCGGTGGACATTCGAAAAGCCGCCATCCCTCAGCTATTTCAGTGCGGATCATGCTGTAGACCTCTAGGTTTCATTCGGTGCTGAAAATCATTCTAACATGCGAGCAGTATCAAGTCAATGATATTGCTGCAAAATTTCAGAAATAGTTGACTTGGCTTCGACGTCAATAAGTGACCGGCCTATTGAGGCGAGCGGAAGGTAATGAAGCGAGGCGAAAGACGTGCCAAAGAGGCGTGCCGTCAGATTGCACTGCTACAGGCTGATTGACTTAGTGGTGGGGTAAGGAAAAGAAGCTCAAGCCGCTTTCCGCCATGGAGACGGACTTGAAGGGCTTGATGGAAGCGTGCTTGTGATTGACGTTCAGCGTTTGGGCGTACGCGAGCCAGAGTGCGACGCCGCAGATGACCACGCAGACGGCGGCGGTGACCCACGACCATCGAGGAAGGAACATGCGACGAGTCTTATACTTGCCGCGACAAGCTTCCAGGGCGATGCGGAAGGCGGCGGCAAACTGGCCGGCGGTGTGGAACCGCTGACTGGGGAGCTTGGCCATCGCCGTTTCGAGAACAGCGTCTATCTCCGTGGGGAACTCGGGCTGATGGGTTCGAGCGGAAACGTACTCTTCTTCGGGGGCACTGCCGGTGAGGGCAAAGTAGGCGACTGCGGCCAACGAATAGACGTCGGTACGAGCGTCGAGTTGCCGGTCGCCGCGAAGCTGCTCCGGGCTGACATAGGCGTGGTCCCTTAGGATCTGGCCCATGAAGGTGATGTGTGGTTCGCCGGTGATCTTGGCCAGGCCAAAGTCGATCAGACGCGCCGGACCGCCTGGCGGAAGCAGGATATTCTCAGGACGAACGTCGCGATGGAGGACGCCGCGAGCGTGGCTGCAGTCGAGAGCGGCGGCCACGTGTTCAACCATGCGGCAGGCGGCATCGACAGAGAGCGGGCCCCGATCGGCGATGAAGTCGCCAACGTTCTCCGCCTTGATATGCTCAAGCGACATGGAGCGTGGCTCGACATCGGAATATTCGTAGAGGGAGACGACGTTTGGATGGTCGATCAACGAAAGCGCTATCGCCTCTCGGCGGAATCGCTCGATCGATTGGAAGCTGTCTGTCGGTTCCTGGACTTTGAGGATCGTACGGCGTCGATTCTTGAGGTCGAACGCGTCGAACACCGAAATGCCATGCTTTTCGGACAGATGACCCAGTATTAAGTTGATGCCCGACACACCGCGTCGTATGTTCAAAACGAGCCCCGAACTTTACTCACAGCGACATTTTAATCAGCATTCGGTATTAGTAACAAAACCTGTTCCAAATAAGGTTGCCTGCATAAACCGTGCCAAACAGCCATTTGCGATACCGGTTTCGCGGAAGTTTCCGACGGCATAGCAGATCGCGTTTCGGTCAGCCAGTGCCATCACGCAAGCCTGCTTCGAGGATTCATACGTAATTATAGGACATCTTACCGTGCCTGGCAATAGATACAGCCGGCTTTGTCTTAGGACCGAGAAATATTTGCGGACGCCGCTGGACCTTGCCCGGCTATTACCGGACTATCCGAGAGTACCGGTGGCTTACTCCCATCCACAGGGTCACGCCCCGATGCTACTTGGCCGGGTTGATTTGGATGAATCGATTATTCCACGATGTGTCGTAGACAATGTCGAAAGATTCAGGAGTGAGAGTTTGGCTGCCGTCGTGCCGCGCCGTAGCCACCGGCGAGCTCTCGGCAATAAGCGCGAACTAAAAAGGGGACATCGGTGAGGAAATATCGACCGAAAAGCCTCTTGGGCTCCTGCGCAAACCGGAAAGCCCACTCGAAGCCGCTCTGCTGCATCCAGAACGGAGCACGCTTGACCCGGCCGGCCGCCATCTCGAGCGCTCCGCCGATCCCTATCGACACGGGCACATCCAGGGTCAGCAGGTTCTGGTAGATCCACTTCTCCTGCTTGGGCGCGCCCAATGCCACGAGCAGAATTTGCGGTTCGGCCCGGCGCACGCGTTCCATAATGCGCGCCTGCTCTTCCTCTGAATCAAAATCATCGGCGGGTGGACAATACGATCCGCAAATGACGGCTTGCGGGAACTTATCCGTGATGGCCTCAACCGCGTCATGGGCGGCGCCGGGGCGTCCGCCCAAGAAGAAGAGTCGCAGGCCCAGCCGTTGGGAAGCCTCTGCGATCTTCCAGAGGAGGTCGCTCCCGGCGACGCGCTCCTGGATTGGCAGGTCCGGTGACGACAGTCGCGACAGCCAGAGGACCGGCGCGCCATCGGCGAGGACGAGGTCCGCCTCGCGATATGTCTCCACGAACTCCGGGTCGCGGTCGAGTTTGGCGAGATGGTCGAGGTTGCCCGTACAGACGAATCTCGGACGGTCGTTTCTGAGCGCGAAGTCGACGATCCTTTCGACAGCTTCCGCCATCGTCAGGTTGTCGAACCAAACGTTCGTGATTGGGACTCTAGGCTGCTCAACCATATAGGTATCTATAGTTGAGCCGACCCCAAATGGTTACGCGGCCGGGGTTTTACGTGAATTCGTGATTAGTCGAGCGCCGCGCTGGTTGGTGACGTACGCGACCGCCCACTCGAAGACACGTGCTGTCTCTAGGCGGCAAGCCTCCGCGGATATCGCGGAGGGTGGGGTGGCTCAGGCATCCTTGGGAGGCGGCGCCGTCGACGTACGCACCATCAGTGTAGCGTCGAAGTATACGGTGTGGTTGTCGTCCGCCTGACCGGCAAGCAGGTCCGTCAGCACCTTCGCCGCATGAGCGCCGATGTCGCGCATCGGCTGGCGCTGGGTCGTCAGGCCGACACCTGTGGCAGCGGGGATATCGTCGAAGCCGGTGACGGAGACGTCGCCTGGAACGCTGACGCCGAGCGTCGAAAGCTCCTCGATTAGGGCCATCGCCATGTCGTCATTGAAGCAGTAGATCGCCGTCTGTCTTGTGGACTTTGGCGCGGCTGCGAAGGCTTCCGCGTACTGCCGGATTCGGGCTCGGTTTAGGCCCCCGTACCAGACGAACTCCGGTGGAAGGTTAAGACCCAGGGCTTCCATCGCCGACTCGAAGCCGAGCCGACGAGGCCCGCGCCACGTAACCGACTCCTCCGAGATCGAGAAATAGCCGATGCGTTTGTGCCCGAGGCCCGCTAAATGCTCAACCAGCTCGCGGCCCGCTTTCACATCGTTTATGGAGATGCAGCGGACATCGGGCTCGTTGGGGTAGGCCCCGATGCAGACGAAGGGAACGCGGACCTCGAGCAGCGCCTTGACGAGCGACGGCTGCGCCAGCGGGGTCACCAGGAGGAGCCCGTCGGTGCGTCCGTCGCGGTATCGACGCAGGCCTTCGCCGTCTTCCGTCCACAGACTGCCGGTATAGATCGTGACGTCCTTGTGCAGCGAAACGGCGGACGCCATAATGCCGTCGAGGACCGGAGCATAGTACGGATGCGATAACGGCGATTGGTGCGATAGCGGCAATACAACGCCAAGCGTGTCCATCGGTTTGCGGTTCAAGCCGCGGGCGATCGCGCTCGGCTGGTAGTTCAGCTCGCGCATGGCCTCGAGAACCTGTCGCCGGGTCGCCTCGGAAACCGGGCGATTGTTCATCACATTAGACACGGTCATGTGTGAGAGGCCGCAGGCCCGAGCCACGTCGCGAATAGTCGGAGCTCTTTGCATTGAATAATTATAATACAAAAAAAATAATTACTCAATAGCATACGTCCGAGATTGTGGCGTTCGTCGCAAATATACCTTTGTTTTTCATCACGGTTTGCCGTTTTTTGTCGTCCGCTGCAAACTTTGTCGACGAGACCGGCATTTTTCGGAGTGATTTAGGGATGGCTGGGCGACCAATAATAGAATGTGAGCCAAGCAGTCGGACATTCATCGAAGCTTTTACGCCTACATTTACCAGCGAAAGCCCAGATGACATGCCGAGTTCACCGGAGCCCTGACGTCGTCGACGTCGCGGTCCGATCAGCGACGCTCACGGAAGGAGACGCCGACCGATGACGACGGTACTCGACACGCCTCAGGCGGTCGTCGGGCTGGAGCATGTGATTAACGCCCCCAAGCCTCCGGGCGCTCTGCCACACGACGGCAAGGTTGTGATCGCGCCGTGTGCAAACATGGCGAGGACCCTTCGTGACGAGGAGGAGCGGCATGAGTTCTGCAGCGACGCAGTCGAGGCGATGATCGAAGAGTACGCCAAGCACGTCGAGAGTTTACTCGACCCCCGTGCCGGCCACTCCCGGATCGAATACGCCTACAGTCGACTGCTCGGGTCGCGCGGCAACATCTGCCGACTCTGTCCACCGGGCGACATGACCAGGCTCGACAAGAAGGCCGTTCAGCGTTGGAGCTGGGCGGAGACACAACTACGGGACTATCTCGGCGCACGGGAAACCTTGCCGAGACTGATAGACATCGCTCAGCGCGTGGAACTTGGCTGGGCCGACAGCATGGAGCGCTATATCACAACGCTCTCTGCACGACTTGGCGATTGCGACATCCCGGACAAGCTCGGGATTCTCAAAGGAATCGATACCGTCGGTATGCATCTCGCCCAGCGCGAGATCTTCGAGCTCTCGCACACACTCGCGATACCGCTCGAAAATACCAACGCCGTCAAACTACGCGTGCGGCTGCTGGCGCTCTTCCTGACTCTGCATCGCTGCCGCTTCTCGCACGCCTACCCGGCGATCCAGAGCTACCGCCGGACTTTCCGCATTCACGACCCGGTCGCCTACCCCTGGTGGTTTGTCGACTGTCGCCTCACCGAACGTCAACTCAACTGGACCTACAAACGAATGCCGGTTGAGAACCTCGACTGGCGATTTTAGGTCGTGAGCAAAACGCTAACCGCGATGTAAGGGGCGGGATATATCAGCCTTGCCCCTTTGTCGTTCCATCCAGTTCCATCCAACTCCGTTGACCCTAAAAGTCGATCCGTTGGTCATTTTCTCTACGACCAAATAGCGATCCCTCCAGACATTTGGCGCCACGACGTCACTGCCGCGTTCCGGATCGCACAGGGCTGAGTCGCTGGACGGGAATGCCGGTGCGACGTCTGCGGTCACCTCACTGGACTTCGCCAACTCATTGGTGAAGCGGGTCATTCGACGCAGGTGGACGAGAAGTCCCACGATGCCTATCAGGTGATAATAGGCTGCGTTCGTGGCCACGAGCTGACGGACCGAAAATACATACACTGCGATTGGCAGCGCGACATGCCAGAGCGATGAGTTACGCAACTCCCTGGCTGACCTGACTACCTCCGCCTTTTCCTCTTCCGTCAGCGATCGTGTCAGTCGATCCGGCTCGGCGCTCCTTTTCCAGTACTCCCCCCGTAGCTCCACCGGCTCCGCTGCCTCATTGACAGAAACCACAAAGGGGTTTCGAAGCCGTATCCAGTTCGCCGACCACAATAACTCGCTTCGTGGGAGCATACAGAGGACGAGGTCATTGTCGATGGCCTGCCCGAGCTTCTTGATCAATACATCGTCAACATTCAGCGTGTGTACGCGGCCGGCAAACATGAGCGCATGCCCATCCGCGCCGTCCTTGAGGATACGGCGATCGCGTTGAAGGGGTGAACGATCGGTGAACAACGACGCGGGAATAAGGATTAGGAACAGGAGGATCAACATCACCGTGATGGCGATGTCGGTATTCCCGGTCGTGTTCGGAAAGTATTTAGCGTGAATCCACGTCGGCATTGGAATACATACAAAGGCAGCCACAGCTATTGCCATCGCCAGTATCGCTCCCCCCAACACCGTCCTACGTCCAATCCCGGCAATGTCCGATTGGTCCTGCCTCGACAAACGCACTTCGCCGTTCAGCGGCAGGCCGGCGCACCAGGCAATCACACGAGTCCCGTCTCCTTGGTCCATTTAGTAATCGTACCGCGCAATCGTAGAGTATCGACAGAGGATTCCAGACCAACCAAAGTTAATCAATCGCCGACACAGGATTGTTATCCTCGTTAAGGAGTTCGACCATGAATAAATCCGGATGTGGCCTGCATCTCATGATAATCGCGATGCTCGCCGTACTGTCCCTCACCGTGTCCTGCGCGATAGCTCGATCGTCGGCGCCCGCCACCGGCGTCTACCAGTTCACCATGAAGAACATCGACGGTCAGCCGGTGCCCCTCAGCAAATACCATGGCAAGGTCATGATGATCGTCAACGTCGCGTCTCTGTGCGGCAACACCCCGCAGTACGCGAAGCTCGTGGGCCTCGACAAGGAGTACCGCAAGCAGGGCCTGCGCATCCTTGGCTTTCCCGCCAACAACTTCGCGTCGCAGGAACCCGGCGACAACAAGTCGATCAAGGAATTCTGTACGAGCACCTACCACGTCACCTTCGACATGTTCTCCAAGATCTCCGTCAAGGGGGACGACCAGGACCCACTCTACAAGTACCTCACCGACCCGTCGACCGATCCCAAGTACGCTGGCGACATCGATTGGAACTTCGCCAAGTTCATCATCGGCCGCCACGGCGAAATCCTCGCGCGCTTCCCCGCGCACCAGGATCCCACGTCTCCCGAAGTCGTCGCCGCCCTCAAAGCGGCCCTGGCCGAAAAGTAGGAATGCCGATTCGCCCTTGCCGAAACCTTGACATCGAGTAATCGGCCAAGTATAATAACGTCCTGAAACGCCGAAGTGGTGAAATGGTATACACGCTAGTTTCAGGTACTAGTGCTCGCAAGGGCGTGGGGGTTCGAGTCCCCCCTTCGGCACCAAAATGAAAAGCCCCGATCAATCCGAATGGAAATGATCGGGGCTTTTTGCTTCCTTTAAATCTTACTCGTTCAAGTTATCTGATTAGTCAACAAGATAGTCAATTTGTTGACTATCTTGTTGACTAGTTGATATAATACAAAGGAGGGCTAACTCATGGTGACAATAACAGCGAGTGAAGCGCGTAACAATATAGGCAAGCTTTGGGACGCTGCTGCCACGGAGCCGGTATTGGTTGAGGCTGTAGGCAAGCCGGTCGCCGTGGTGATGAGTCCAGAGCAGTACAATCGACTTACCGCAAAGCCCCGCAAGCCGCGTGTGCTCGGTACTGGTGCAAGTCTGCTTGGTGGATTGGACGTGAACAGATTCCTTGCCACGTCCATTGACGAGGATTTTGCGGAGTACATCTGACCAATGAGGCTTTTGATCGACACCCAGGTGCTTTTGTGGGCTATCCAGGGAGATACAGAGTTCTTGCCACAGGGGATACGCGATTTGCTGATCGATCCGGAAAATGACGTCTTCGTCTCCATTGCGTCATACTGGGAAATCGCCACTAAGCATAAGAATAACATGCAA
>Ga0070660_100002883_pt1 | contig 11829 bp, 9 predicted proteins | sample KBSC33metaG_FD_64670 | JGI IMG/M metagenome (GOLD analysis project Ga0070660, IMG submission 64670) | Corn rhizosphere microbial communities from Kellogg Biological Station, Michigan, USA - KBS C3-3 metaG | ecosystem: Host-associated > Plants > Roots > Rhizosphere > Soil ... | reverse complement strand
AACCACGACACCGCATCGAAGCCGGGCAGGCCCTGCTCGGCGATCGTCGGGATCTCCGGCGCCGCCGGCGAGCGCTTCAGGCTGGTCACGCCGAGCGCGCGCAGCTTGCCTTCCTTCACCAGCGGCAGGCTCGACGGCATGTTGTCGAACATCATCGTCACCCGCCCGCCGAGCAGATCGGGGATCGCGCTTGCGCGGCCCTTGTACGGCACGTGCGTCATGTCGATCCCGGTCATCGTCTTGAAGAGCTCGCCCGAGACGTGGATCGACGTTCCCGATCCTGCCGACGCGAACGTCATCTTGCCTTCCCGCTTGCCGAGCGCGATCAGCTCCTGAACCGTCTTCGCCTGCACGTCGTTGTGGACGACGAGCAGGTTGGGCGTCGTCGCGAGCAAGGTCACCGGTGCGAAGTCCTTGACCATGTCGTACGGCATCTTCGGATAGAGCGCGCCGTTGATCGCGTGCGTGCCGACAGTGCCGACGACGATCGTCGTGCCGTCCGGAGCCGCCTTGGCGACGAAGTCGGCACCGGGGTTGCCGCCCGCGCCGGGCTTGTTGTCGACGATCACCTGCACGTTCCACGCCGGCGCGAGGCGGTCGGCGATCAGCCGCGCGAGGATGTCGGGCGCGCCGCCCGGCGTGAACGTGACGATGATGTGGATGGGCTTGCCCTGCGCGCGCGCTGCGGGAGCGGCGAGCGCGGCGACGAGAGCGACGAAAAGCGCGAGGAGGACGCGGACGGTCGTGCGAGGCATCGGTCGGCTCCGGTGGTGCGGCGACCGATTATTCGGCGCTGCGCCGCCGCGACGCGGCGGGTTTCCCCGTGAGCGTGCATCATCACGGGCGTGGAGACCTTCGCCATGCGCCTTTCGCTTCCGCTCCGCGCGATCGCCGCGGCGTCGCTCCTCGCCGCGCTCGCCGCGTGCGGGCTCTTCAAGGGCAACGAGGAGGTGCAGGCGATCGTCAACAAGCGCGTCATCGGCATGCCGGTCGGAGACTTCTTCGACCGCTACGGCCGACCGCGAACGCGCAGCGAGAAGCCCGACGGCGGAATGGAATACGACTGGATCTCGGCGGTGCCGTACGCCAAGCCCGGCGTCGAGGGCCTCGACGAGCGGGTCTGCAAGCTCGCGCTGACGAGCGATCGGCGCGGTCGCATCGACAGCGTCGTCGTGCGCTACGACGCGCAGGGAATGAAGAGCACCTCGCGCTGCGGCGAGATCTTCGCCGAAGGCTGAGCCTCGGGCGAACGTGACGCGAGACGCGGCGCGCACCGACACCGTCGACGTCGTCATCGTCGGCGCCGGGATCGGCGGACTGACGCTCGCGCTCGCGCTCGAGCACGCCGGCATCGGCTGCCGCATCTACGAAGCCGCCGCCGAGCTGCAGCCGCTCGGCGTCGGCATCAACGTGCTGCCGCACGCGACCGCCGTCCTCGAGACGCTCGGCGTCCTCGAGGCGCTTGAGCGCGTCGCGGTGGTGACGCGCGAGGCGGCATTCTTCAACCGCTTCGGCCAGCTCGTCTACACCGAGCCCGCGGGACGCTTCGCCGGCCATGCGACGCCGCAGCTCTCGATCCACCGCGGCGACCTGCAGGCGGCGCTGCTCGCAGCGGTGCGCGACCGGCTCGGCAGCGATGCGGTCGTCACCGGCCACGCCTGCGTCGGCGTCGACGACCGCGGCGGCGACGGCGTCCGCGTCCGCTTTCGCGATGCGGCGGGAGCGCCGCTTCCCGACGTCGCGGGCGCGGTCGTCGTCGGCTGCGACGGCATCCACTCAGCGGTGCGCAGGCACCTCTGGCCCGACGAAGGCCCGCCGCGCTGGTCGGGCGTCAACATGTGGCGCGGCGTCGTCGCCCACGCGCCGTTCCTGAGCGGCGCGACGATGGTCCGCGCCGGCTGGCTCTCGGTCGGCAAGATGGTGATCTATCCGATCCGCGACGCGATCGATCGCGAAGGCCGCCAGCTCGTCAACTGGGTCGCCGAGCTCGAAGCGGACGCGCCGGTGCAGCGCGACTGGACCGCACGCGGCCGCCTCGACGACTTCCTGCCTCGCTTTGCCGAGTGGCGCTTCGACTGGCTCGACGTCGTCGGGCTGATCCGCTCGACCGAGACGGTGCTCGCGTATCCGATGGTCGACCAGGACCCGCTGCCGCGCTGGAGCTTCGGCCACGTCACGCTGCTCGGCGATGCCGCGCATCCGATGGTGCCGCGCGGCTCGAACGGCGCCGGCCAGGCGATCCTCGACGCCGTCTGCCTCGCCGAGCGCTTGGCCGCACGCGGCGTCGGCGCCGCAGCGCTTGCCGAATACGATGCGATCCGCAATCCGGCGACCGCGAAGATCGTGCTCGCGAACCGAAGCACGCCGCCCGACGCGATCCTGCGCGAGGTGCACGAGCGCAGCGGCGACAAGCCGTTCGCGCGCATCGAGGACGTCGTGTCGCACGACGAGCTCGCCCGCATCGCCGAGCGCTACAAGGAGATCGCCGGCCTGCGCGCGCCGACGCGCTGAAGGTTCGATTCACCACCGAGGAGAGACCGCTTGCAATCCATCGCGTCGCTTCGTCGCAGAAGCCTCGTCGTCACGCTCGCCGCGGGAACGCTCGCGGCGACGCCGCTCGGGCGCGCTGTCGCCCAGTCGTGGCCAGGCAAGCCCGTGCGCATCGTCGTCCCGTTCACTCCCGGCACCGGAATGGACATCCTCGCGCGCACGCTCGCGCCGCACTTCCAGGCGGCGTGGGGGCAGGCGATCGTCGTCGAGAACCGCCCGGGTGCGTCGGGCAACCTGGGCGCCAACGCCGTCGCCAAGGCGCCGGCGGACGGCCTGACACTGCTGATGGGAGTCAACACGCTCGTCATCAACCCGGCGCTCTACGACAACATGGGCTACGACCCGCTCAAGGACCTCGCGCCGATCGGCCTCTGCGCCACCGGCTCGTTCCTGCTCGTCGCGAGCGCGTCGTCGAAGCTGCGCTCGGTCGACGAGCTCGTCCGCGAAGCGCGCGCGCGCCCCGGCAAGCTCGACTACGCGTCGCCCGGAATCGCGACACCGCACCACATGGCGATGGAGCTGTTCAAGCTCGAGGCCAAGGTCTCGATCACGCACATCCCGTTCTCGGGCACCGCGGGCGCGGTCAACGCAGTGCTGTCGGGCGACGTCCCGCTGATGTTCCTGCCGGTGCACGTCGCGATGGCGCAGGTCAAGGGCGGCAGGCTCGTTGTCCTCGCCGCGGCCGGCAACCGCCGCTCGACGCTCGCCCCCGACGTGCCGACGCTCGCCGAGCTCGGCTACCCCGGCGTCCTCGCCGAGCTCTGGTACGGCATGCTCGCTCCCGCGGCGACGCCGCGCGAGATCGTCGCGCGGATCCACGACGACATGACGAAGGCGCTCGCGCTTCCCGAAGTGAAGAGCGCTCTCGCTGCACAGGGCATGGAGGTCGCGCCGAGCTCGCCCGAGGAGATGGCGACGCTGATGCGGCGCGACGCCGCGCGCTGGGCCGCCGTCGTCAAGCGGCAAGGCATCAAGGCGCAGTAGGCACCAGGCATGAACGCCGATCGCAGCGCGTGGCCCCGTCTCGAGTACGCGGCGTGGCGCGACACCGGCGCGACGCTGCACCGCTGGACGCAGATCGTCGGCAAGGTACGGCTCGCGCTGACGCCTTGGCTCAACCATGGTTGGCAGGTGCCTCTCTACGTCACCGCGCGCGGCCTCGGCACGTCGGCGATCCACGTCGGCAGCGGCGACGCGTTCGAGGTCGACTTCGACTTCGTCGACCACCGCCTCGTCGTGCGCAGCTCGCGCGCAGCCGAACGCGGTTTCGCGCTCGCGCCGATGGCGGTCGCGGAGTTCCACCGCCGCTTCTTCGCCGAGCTCGCGGAGATCGGCGTCGACGTCGCGATCCACGGCGCGCCGAACGAGGTGGACGACGCGACGCCGTTCGCCGAAGACACGGCGCACGCGAGCTACGACGCGGCGGCGGTCGGCTTGTTCTTCCGCGCGCTCGCGCACGCCGACCGCGTGCTGCGACGCTTTCGCACCGGCTTTCTCGGCAAGGCGAGCCCGGTGCATTTCTTCTGGGGCAGCTTCGACCTCGCAGTGACGCGCTTCTCGGGACGCACCGCACCGCTCCACCCGGGTGGCATCCCGCACCTGCCCGACGACGTCGTCCGCGAGGCGTATTCGCACGAAGTCAGCAGCGCCGGTTTCTGGCCCGGCAACGACGCCTTCCCCGAAGCGGCGTTCTTCGCCTATGCGTATCCGCAACCGGAGGGCTACGCGAACGCCGCCGTCGAGCCGGCGGGCGCGCGCTGGTCGCCCGCGTTCGGCGAATGGCTGCTTGCATACGACGAAGTGCGCCGTGCGCGCGATCCGGAAGCGACCCTGCTCGCGTTCCTGTCTTCGACCCACCGCGCCGCCGCGACGCTGGCGAGCTGGGACCCCGCGCTCGATTGCGCGATCGGCGAGCCCCGGGTCCCGCGGCGCGTCTGACGCCAACGCAAGGCGCGCACGCAGCAGCAGTGCACGCTAGCTCCGCAGAGGTTGTGCACAGCCTTGTTCAACGCCTGCTGTGGACAACGCAGCCGACGCGGCGCGCGAGCTGACGGCAGTGGCCACCGAAGGCCGGTGGCGATCGTGCGCGAGGAGACGCGGCACGACGCCGGCCGCGATCTGATCGGTCGCTCGCCGGCGCGCACGTGCGCTGAGCGGAGCCGGCGCGCGGACCGCGCTCAGCCCCAGAACGGCTCGGCGTCGACGACGTCGCGCAGGTGCTTCGTACAGCGCGCGACGGCGTCGGGCTGCTGCGCCTTCAGCCAGCCGACGTTGAACCAGGCGCGCGGATCGCCGTGTTCGACGATCTGGTGCGCGAGCGAGCTCGCGACGACGAGGTCCATGAAGCTGCCGAGCGCGTCCTGCGCTGGCTCGAGCGTCCTCACGAACCGCTTGACGCCGCGCTCCTTGTAGAGCGGCGCGACGAGCTCGGCGAGGTAGCGCAAGCGCTTCAGCCGCTTGCGAACCGCGTGCCGCGACGGCTCGTCGAGCTCGTCGAAGCGCGCCGCGTCGCGGCGCAATCGCTTGTGCAGCTTGTCGAGGCGGCGCGCGACGAAGCGACCCGGGTCGTCGCCATCGCGCACCGCCCGCTCGGGGTTCGGTTCGAGGACGAACTCGAGGAGGTCGAGCAGCGCGTGCTGGAACGCCGGCGCGCGCACCGCCGCGACGGCGTCGATGTCGCCGGCTTCGGCGGCGAGGGCGGGCGCCGGCGATCCGGCGGCGCGCAGCCGCTGCTGCAGCGACGCCGCGACGGTCTCGCGGTCGCGCAGCACGCCGAGCGCGCGGAAGAGCGCGTCGGCGGGCGCTTGCCAGGCGTCGCCGAGCGCGCCGCGCCAGGCGCCGAGCTCGCGACGCAACGTGCGCAGCCGCCGCAGGCCGACACGCAGCTGGTGGATCGCTTCGGCATCGGCGTCGGCGTCGGCGACGACGCTGGCGTTGGCGAGCACCTGGTCGAGGCAGCTCTGCAGCATCGCGCGAAAGAGCGCGGCGCCGCCGGCCGCGGCTTCGAGCTGGGGCCGGCGCGCCTTGGTCGCGCGCGCAGCGTCGGGGTCGGCGAGGCGAGCGCCGCGCAACGCCTTGTGGATCGTCGAGACCCACATGCCATGCGCGTCGACGCTCGCGCGGCCGACCGCGATGAGGGCGCCGACGTCGCCGTCCTTGAGCTCGACCTCGAGCTCGGCAAGCGGCAGCGAGCGCTCGCCGGCGCGGACGACGCCGCGATCGAGCGCGACCTCGAGCTCGGCGCCGTGCGTCTCGATCCTGAGCGCGGCGCGGCGGATCGCGGTCGCGAACACCGGCGCGAGCTGCGCGTCGGCATCGTCGCCGAGCGCGCGCTCGAGCAGCGGCGCGGCGGCGCTGCCGGCGTGCAGCGCGAGATCGGGCGACGGTGCGCGGCCGGCGGCCGGCGGCTCGAACGTCACCGTCTCCTCGAGCCGCTCGATCGGCGACGCGCCCTCGCCCTTGACCGTCTGCTCCCAGACGCTTCCGGTGCGGCGCAGCCTGAGCGCGAGACCGGCGCGCGCGAGCCGGCGATCTGCGGTGTCGAAGTAGTGCGACTCGAGCACGAGTGTCTCCGCGCCGCGCGCGGCGAGTGTCGCTCCGACCGCCGTGGCGGCGGCCTCGGTCAAGCCGAGCTTGAGTTCGATCTCGGGCATGCCATCAAAGCGCCGGCAGCGCGCTCAACCAGAAGCGCAGTTGCGCGACCTTGATGTTGCCCTGGCGGTCGAAGTAGCGGCTTTGCCAGGCATCGGAGTCCAGCGAGAGCGTCGCCTCCGGCGCGCCGGGGGCGCGGGCGCGGTTCTGCAGCGTCCAGCGCCACGAGAAGTGGTCGTAGATGTCGAGCACGTGCGTCGCGTACGCGGCGGCGAGCGCGCGCTGGCCGCGGACGATGACGAGGTTCTCGTCGTTGTTGAACGACGCGCGGTGGCCGAGGTTGTGGCTGCCGCTCACCACGGCGCACGCCGGCGAGAACGGATCGACGACGATGATCTTGTCGTGCGTCACCGCGAAGCCGGCCGAGAGGATCTCCTTCTTCCAGCCGGGCGGGACGTCGTCGTCGAGCGCCTGCGCCTGAATGACACGCGGATCCTGCTTGCTGCCGGTGCCGTGCAGCTCGTAGGCGAACGACTCTGCGGCGGTGGGATTGGTCACGCAGCCGCGCACGAACAGGTTCTTGTTCGCCTTCTGCGCCGCTGCGGCCCAGGTGGCGACATTCGGCGAGCCGGGAAAGAAGACGAGGAAGAGGACCGCTTGCTGCGCGCCCGCGATCAGCTGCGCGACCTCCTTCATGTCAGGCGGCGGAACTTCCCTCGCGATCGATGCGCGCAGCTTGGGCGTGTTCGGCGAGAACCAGCTGGTCGCCTTCGCGCTGCCGGCGAACGCGATCGTCTTCGCCGTCGCACCCCACGTCCTCAGCGGTGCCGCCTGCAGCTTGGCCGGGTCGCCTCCGGCAGCGAGCGTGTCGGCGGCGAGCCGCTTCCAGTCGTCGAGGTAGCGACGCGCGAGCGCGGCGTCGTCGCAGACGATCGTGTTGTTCGTTTGCGCGCACAGGCCGGTCGAGGTCCAGTTGGTCGAGCCGAACAGCACGGCCTTCGCCGTGCCGTGGCGGTCGACGTAGACGACGTACTTGTTGTGGCCGATCTGGCCGTTGGCGAGCATGCGGTCGATCAGCTGGCCCGCCGTCTTCGCGAGCCGCAGGCGCGACGCCGCGTTGCCGTCGCTCAGCGCGCTCGCGCTCTGCGCGTCGCCGGCGTCCGGGTTCGAGAGGATCAGGTGCAGGCGCTTGCCGGCGCCTTCGAGCGCGCCGATCAGCTCGTCGTCGCCGAGCTCGTAGAGCGCCGCGTAGAGCGCGCCGCCGGCCCTGGCGCGGCCGACGAAGGCGAGCAGCGCCGGGATCATGTCGCCGGCGAGACTCGTTCGCAGCGCACCCTGCGGCTTGGCGATCGCGGCGAGCAGCTTCGACTTCGAGGCCTTGCCGCCGAACGCGTTCGAGACCCGCTGGGTCGAGATCAGGCCGCGGTTGAAGACCGCGGCGACGCCGGGCGCGACGACGGGCGAGATCGCGATCTCGTTCGAGACCACGAACGCCACCTTCATCGGTTTCAGCTTGCCGGGCGTGCCGGCGAGGGGAACGATCTTGTAGCGAAAGCGCCGCGAGCCGACGCGGTCGGCGACGAGGCGCGCGTACGGGTCCTTCCAGTAGAACTTCTGGACCGGGAACGACGCCGTCGTCTGCCCTCGCCTGGCGACAAAGCCCGGGAAGACCGCCATCGACGGCAACGGCGTCTCGGTGCCGGCGGCGTCGATCCGGTAGACGGCAAAGCCCATGCAGCCGGCGAGCTTGGTGCCATAGCTCCAGGCGACGACGACGACGTCGTTGTCGCAGAAGGCGATGGCGTTCTGCATGCCGGCTCCCGTTGTCGGTCGAATCGCTCCAGTCTAGGAGTTTCCCGCACGCGCTCCGCGGGATTCCCGATATCCGGATTGCCGCCGGATCGCCAGAATGGGTCGACCAGAACGAGACAGGAGACGACTCTCATGGGCATCACACGACGCGACCTTCTGCAGACGGTCGGGGCCGCCGGCCTCGCCTCGCTCGCCGGCACGTCCCGCGCGCAGGCCGGGACGCTGAAGATCTCGCACCAGTTCCCCGGCGGCACGATCAACGAAGGCGACTTCCGCGATCGCCTCTGCCGGCGCTTCGCCGCCGACATCGAGAAGCGCAGCAACGGCGCGTTGAAGGCGCAGGTCTATCCCGGCTCGTCGCTGATGAAGACGGTGGCCCAGTTCTCGGCGATGCGCAAGGGTGCGCTCGACATCAGCCTGTATCCGCTCTCGTACGCCGGCGGCGAGGTGCCCGAGACCAACATCGGCCTGATGCCGGCGCTGGTGCCGAGCTACGACGTCGGCGCGGCGTGGAAGACGAGCGACGTCGGCAAGCAGCTCACCAAGGTGCTCGACGAGAAGGGCATCATCGTCCTCAGCTGGATTTGGCAGGCCGGCGGCGTCGCCAGCCGCGCCGCGCCGCTGGTGCAGCCCGAGGACGCCAAGGGCATGAAGGTGCGCGGCGGCAGCCGCGAGATGGACATGATGCTCAAGCAGGCCGGAGCTTCGGTGATCACGCTGCCGTCGAACGAGATCTACGCGGCGATGCAGACCGGCGCGATGGACGCGGCGATGACCTCCTCGACGAGCTTCATCTCGTTCAAGCTCGAGGAGATCGCCAAGCATTTGACGAGCGGCCGCAACAAGGCGTACTGGTTCATGTTCGAGCCGCTCCTGATGTCCAAGGAGGTCTTCGCCAAGCTGCCGAAGGCGCAGCAGGACATCGTCATGGCGGTCGGCGCCGAGCAGGAGAAGTTCGCGACCGACGCCGCCAAGGCCGACGACAAGATCGCCGCCGACGTCTACGCCAAGGCCGGCGCCAAGGTCTGGGACCTCGACGAGGCGACGGTGAAGAAGTGGCAGGCGATCGCGCGCGATACCGCCTGGAAGGACTACGGCGCACGCGGCGAAACCGAGGCCGCACTCCTCAAGTCGGCCCAGAAGCTGATCGCGTGAGCGGCCCCGCACGGCCGCTCCGAAGGGGCCGCTCCGTCCCGCCTGGCGGGACCGCGCGCAGCGCGAGGGTGCCCCGTTGAGCGGGCCGCTCGCCGGCGCCGCGAGCGCACGCGCGGCAGCGGCCGACGCGGCGCTCGACGTCGCCACCGACGCCGAGGTCGCGCCGGCCGGCACCGCGTCGGCCTTCACCCTCGCCATCGATCCGGCGACGCCGCGCGCGCTGCTGCCGCTCGCGCGCGCGCTCGCGCAGGTCAATCGCGTGATGACCGCGATCGGCATGCTCGCGCTGCTCGCCGCGTCGGTCGTGTTGACGTCGAGCGTTCTCACCCGTTACTTCCTCCATGCGTCGACCGACTGGCAGGACGAGACGGCGGTCTTCCTCCTCGTCGGCGCGACCTTCCTGTGCGGCGCGTTCGTGCAGTCGATCCGCGGCCACGTCGGCATCGAGGCGGTTTCCACGTTGCTATCGAGGCGAGCGAACGCGATGCGAAGCGTCGCGGTCGACGCGCTCTGCCTCGCGTTCTGCGGCTTCTTCGCGTGGAAGTCGTGGACGCTGCTGCACGAGGCGTGGGTCGACAAGCAGACGACGTCGTCGACGTGGGGGCCGCCGCTCTGGATCCCGTACGTGCTGATGGCGGCCGGAATGACGCTGCTGACGCTGCAGCTCGTGATCCACGTCGTCGCCAGCGCCAACCGCGTGCGCGAGATCGCGAGAGGCGGCTGATGTCGATGCTCGCGCTCGGGCTGACCTTCACCGCGGTCACGCTGCTGTTCCTGATGTCGGGCGCGCCGATCGCGTTCGGACTCGGCGCGGTCGCGGTCGTCTTCATGGCCTTCTTCATGCCGGCGGCGTCGCTCGACACGATCACGCAGAACGTCTACGAGGAGATGGCGTCGATCACGCTGCTGTCGATCCCGCTCTTCATCCTGAAAGGCGCGGCGATCGGGCGATCGCGCGCCGGCCAGGACCTCTACGCGGCGCTGCATGCTTGGATGGGCCGCATCCCCGGCGGCCTCGGCATCGCCAACGTCTTCGCGTGCGCGCTGTTCGCGGCGATGGCCGGGTCGAGCCCGGCCACGTGCTCGGCGATCGGGTCGGCAGGCATCCCCGAAATGCGCAAGCGCGGCTACTCGCCGGGCTTCGCCGCCGGGATCATCGCCGCCGGCGGCACGCTCGGCATCCTGCTGCCGCCGTCGATCACGATGATCCTGTACGCGGTCGCCGCCGAGCAATCGCTCGGCCGGCTGTTCCTCGCCGGCATCGGGCCGGGGCTTCTTCTCGTCGGCCTCTTCGCGGCCTACGCGATGCTGCGTTACCGCCGCGAGCACAAGAGCGCGCTGGCGGCGCACTCGACGCACGGCACCGCGTCGGCGCTGCTCGACGTCGACCGCTTCACGCTGCGCGAGAAGGTCGAGATGCTGCCGCGCGTGCTGCCGTTCGTGATCCTGCTGATCGGCGTCATGATCGCGCTCTACGGCGGCTTCGCGACGCCGTCGGAGACCGCCGGCCTCGGCGCGCTGCTCGCGCTCGTCCTGATCGCGATCGTCTACGGCGTCTGGCGCGTCAAGGACGTCGCGCCGATCCTGTCGGCGACGCTGAAGGAATCGACCATGCTGATGTTCATCATCGGCATGTCGCTGCTGTTCTCGTACGTGATGAGCTACCTCCACATCAGCCAGTCGATGGCGCAGTGGATCGTCGCGATCCACCTCTCCAAATGGCTGCTGCTGGCGGCGATCCTGCTGCTCGTCATCGTCCTCGGCTTCTTCCTGCCGCCGGTGAGCATCATCCTGATGACGGCGCCGATCATCCTGCCGCCGCTCAAGGCCGCGGGGTTCGACCTGATCTGGTTCGGCGTCCTGATGACGATCGTCATGGAGGCCGGGCTCATCCACCCGCCGGTGGGGCTCAACATCTTCGTCATCAAGAACATCGCGCCGGACATCCCGCTCGGCGCGATCATCTGGGGCGTGCTGCCGTTCGTCGTGCTGATGTTCGTCGCGGTCGTCGTCATCTGCGTGCTGCCGGAGATCGCGACCGCGCTGCCCGACGCGGTGATGGGCGCAGTGCCCGCGCGCTGACGCCCGTCAGCGGTCCGGCGCCGGCAGCGGCCGCGCGACGACGGCGCCGGCTTCGCCATGGGTCGGCAGGTCAGCGATCGGAGTCACGGCGCGTCGGGGCGGTCGCGCGCGACGAGCGCGAGGTACGGCTCGATGGCACGGCCGCCCAGCGGCTTGACCATCACGCGCAGCAGGTTCGTGCGCTGCCCCATCTGCAGCGGCCCGCGCTCGCGCACCTGCGCGTACCCCGAGCGCGCCCAGAACCGCTCGGCGCGCGCGTTGCCGACGACGACGCCGAGCCGGATCCAGTGCGCGCCACGCGCGACCATCCAGTCCTCGAGCTGCGCGTACATCGCGTGCGCCTGCCCGCCGCCGTGCAACGCGGTGGCGACGATGAAGAGCCCGATGTGCCAGACGTGCTCGGCGATCAAGTCGCCGACGACGGTCGCCATCGCGACGAGCTCGTCGTCGCGGCCGAACCAGCCGAGCAGGAACATGTCGCGGTACGCCATGCCGGCCGGCGGCACGTCGCGGAACTCGCGCTCGGCTTCGTCGGCGCGCGGCGGCTCGCCGCTGACGGCGAGGAAGTACTCCGGGTTGCCGTCGAAGAAGCGCTGCAGCGCCGGGAGGTCGCCCTCGCGCAGGACGCGCGGCTCCGGG
>Ga0070660_100002882_pt1 | contig 11829 bp, 9 predicted proteins | sample KBSC33metaG_FD_64670 | JGI IMG/M metagenome (GOLD analysis project Ga0070660, IMG submission 64670) | Corn rhizosphere microbial communities from Kellogg Biological Station, Michigan, USA - KBS C3-3 metaG | ecosystem: Host-associated > Plants > Roots > Rhizosphere > Soil ... | reverse complement strand
CCGAAGAACTGTTGGGATCATTTGTCATCGAAACCGTGACGTGCGTGCCCTGGCCGGGCGCCGATTCGACGCTCCACTCGCCGCCGACGGCTGCCGCCCGATCGCGCATGATGTGCAGGCCCCAGCCATGGTCCTTTGCAGGCCGACGGCACGCCAGCGGGTCAAAGCCGCAGCCATCATCCGCGATGGTCAAGCGGCTCCGGTCGGACGTGGGGGCGATTGTCACGGTAAGCTTTTTCGCGCGCGCGTACTTGGCTGCATTGGCCAGTGCCTCCTGCGCAATACGGAAGAAGGCTTCCTCGGCGGCCACGGGCAAGCGCCGGCTTGTTCCCTGCTCGACAAACGTCGCCGCGAGTCCGGTCCGCTTCGCGAACTGGTCAACGTACCAGCGTAGAGCCGCCTTCAATCCATAGTCGTCCAATACCGCGGGCCTCAACTCGGTCATCACATCGCGGATGCAGTCGCTCGTTTCGTCGACCAGCTTCAGTGAATCCGCCAGGCATGCGCTAAGCTGCGGCACCATGACATGCGCTGACTTGGCCTTGGCGATGGTCAAGTTGATGTTCAGCGCCGTGAGCTTCTGCCCCACAAGGTCGTGCAGCGCGTTGGCGAGGGTCCGCCGCTCGGTCTCCTGCACCTCGACCAATCGATGGGAGAGGATGCGCAATTCAGATGCGTATCGACGCAATTCGCGTTCCGCGATTTGTTCCTTGGATATGTCGCGCAGCGAGGCCGCGAAGAGACTTTGCGGCGTCACCTGGACTTGAGTGACGGTAAGCTCGACCGCAAACTCCGTGCCGTCGCTCCTCATGGCGGTGACTTGTACTCGTTTGTCCAGCAGTGATGACTGACCCGTGGTCAGATAGCGTTTCATCCCACGATGATGGGCGTCGCGCATGGCTAACGGAATGACGAGTTCGGCAACGTCCTTGCCCACGACCTGGTCTCTCGCGTATCCGAACGTGCGTTCGGCCGCCGGATTGAACTCGATGATCCTGCCGTTACGATCGATGTCCATCGCGGCATCGTCGCTGACCAGTTTCAAGATCGCGCGGCCGATGCGTCCCAGACCGTTGATGGCGACTCGGGTGCTCATAAGGCTAGTGTTCCGCTGGCTAGTCGTGCTTAGACGATCATCAGATCACGCTGCAGCAAGGTGCGCATCGAGGCTGATCTCGAGGCCGGCAAGCGCTTGCGACACGGGACATTCGGCCTTCGCTGCATTGGCATGCTGCATGAAAGTGGCACGATCGATGCCAGGGACTCTAGCCTCACAGGTGAGGTGGCTCCGGGTGATTCTGAAGCCGCCATCCTGCGGCGATATCGTCACCTGTGCGGTCGCGTCGACATAATCCGGCTCGTGACCTGCCTTGCCCAGGATGAGCGACAGCGCCATCGCGAAGCAGCTCGCATGGGCCGCACCCAGCAGCTCTTCCGGGTTGGTGCCCATCCCACTCTCGAACCGTGAGCTGAAGGAGTACGGCGCCTTGAACGCCCCGTTGCCGAAGTCGACCTGGCCCTTGCCCTCCTTGACGCTTCCTTCCCAGCGGGCGTGTGCCTTGCGTGTTGGCATGTAAAACTCCCTTCAAGGAGAGAGGCAATGGGCGTGCGCTTCGTTGCGTCCGCCGATCCGCTTCAAGCTTACGGCCGAGGGGCGGGTCACCGGCGTCACGTGCGACGCCCAGGTCTGGTGCACGTTCAAGCAGCGGTTGGCGCGCGAAGACCGATGCTCCTTGCTGGATCGACAACTCACCGTCCTGTAGCACCATCTTGACGGCTGGCCTCGAACAGAAACCAGGTTCGACGCTCGGTTTCATCGATCCAGATCTCGATCAGGCTTGTAGTGGCGACATCGCGATGCTCTTCGCATACGTTATGCGCCTCACGCAGGCGCGCCGCCAACGTCTTGTTGTCATCCCGCAATTCGGCGAGCATGTCCAGCGGCTCGACGTAGTCCGCATCGTTGTCCAGTAGACGCTGAGTGCGCGAGATGTGCCCGATTGATTTGAGTGTCGATCCGCCTACCTTTCGAATGCGTTCTGCGACGGGGTCGGTCATCGCAAGAATCTGGCCCGCCTGTTCATCCAGCAGCAGATGGTAATCACGAAAGTGCCGCCCGCTCATGTGCCAATGGAAGTTCTTCGTCTTCAGGTAAAGAGCAAACGCATCTGCCAAGATCCCATTCAGGGCTGCGGCGACGTCCTTGGTCGCCGCAGCGTTGAGATCGGTCGAAGTGGTCATTTGCGCCATCCGTCTCGCCTTAAGGTCATGCATCTTTTCCGCGTTGCTGCTCATTTCCGGCGCTCCTGGTGCGCGACAACGATCCAGTTATAGCAACGCAATTCGCTTGCCACAGTCGGCAATCCTTGACCTACAGTGTGGGGAATTCACGACATGCGCCTGCACAGCCACGGGCCCCAGGTGCGCTTCCGCCATGGCCATCCCGACGCCGTTGGCGAAGCCTTGGCGCAGCGGGCTCGTCGTTGTCTCGACGCCCGGCGCAACGCCGCGCTCGGGATGACCCGGCGTCATGCTGCCCCACCGGCGAAATCGCTTGATGCGTTCCAGAGGAAGATCGTAGTCGGGGCCGCGCGCTCGCCGGGCGAGTCGTGCTGCGCGAATACGGTTTTACCGTCGAGAATGTGGGCGCTCGCGCGCTCGCCCTTCTCGAAGATCGAGCATCGACGGCGCGCTGATAAGGACGCGGCGCCCTGTGATCAACCGGGAAGCGTGTAACGCGCCTCGATGGCGGCGCATACCAGCACGCGAGTCTGCGCCGGGTCGAGATCGACACGCCTCTCGATATCTTCGACGGCCGCGGCGAGGCCCTCGTTCTTGATCACGTCGCGCATCCAGCGCGAGTAGTCGTTGCGGCGCAGGTGGAACAGCCAGGTCTCCTCGCCGATGCCTCGGGCGATCTGGCAGAACACATTGAGGTTCTGCGCCTTGAGGTTGTGCTTGCCCGTGGGACCGCGGAAATAAAAGCTGTTATAGCGCACGTCGCCCTCGGCATACTTACGGCGGTGACGAATGCGCTCGGCCTGCCCGGGTATGGCGTGGATCGGAAAAGGCGCCTCGGCGGAATGTACGAACCAGCAGATCGCCTGGTCCTGTTCGTGCGCCCCCGAAAACTCCACCGGCGCTCGACCCGTCGCCGCGGCGAACTCCCCAAGAGTCTTGTCCGGCGATGGGCCCACCGCAATGATGACGTCCATCCAGGCCAGGATCGAAGGCGTGAGACGCTCGGGATGCACCGTTACGAAAACACACTCCCTGAAGCGGGGCGGCACATGTCCCCATCCCTGGGGCAGCAGGTGGTGCGCCTCGTCGATCAGGAGCCAATGCGGCCGGCCGGTGCGCACTCGCATGGCCAGCAGATGCGGCAGCAGGTCCGCGAAATACGCCGGCCGGTCGGCGAGGGCAATACCGAGCAGGCTGACATTCGCGTGCACGTAGGGATCTCGCAACACCGCCATGATCTCGGCGACACCGGGTGCGTGATGTTGGTCCCCGATCGTCACCAGCGTCTGCAGGTTCACGTAGTCGCCTTCCGGATCGATCACGCAGAGCTGGTATAGGTGCTCGGCAAAGCGCTCGATAAGACCGGTCGCGAGCGTCGACTTGCCGCTGCCCGAGGGACCCGCAACCAGGACGTTGTTGCCATAGGGCGGCAGCCACACCGTCGCGCCGTCGAGCCGGGTGCCGAGCGCGACATGACGACGCGTGAGCCGCACATCAACAGGCTCGAGATCATTCGCAATCAATTCGTCGATCAGCTCCACGACGCCAGCGCCCGCCTCCCCTGCCGTCACGAACGCCGCGACAGCCTTGATCGAATCGACTGCATTGGCGACCGCCACCGGGCACTCGGCCAGTTGCAATAAGGAATGATCATTCTCCGCGTCGCCGACCGCAACGGCTTCGTGCGGGGACATGCCGAGATGGCGCAGCGCGAGCTTCATGCCCGAAGCCTTGTTGATGCCGGCCGGTAGCACCATTACCGCCTGGCGGTTGAAAATCACCTGCAGCTCGAGGCCCACCTCACGGATCGCCTCCATCACGCGCGCTTCCTGCGGCGCATGCGTCGCGACGATGACGTTGCCCACCTCGAGCGGTTGCACGCCGCGGCGGCGTAACGCCGCGACGAATCGATCGGATGGCGGCTCGCCCAGCAGCGTCACGTCGCGGCTTCGCGGGTCGTAGACGACCGCGCCGTTCTCGGCAACCACATAGTCGAAAAGGTTGCTGCACGAGCAAACGCGCAACAAGTCGTCCAGCGTGCGCCCGGTCACCAGGATCGCCCGCCGGCCGGACGCGCGCAGCCGAGCGAGCGCGTCGCGCGTTGCATCGGCGACCTGGCCGTCCGACGCCAGGGTGCTGTCATAGTCGGTCACCAACGCGAGGTAGCGCATTAGGGGCGTAGCGGAGGTTCTGGCGTATTCACCCGACCCGTGGATGGACTCACCGCTGCCACAGAATGCGAGTGGCTTCCAGCGGAACGGCAACGCCGGAGCGATTTGGTATCACCCGCGCCGTGTAGTCGCTCGCCGGACGCGTTGCGGGCACACGTGCCGAGTAGACGTAGCCGTGCGACGCGTCTCCGGACTGCGGCAAGCGCGTCGCCTCGAAGCGCGACGCTTCGGCGCTGCCGGCGCCGGCGGCATAGAACTCTATCCGCACGGCACCGGGGTCGAGCTCGCCCAGAGTGACCTTCACCTCCAGCAGGTGGTGGCCGTCTTCGCTGCCGGCCTTGGCCGCGCTGAATCGGAGCGCCGGCCATTCTCGTTCCAGAGCGCGCTTCCAGTGCACTATCTGCACGCCCAGCGCGCCTTTGTCGGCAGAACGCTCGCGGTAAGCCGACGCAGCTCGAAGGTAGTGTTGCTCGACGTATTCGCGGACGGTGCGGTTGCTGGAAAAATGCGGCGTCAATCTCGCCATGCTTTCACGCATCCGTGCGACCCAGGCGGTGGGGATACCCTGTGCATCGCGGTCATGGAATTGCGGGATCACCTCGCGTTCCAGCAAGTCGTAGAGCGCATCGGCGTCCATCGCGTCCCATGCCGGGTCGTCGCCGTGCTCCTGACCATCGCCGAGGCCCCATCCGAGTTCTGGTGTGTAGGCTTCCGCCCACCAGCCGTCGAGCTCCGACAGGTTGATGCCGCCATTGACAAGGACCTTCATGCCGCTCGTCCCGCTTGCTTCCCACGGTCGCCGCGGCGTATTGAGCCAGACATCCACGCCCTGAACCAGAGCCGCGGCCACGAGCATGTCGTAATCGCCGATGAAAATCACGTGCTCGCGTGCTTCGGGACGTCGGATGAACTGCATCCACTCGCGTATCAAAGCCTGACCTGCTTGGTCCGCAGGATGCGCCTTGCCGGCGAGAATGAGTTGCACAGGGCGTCGCCGATCGGTCAACAGTCGCAGCAGACGTTGCGGGTCGCGCAGCAGGAGATTCGTTCTCTTGTAGGTCGCAAAGCGGCGCGCAAACCCGAGGGTCAGTGCATCCGGATGAAACCGACGCTCCGCGGCCTCTATCTCCGCCGGTGCTGCCCCTGACGCCGCGAGTTGTCGCGACAATTGCGTACGAGCAAATTCGACGAGCGACGCCCTGCCGGTGGTGCGAAGTTGCCAAAGCACCGCATCGGAGACGCCGCGAATGTGCTGCTCGAGCGCGTCGGTCGGGCGCAGCCAGCGCTCCTTGCCGCAGGCACTGGTCCAGACCTCGTCTGCCGCCGCGGAGTCCCACGTCGGCATGTGAACGCCGTTGGTGACGTGTCCGACCGGCACCTCGTCAATCGGCCACCGCGGAAAGAGCGGTGCGAAAAGCCGCCGACTCACCTTGCCATGCAGGCGGCTCACGCCATTCACCGCACCGCTGCCGCGGATCGCGAGATAGGCCATGTTGAAATTCTCCGCAGCGTCGTCCGGACGCTCGCGCCCAAGCGCCAGCAAATCGTGCCGCGTGATGCTGAGCTCCCTTTCGGCGTAGTCGCCGAGGAAGCGTTCGACAAGAGCGGGGGCGTAACGGTCGAAGCCCGCGGCCACTGCGGTGTGGGTCGTGAAAAGATTGCCTGCTCGCGTGACCGCCAGCGCGACATCGAACCGCTGCCCGGTCTGTTGCATGAAGCTGCGCGCGCGTTCGAGCACGGCGAATGCCGCGTGCCCTTCGTTCAGGTGGCACACTTGCGGCTGTGTGCCAAGCGCAACGAGCAAGCGCCATCCGCCGATGCCGAGTACCAGCTCCTGCAACAGGCGTAGATCGGGCCCGCCGCCGTAGAGCTCGCTGGTGATCCCCCGGTCTCCGGGCAAGTTCGCCGCGTCGTTGCTGTCCAGCAGGTAAAGCTTCACTCGGCCGACCTGAACCTGCCACGCGCGCAGCCATAACGGACGACCCGGCAGATCGACTTGCAGCCGCAACCAATCGCCGCTCGGACGTCGCAACGGCGTGATGGGCAGCTGTCCCGGATCGTTGTACGGATAGATGGCCTGTTGTGCGCCGTCGCGGTCGATCACCTGGTGGAAATAGCCTTGCTGATACAGGAGCCCCACGCCGAAGACCGGTACGCCGAGATCGCTGGCGGCCTTGAGCTGGTCACCCGCCACGTTACCGAGTCCCCCCGAGTAGATTGGCAGCGCCTCGCTTAGCATGAACTCCATGCTGAAATACGCGACGCACGTCAGGGTTGATCGCGGATGGGCCTGCTGAAACCACGCCGGCGCCTGTGCCGCCTGGCGTCGGGCTTCGACGAGATCATCGATGGTTTTTCGGAATCGGGCATCACCCGACAGGCGCTCGATGCGCTCCCGAGAGACCGTCTGCAGAACGCCCCATGGGCTATGCGTCAGCTCCCATAGCTCGGGATCGAGCTGGTGCCACACCGGGTCGGCGGCATGATTCCACGACGAGCGCAGATCCAGCGCGAGCTCCGCAAGCGCATCGAATGCGTCGACTTGGCCCGGAAGAATTCCGCAGACCGGATTATTCATTCGGCCACCTGGCCGGACAGCGCGGCGTTGACGATGACGTGCGCTTCCTCCACGATGCGCTGCAGGTGATCCGCTCCACCAAAGCTCTCCGCATAGATCTTGTACACCAGTAGATCGGCCCCGTCGGCGTGTCTATGCGGGAACCATCGAGCGTCGCGCGCTTGCCGTTGCTCTCCATCGTCAACTGCTGGAGCTGAGCCGGCAAGCGCGCGAGGCATCGCTCGTAGGGCAGCACCGCGGCCGTTGGTGCATCGAGGAAATCGTTGTTCCACACGGCGATGAGTCCCATGAGCACCGGCAGGTTGCGATCGAACGATCCGGTCCGGAAATGTCGGTCGGACCACTTCCACAGACGAGGCCGCCTCGCAGCGAAGTATCGGGACTGTTGGAGGATACCGACGCGCCAGTAGCGAAGCTATAGGCAAATCCCGACAATGGCAGCCGGCTGTTCTTGACCCGTGATGATCCGCAAGTCGGTTGCCGATTTCCTCCCGCAGCCTGTCGAACTCGGACGCCCAAAACACAGGGGATTAACGTCGCAGCCAACGCAGCCACGCCGTGGACCGCCGCTGCCCATACGACAGAGCGCGTGTGCGCACATAAGCGTCGGCGGCCTTCCTGATCGCTTCAGCCTGCGTCGGATAGGCGTGAATGACGCGGGCCAGCATGCGCAGACCCACGCCAGCGACGATCGCCAGCGTCATTTCGCTGATCATCTCGCCTGCATGACGAGCGACAATCGTCGCACCCAAAATGCGGTCGGTCCGTTCCCGGACACTGATTTTCACGAAGCCTACCTCCTCGTCGTCCGCGATCGCGCGATCGACGTCGTGCAACGGAATAGTGAAGGTCTTCACCGGGATATTCCGCTCGCGCGCCTGCCTGGCATAGAGGCCCACATGCGCGATCTCCGGATCCGTGTAGGTGCACCAGGGAATCGTCAATTCGCTCAGCCGTCGGCGCCCGCCGAACAGCGCGTTTTCGACCACGATGAGAGCCGACGCCTGCGCGGTATCATTGAACTTGTGGTCGAGACAGACATCGCCGGCGGCATAGATGCGCCGATTGCGCGTTCGCAGAAAGTCGTCGACCTGCACGCCATGCTGCGGGTCGGCGTCCACGCCGGCAGCCTCGAGGTCTAGGCCGGTGGTATTGGGCACACGTCCGGTGCCCGTCAGAATCGCATCAACCACGACGGTGCTGTGATAGTCGTCGCTGACGAGATCGACGAGCTTCGCGCCACCATCGACGTGTACGTTGAGCACTCGAGTGTTGAGCCGTACCTCGATACCGTCCCGCGCGAACGAATCGGACAGTATCTGCGCGGCGTCGCGTTCCTCCCGCGGAAGGAACAGTGGACGCTTCTGGACGATCGTCGTCTGCACGCCCAAACGGCAAAATGCCTGCGCCATTTCGCAGCCGAGCGGACCGCCGCCGATCACCAGCAGTCGCCGAGGTGGCCGCGTCAGGTCGAACGCGTTCTCGTTGGTCAAATACCCAGCCTGGGCGAGACCGGGAATCGCCGGCGTGTCGGGGCGCGCACCGGTTGCAATCAGCGCCTTTCCAAAGTGCAAGGTCGCGCCCTCCACTTCGAGCGCATCGGCTCGAGTAAAGCGTGCCTGACCGAAGAACAGGGCTATGCCGGCCGCGGTCAACTGGCGCACTGAATCCGAACGACTGATGCGGGCTCGAACGCCGCGCACGCGCTGCATCACTGCCGGGAAGTCGACACGGACATCGCCCGGGATGCACGCGCCGTACCGGTCGGCATGGCGCATCTCTGCATACAGCCGCGAGGTGCGCAGGAGCGCCTTGGACGGCACGCAGCCGGTGTTCAGGCACGTGCCACCAAGCAGGTGACGCTCGACCAGCGCGATCTTCGCGCCTCGTGACGCCGCGGCTTGCGCGGCGACCAGTCCGGCCGTGCCGGCACCAACAATCACGAGATCGTAGTGTGGCGCCGGTGCTGGATTGCGCCAATTGGCCGGCCGGACGTTATCGATACGCTCTCGCTCGGCACTGTCGCGCACGAGTGGCGCGCCGCTGCCGAGTTGGACCGTTGCTGCGCGGTTCAAGGTTGGCTCCTCAACCAGCCACCGGTGAATCCGGCGCGCCGCAACCCATCAACGACATAGGGGCACGTTCGCATCAGTCGCCAAATCAGCTCCGAGCGGTGGTTCTCGATCATGAGCGTCACAATGCCTTGATCGAGGCCATAATGTCCCGGCGACACCCAGCACCTCCCATCGGCATCGACCAGTCCCGGGTTGAAGCCGCTCGCGTAGCCATGATCGGTGTGCATTTGCGAATACCGCCGGCGCATCGCACGCACGGTGGAGAGCACGACGTCGGGCGCGAACGGCAGCGACGCCAGCGCGGCCCAGCCCGCCAGCGTGCCGTCGTCGGGACCGAAGGGCACGCCACGCGCCGCGTATCCGAGCAGCCGTCGTCCAGAAGCGCTGATGCCCGGCATGTCGTTGGTCGGACCATCGCCTGCGGTTAGCCCCCAGCAGTCTTCGTCATATCCGGCAAAGCCCAGGGGGTTGCGCCACGCGTATTCGCGTTGGACGACGACCGCGCGCCGGCTGTTCTCGAAATAATCGCTGCGCTTCTCGCGCATGAAACGATCCCGGATGCCGCGAAAATCGATCCACGCATGCGAGAACTGGTGAATGAACAGGGGACCCGCGTACAGGAAATCGACGCCGTAAAGGTTCTCCCATTGGTAGGTCGCGCTCCATGCCTCGTAGATGCGCGCTGCGGGCGCATGCGTAGGCGAGCCGAGCGCCAGCACGTACAACAGGATGCTCTCGCTGTAACCCTCCCAGCCGTAATGCAGGAATCCGCTTTCGGGCTTCCAGCCCTGCATGATCGTCTCGCGATCATTCTGCGCCCAGCGCCAGTCGATGCGTCGGTACAGCTCATCGGCGATCTCGCGTAGTTCCGCTTCGGGCATCGTCTCGGCATCGAAATACATGCGTGCAGTCAGCGCGCCGGCGATGAGCAATGCCGTATCGATCATCGACAGTTCCGAACGCCACGTACGACGCCCGGACTGCATATCGAGGAAGTGGTAGTAGAACCCCTTGTAACCCGTCGAATCCGGCGTGCCGCGCTGGTCGCTGTCACGAAAGAAGCGCAATGCCGCAAGGCAAAGCTCGACCGCCTCGTCGCGTGACAGCCAGCCGCGCTCGACCCCTCCCGGATACGCGGAGAGCGCAAATCCCACCACGGCAATGCTGCACGGCCAATGGTCGCGCGTGGTGTCGGCGACGAGACCGTTCGCCGGATTGACCATTTGCCGGAAATACCCGAATGCAGCTTGCTGAATGCCGTCGAGCAGGATTTCATCGGCATCGGCAGCCGCTGCGCCGTGGTTCATTGCGTATCCCGTCGTCGCATGGAGCCGGAGAGCCTCACGCGTCGCAGTCGGCCTCATGCCGGGTGCATACGCACCGCGCTCAGTTTTGACGCGAGCCCGACATCGACCAGCGTCTGTGCCTCTTTCCCGAGACGGTCGAGGTGCTGGCCGCCATGGTACCTGTCGACGTAAACCTTCCATGCGCGCAGGAGCCACTGGCTCCGGTCTCAATCCCGTGCGCGCAAATCATGCAGGTCGGTTCGAACGGAAGGTCAGGTCAATGAGCGCCTCGCGTTTGGCCGCGACGCAATCCAGCAGGTCGCGCCACGCCTTGTCGAAGGCTTGTACGCCCTCCACCTGGAGCTGGTCGGCGAGCGCCGCGTCGTCCACTCCCGCACGCCGGAACTCGTCAATAACCTGTTCGGCGTCGCCGCCGTCGACCGGCATCACATCGTTCACGCGACCGTGATCGGCAAATGCAAGCAACGTCTTGTCGGGGATCGTGGTGATGGTGTCCGGGGCCGCGAGTGCTTCGATGTACAGGGTATCCGGGGCCGCTGGATCCTTCGTGCCGGTGCTGGCCCACAGCAAGCGTTGTAGCCGCGCACCGGCGGCTTCCAATGCTCGCCATCTCGGCGAAGCCAGCATTTCGCGGTAAGCTTTGTACGTGCGTTTGGCTACCGCAATGCCGAGGCGGTTGCGTAGCTCAGGCGGCACCTCGTCCTTGACCGCGACGTCCCAGCGGCTCACGAACAGCGACGCTGCCGAGTCGACCTTCGGATCGAGGCCGGCGGCGATCCGCCGCTCGATGCCGGTGAGGTAAGCGTTCGCCGCCGCCAGGTACTGTTCGCGGGAAAACAGCAGCGTCACGTTGATCGGCACCCCGACGAAGATCGCTTCCTCGATGGCGGGAACGCCCGCGACTGTTCCCGGAATCTTGATGAAGAGGTTGGTGCGCCCGGCTCGCGCGTGCAGTCGCTTGGCCTGGCGGGTGGTCCCCACCGTGTCCTCCGCCAGCAACGGCGACACTTCCATCGACACCCACCCATCGACGCCACCGGTCGCTTCGTGCGCGGGGCGAAACAGATCTGCCGCCTGCGCCAGGTCTTCCAGCGCCAGATCGATGAACAAGTCCTCGCCGGACGTGCCGGCGGCCGCGTGGCGGCGAATCGAATCGTCATAGAAGGGCCCGCCGCGGATGGCGTGTTCGAAAATTGCCGGGTTGGAAGTGAGTCCCGTGATGTCGAAATCGTCGATGTAGCGGCGCAGCGTGCCGTTCAGCAGCATCTCGCGCGTGATGTTGTCGAGCCACAGGCTCTGCCCGAGCTCGTGCAATCGTTGCGTCGCTTTCATCGCTACTCCTGTTCACTGCGTTCGGCGCCGTGGTGGAGGAATGCCGCGCAGTCACGGTTGACAAGATCGCCGATGGAATCGACCGTCATCGCGGCTGGTGGATTACTGGCGATATTGACGGGCTC
>Ga0070660_100002872_pt1 | contig 11866 bp, 12 predicted proteins | sample KBSC33metaG_FD_64670 | JGI IMG/M metagenome (GOLD analysis project Ga0070660, IMG submission 64670) | Corn rhizosphere microbial communities from Kellogg Biological Station, Michigan, USA - KBS C3-3 metaG | ecosystem: Host-associated > Plants > Roots > Rhizosphere > Soil ... | reverse complement strand
CGCGATCTCGCGCCATGCCGCTGCGATCATCCTTGATAACGCGGGCGCGGATGCAACCATCACTGCGGTCAAGAAGGCAAAGACGGCGGGTGTGCCGGTCTTCCTGATCGATCGTGAGATCAACAAGAGTGGCCTCGCGGTCGCCCAGCTCGTGTCGAACAACTTCCAAGGAGCCGTGCTCGGTGCTACGTACTTCGCGAAGGTCATGGGTGCGAAAGGCTCGTACGCGGAGCTGACCGGCAAGGCATCGGACACGAATGCCGGGGTTCGTTCAAAGGGGTATCACTCGGTCCTCAACCAGCTGAAGTCGTTGAAGCTCGTTGCCAAGCAGACGGCGAACTGGGACCAGACACAGGCGTTCAACGTCGTTCAAACGATGCTTCAGGCACACCCGGACATCAAGGGGATCATCTCGGGCAACGACACGATGGCGGTCGGTGCAGTTGCCGCTCTCAAGGCGTCGCACAAGAGCGGTGTCAAGGTCGTCGGTCTCGACGGCAGTCCTGACGCGGTTCGGTTGATCCTCGCCGGCTCCCTGAGTGCAACCGTGCTCCAGCCGATCGCGGACTTCTCGAAGCTCGCAGTCGACGAGGCAGACAAGTTCATCAAGACGGGTAAGACCGGAAAGGCCGAGAAGCAGCTCCTGCCCTGCTACCTGATCACGAAGGCGAACGCAAAGCGTGTTCACAACTTCGTGCTCGCAAAGTAACGCGCAGGCCGACTCCGTGAGCCGGGCGCGCTTGGCGCCCGGCTCACGGGCCATCGAAAAGGATCGCAGATGCTGAAGGACATCGACCCACTCCTGATTCCGGAGCTTCTCGCCGTTCTCGCCGAGATGGGACACGGCGATGAGCTCGTCCTGTGCGACGCCAACTTCCCGGCCGAGGCGATTGCGCGCTCGACGACTCACCGCCGGCCGGTTCGGCTCGCCGGCGCGGACGCGCCGGCCGCTGCGCGCGCAATCCTTTCGCTCCTACCGCTGGATGTCGATTCCCCGGCGCGGCGCATGGAGGTCTCCGGCGACCCAGAGAGCCTCCCCGCCGTGCAGCACGAGGTGCAGGCGGCCGTCGATGCTGCGCTCGGCCGTCCGTCGTCCATGTCCCCAGTCGAACGTTTCGCGTTCTACGACGCATCGAGGCGCGCGTACGCGGTCGTCGCAACGGGTGAGAGGCGCCTCTGGGGCTGCTTCGCGTTCACGAAAGGCGTCGTTCACCCGCGTGAGGAATCATTCGAGTCCGACGAGAGGAGATGACAATGCGCGCAGCGCGCGAAGAGCCTGGCCTGGCCGGGCCGCTAGACCAGGCACGCGTCCGCGCGACGCCGTTCTGGACGCGAACGCTCCATAAACGGCTCCATGCCACTGCACGTTCGACGAAGAGCAAGTCGACTGAACGAGAAAGCGCCGACGTGCGGCGCTTTTGCAGAGCCCTCTGACGGACTCGAACCGTCGACCCCCTCCTTACCATGGAGGGCGTCGGGGATTGACAATCCCCGTACTCCAAGCGCTTTTTGACTCGACGCACTCGATCGGTAAAGAGCCTCTTTTGCAGGGCGTTCTGATGGGCCGGGTAGGGATCGAACCTACGACCTTGGGATTAAAAGTCCCCTGCTCTACCAACTGAGCTACCGGCCCGTGCCCCGCGCAGCTTGCTGAACGGAGACGGCTCAATCATGCCTGGGCGGGCATTTCCGGCCGCACGGAACGCGACACAGACGCGACGAGCTCCACGTGTGGGTCGGGCGACGCCACTGTCAAGAGTGGAGCGAGGCGCCAAAGAGGCTCCGCCGGTTGACGCGCGCGTCAATTGCTGCGCCGCTACCCGTACCTGTGGCACCCATTGCCGCGGTTGAGAAGAGATGGTGCGCAGGCGGAACAGGGAGCAAGACCAGGACGGGGTGCCGAAGCCGTCGCGGCAGTTCGCAGCTCGCAGTTGGCGTCAGTTCCAGCGCGCGCTCGACCCTCTCGGCAGGCCCCGTCCGTTACCGCGGCGCGACTCCCGGTCCGGGCGCTGGTTCGACTGACGCAGGCGGCAGCTGGGCGACCGCTCTTTGCGTGTGCCTTACGTTCCGTTGGACCTCCCTTGACGACCGTCGGCGATATTCGCGGGATGAGGGAACCCATGCGTCTATGGTGCGTCACCTGCGAGCTCGTCTACGACCACGCTCCCGAGAACGCTCGGTGCGGGTGCCCTGAGTGCGGCTGCACCACCTGGGTCGCTGCGCGATATGCCCCGGGCAATGCCAACGTGGCGGCGAAGGAACCCACGTTCGTCGCCCAGGCGCTTGCCGCAGCAGTTCGCGTCGACTAACGAGCGGACGTAACACGGCCCGCAACCGTGCGCCGACCTACGGCGTTGCACCCCTGCAGTTGTTCAAAACTCGTCATCAACGGCAGGAGAAGACATGGGAATCATCGCTTTCGTAGTGCTCGGACTCATCGCTGGGGCGATCGCCAAGGCGCTGCTCCCCGGCGACGATCCGGGGGGATTCATCGTGACCGCGGTCATTGGGATTGTCGGAGCGCTCCTCGGGGGTTTCCTCGCCAGCGCCATCTTCAACGCGCATCCGCTCGACGAGTTCTTCGACATCTCGACGTGGCTGACGGCGATCGTCGGCTCGATCGTGCTGCTCGTGATCTACCGCCTCGTGACGGGGAATACTCGCCACGGCGTGCACGTCTAACCGCCCATCAACTCGCGCGCGCCGGGGTAGCGATCCCCGGCGCGGGCGGATGGGAATGATCTAGGCGTGGGCCGGGAGGACGGTCACGCGAGATCTCGGCTAGAGCTGAGCGACGCCGAGCCGGGTGAGGGTGGTCGCATGGAGAGGCGCCGCCAGCACTGCATCGTTTGGCAGGTCGCCGTCGCCCGCATCCAGGGCGGCTTCGGCGAGACGCAGCAGCGAGCGGATGTCATCCGGCGTGCCGAGGGACGGCGAGGAGAGAAGCAGTCGCGCTTCATGAACCGCCTCCTTGAGGACGTGTTGAGCAGATGCCATGTTCGAAGCCTCTTTGTTCAGGGCCGGAAGCCGCTGAGGATTCTCTGCCAGGCGTGCTCGATGTCCGCGCGCTCCGTCACGGCGAAGGCGACCCCGCCGCTGATCGCCGCCTCGACCTCTTTGATCGCGGCGCTCGTTGGATCTGCGACCGCCACGAGCAACGTGCCGTCCGTGAGCGTCCGAACGCCGATCGCGCAACAGCGCTGACCGACCTCGGGCGAGAGCCTTGCCGCCGCGGCGAGGTCGATCGAGATGTGGTTGATGTCGACGTATTCGATCCCGAACTGCACCGCAAGCGCCTGCGCGATGTCCTGGGGGAACAACCAGCCGTGCTCGATCAGCACCTCACCGAGGCGGCGGCCGGAACTGGCCTGCTCTGCGAGAGCCTGGTCGAGTTGCTCGGGCCGAAGGCGCTTGCTGCGCAGGAGGACAGCGCCCAGGTGCGGGTGCGCGTCGTCGCCGGTCAGCGAGTGGTCGAGTCGTTGGAGATATTGGGTGCCGCTCAAAGTCATGCTCCTCGGTTCGAAGGCCGCAGGCCGCGAGAAAAGGACTTGCGGAGCTTGTCGGCAGACCGTCGGCGGCTCTTCATCCCTCGATCGGGTCGGGGACCGCAGCCATTCCGGGGACGCGCAGCGGAGTAGGCTTTCCCCATGGGCAAGGGCTACGCAGAAGGGAGCGCCGTCGAGGAGCGCCTGGCGGCGCTCGAGCGCGGCGACGACCTCAGCAGGCAACTGGACGCCGGCCGGGCCGCCGTCTACGGCTCGACCGAGGCCGACCCCGAGACCCACTTCATCGGGTGGCTCGACGACGTGGATCCCGACGCGCTGTTCGCAGCGGGCGACGCGTGGGGCCTCCAGATCGTTCGGCGCCCGAAGAGCTAGGAAGCTAGCCGGAGGTCAGCGGCGTGCTCAGGTACTGCGCCACAGGCCCGGGGTTCACGCGCGCGACGACGCGCACGTCGAACCGGTAGGCGCCCGGCGCGAGCTTCGCCCGTGGCAGCGTCAGCCGTGTCAGCGGGCTCGAAGGCCCGCCGTCGATCTGGCCACGGCGGGCGACGACCGGACGGCCGTCGGCGCGGTCGAGCGTGATCAGGTACAGGCAATCGCGGTTGCAGTTCAGTGAGACGGCGACCGGCTGTGCGAGCGACGTCGGATACTGGATCTCGAACGGCTGCGCCTCGGCCGTCACCCCGGGGCATACGAACGCGCCGCGCTCGGCAGTGGCGATCGCAGAACTGAGCCCCGCTCGCGTCGCGTCGGAGAGCCGGTCGAGCAGGACGGCGCTGACGCCTGGTGCGCACGCGGCCGTCTTCAGGGCCGCCGCATAGGGCGCCGGCGCGCCGTCGATCAGGATCGACGCGTCCGGGAACGCATCCTGGAACCGAGAGAGATCGGCGAGCGTCCACAGTCCCTTGGCCGGCGACGCGGCGGGATGGAAGGCGACGAGGTTGGTGTCGATGCCCGCGACGCCGCTGACCGCACCGGCCGGGTCGCCGGCGCCGTCGACCGCGACTCCGAGCGGCGCGTCCGGCAGTGCGGCCCGGATGGCGTCGAACGCCGTCGCGTACCCGGTCGCGTCGGCAGCCGACGGTGCGGGCGCCAGGACGATCGCGTGGAGCCTCTGCACGTACGGCGCGAGCGCTGCGGCATATTGCGCAAGCGCAGCGCGCCCCGCGTCGTCGACCGGTAGCGGCGACGCACTCAGTTCCACCACGGTGTCAACAGGGGCCATTTGCTGCAGCGCAGCGACGAGCGCGGGATCCGGAGAAGTCGCGCCCTGCGGCCAGGTGACGTTGAGGCGAACGAGGTGCAGGCCTGCCGGCGCTGCAAGCGCCGATTGCGCCGGGTCGGTGAGGGTCGCACCCACGCGGAACGACGGTGGTGTCTCGACGGGGGTCGCTTCGCCGGCTGATTGTGTCGCGCGCTTCGCGACCGTCGAGGTCGCACGCACGATCGGGAGTGCGTCGAACATCGCCCGATTGCCGACTGAGTCGGTCGCGGTGAGGTGAACCGGGTAGGCGCCGGGACGCTTCGGTACGCCCCAGGAGAGCGTGTGCCAGCCACCGTCGACCGTGACGCGCCGCGAGGGCCCCGCGCCGGTGACCACGGAGACGGTCGAGGGCTTCGAGAGCCAGAACGTCAAGTCGCCCAGCGAACCAGGCGCGAGCTGGAACGCAGGCGGCTGCTTCTCGTACGCCGCGAAGCGCACCGCGGCGTCTGCAAAGCGCGGATCGGCCGACTTGAGTCGCTGCAGCAGCTGCACGACGTACTCGTGGTAGTCGAGCGGGGACGGATCGTGCGGCAACGCGTAGTAGCTCCAGTACCCGGTATCGAAGCGAGGCAGCGTCGCCGCAGCCGCACGTTGCATACGCATTGCAAGCGCCGCGGCGACGCTGTCGTCAGCCTCCGTCGCATAAGACTGCAGCGAGATCACCGTCTGCAGCTGTGCGTTCAGGACGGGCAGCGACGTGAAGGAGTAGAGACGGATCCACGGCCCGGCGGCGACCGACGTGAGCAAGCGTCCAGGGATCGCCTGATACGCGGCGCGCGCCTTGCCCAGCAGCGACGTCGACTCGGCAGGCACGAGTCCCGCAGCGCGGGCGAGCGCCTGCGCCGCGACTGCCTGCGCCATCCCGGAGAGCCACGGTGCTCGCCCTCCGCCGTAGGGGAACGTGTACTCCCAGCCGATTCCCCCGGTGCTCTGGTAGACGCCCCGTGCGATCAGCGCGTCCGCCAGGCGCTGCGATCCTTCGATGTCGCCTGCAGCGACGCGAGCATTGAGCGCGCCGAAGTTCGCGAGTGGATGGAATTCGAAGCAGCGTCCCGCGAAGTACCGGTAGACGATCCCGTCGGCGTCGGTGATGTCGGTTTTCGGTGCAGGCGCGTAGTGCTTCAGGAAGTAGTCGTCGTTGGCTCTCAGCTCACCGATCAGCGCGAGTGCTCGCGGCTCGGTCATCTTGCCGGCGAACGACGCGATCTCCGCCAGCGCGACACCGATGTGCTCGCGTCTCCCGCTCGGCAATGTGCGTGCGAGATACGCGGCGCGGCGAACTTCGGCGCGGCCGCGCTCCTTCGTCGTCGGTGTGACCCGTGGAGTTGCAAGGGCCTTCAGCGCCGAGCGCTCGAGCGGAGTGACCGACGACGCTGGTGTTGCACCAGCGAGAGTGACAGCGACCGCCGAAGCGGCGATGAGCGTGCGACCCCTCACGCAGTCACTGACGATAGCGGCGATCGAGAGTTAGTTCGCAACCTCGCGTTCCCACTCGGTTAAGAGGGATTCGACGTGGTGCCGCTGCGCGTCGTTGAACTCCATGCCCTTCAAGACCAGGCGTGCTTCGGAGGGATCGTTGTTCGCAATCGCTGCTTCGAGCCGCTCGCGGGTGGCTGTCGGCTCGCGCATCTGGCGGCGTAGCCAGCGGAGCAGCGAGACGGTCGTCGCGGTCGTCACAGCTCTTTCTGCCAAATCTCGAGTCGCTGGTCGGTGACGAAGCCGAGGCGTTCATAGAGTTGCGGCGCTCCCGTTGGATTCGTCGAGTCCACCTTCAGCCCGACGCGGTCGGCGCCGCGCTCTGCATACGCGCGAAACCCGTGCTGGAGCAGTGCCTTGGCGAGGCCGCGGCCACGCTCGCTTTCGCGGACGACGATGTCCTTGACCCAGCCGCGACCTTGGCTTTCCTTCCAGTGCAGCGCGCAGGCGATGAGCTCATCGTCGCGCTCGACCAGGAACCACATCGCGGGATCGAAGTCGTCGTGCTCGGTCATGAACGTCAGCCAGCCATCGTGGCTCCGTCCGACGTAGGTCTCGTCCCAGCCTGCGTACTGCTCGTCGAGCAGTGCGTGCACGCGCTTCGCGTCCGCGTCCGTGTACGAGCGAACGGTGACGTCAGCGGGCCACACCGGCTCCGGGAGGTTGTTGCCGTCGAGCATGCGCCACATGCGGAGCACTTCGCGATCGAGGGTGTAGCCGTTGCGCTGCACGGCGTCGTAGAGCGGGGCGTCCTCCGAGGCAGCGACCACGGCGAGAGACGGGAACCCGCGGTCACGCGCGCGGCGCTCGAGGTGCGCGATCAGCGCGTCGCCGACTGCGGGATCCTTGGCGGCGTGGACGAAGTCCTGGCTCTCGTCGAGACTCGCGTACCCGACGACCGCGCCGTTCGCGACCGCGACCCAGTTGTCCGTCGCGGGCGCGTCCCAGCGCTGGCGGAGAAAGGCGGGCTGCTCGGCGGAGATGCCGAACGCCGCGCGACTGCGGGCGGTGAGCAGGTCGAAGACGGCATCGAAATCGCCCTCGGTTACGGGCCGGATGTCGGTCATGGGGCAACGGTACTCTGCACTGAGCGCCCCCATCGTCTAGTGGCCTAGGACTCCGGCCTTTCACGCCGGCAGCACGGGTTCGAATCCCGTTGGGGGTATTGCGCAACACGGGCGGTTAGCTCAGCTGGGAGAGCGCCTCGTTTACACCGAGGAGGTCGGCGGTTCGATCCCGTCACCGCCCATCCATCAGGCAGGACGGCAGGTCGGGCCGGCCGCGTCGGCCAGCTGGATGCTGCGCACGAGCACACCGGCCTTTCGCGGTGTCACTGCCGTCAGGGGCGTCGCTTCCGACCCGGAGATCTGGGACGAGCCCGTGGCGGCGAGCAGGATCTCGGCCGGCCGGCCGGGCGGGACGCAGACGGTCAGCTGCTGGACCACGGTCGCCGGGCCGACGTCCGCAGTCGCAGTTCCGGTGTTCGAGGTGAAGTGCACCGGCCGAGTCTTCACCGGGTCGGCGCCGCTCAGGGAGACAGAGAGCGTGCGCAGCTCGGGTGTGGTGCGCCCCGGTCGTGCGAAGACGCGGATGCGTGCGGTCCTTCCCGGGAACGTCCAGCCGTCCGGATACAAGCCGGTCGTGATCCAGTCGGCGCGCCACGGCCGTTCCGGGAAGACGATTGCGGCGTCGCGCTGCACCGAGAAGAGCTTGCCGGCGATATGGAAGCGCGCATCGCCGACGGCCTGCGTGACATACGAGTCGAAGTCGACGTTCGCTCGTCCCGTGGTTCGGTCGAAGGACAGCGCGATCTTCGGAAAGGTCCCTCGCGGCGTTCCCTCGAAGACGCGCGGTGTTCCACCTTCGCGGGTCACCGACCGATTCCAGAACTCGAGATCCCACCAGTACGCGACGTCGGCCCAGTAGTCGGTACGCAAGAGCGGGTACGGGATCATCATCGTCTCGGAGTTCGGGGTGATCACCCGGTCGACCCAGCCGAAGACCACGCTCTGGTCGAGGGTCAGCGGCAGACCCGACGTGCCGTTGACGGCGAACAGCCGCTTGAATGCGTAGGCGGTCTCGGCGGGCAGCGCCACGAGGAGCAACGCCGTCAGCGCGATCGTGATGCGCTTCGGGCCGAGCAGGACGGCCCCTTCGATGTAGACCAGCGCGGCGACGACGATCGCAATGATCAGGAACACTCGCGCGGCGCCGACCGTGTTCGACGTCTCGATGAGCCAGTTGTTCAAGATGGCGGCGGGTGTGTCGACGTTGTACTTCTCGTAGGTCGGGATCGGAGCTGCGAGAAACCCGCCGCACAACACGACGATCGGGACGGCGAGCGACCACCGTGGCAGGCGAACGTCGGTGAACGCCGCGAAGAGCGCGACCAGAAAGAGCGGAACGAGGTAGAAGAGATAACGCTCGCGGACGATCCCGCCGCCGAAGCGGGCGTTGAACGACGCGACCTCGAACGTGAGCATGACCACCATCGTCGTCGCGAGCCACGCGAACGCATGCCGCTCGACCGAGGCTGCGCGCAGCAGGTTCGAGGCCAGCCACGCGCCGCCGACGAGGAGTGGGAGGATGCCGGAGGCCAGGGCGATCACCGCCAGGTGTGCGGCGGCGAACTGGATGATGTTCGACGGCAGGACGTTCCCCGTCGCCGTCTGGGAGTACGAGCCGAGCGGGCTATGCCCCGCGAGCAACAGCACGAGCGCGACCGCCGCGGCGACCGCGTACCCCACGAGCAGCACGACATGGGCGCGTGCGGCGGCCCGAAGTCCCACCAGACGAGCGCTGCGGTCGGAGGTGGTCAGCGCAAGTCCGACGATGGCCAGTAACAAGGCGGCGGCGAAGACGACGAACTGCGTTCGGGCAACGATTGCGAGCGCGAGCCCACCGAGCGCCAGCAAGTCGTAGCGTGCGGATGGCCGGACGAGCGTCTGCTGGCAGATGACGATCGCCCAAAGAAAGACCGGATAGGCAACGACCTCGGTGAGCAGGAACGAGGCGAGTGCGATCCAGGGCAACGTCACCGTCAGCGTCGCGACGATCCACGGCGCCCACCACGACGTTGTCACGCGTCGCGCGAGCACGTATGCAGGAACCGACGCCGACGTCATCAGGATCGCGTTGAGCACATGCGCGTCGTGCAAGCTCTGCCGAACCGAATCGTTCCTGAACGGGACCGCGAGCAGCAGGGGATAGAGCTGGTTGAGGTTCGGCACGACCTGGCGGTGCACGTGCGGAACAAGTGAGCCGAGCCGATAGACGCTGATCGCAAGCCGCTCGTACAGCAGTTCGTCGGTCATGACGAACCAATCGGCGACGCGCGTCGTGACCGTGGCCAGCGCTGCTCCGAACACGAGCCAGACCGCTAGTACGAGCGGCACCTCGAGCCGGCTCGGGCGCTTCATCGGCTGCACCGTAATGACTCTGGAAGCCGCGTGCTCTCAGCACCCGTGCCCGGCCAGGACCAGGAATCGGGTCTTTACACGACCCTCAAGAGACCTCGCTACGGTCCTCAGGTTCGCCTGCCCAGGGTCAAACTCGAGGGAGGATCTGCCTGTGCCGAAGCCCGCACGCTTGGCGCTGCTAGCGCTCATCGCACTCCTGGCCACTCCGGCCGCCACCGTTCACGCCGCTCCGCGAATGCCGATCGGATTCTTCGACGACCCGTCGTTCCGCTGGTCGCCGACCCGTGCCGAGAATCTTCAGCAGGCGAGTGCCACCGGTGCGTCAGTCATCCACACGACTGCCAGCTGGCCCGGTCTCGCGCCGACCAAGCCGGGCAATCCCGCGGACGGCGACGACCCCGCATACAAGCTCGGGGACCTCGACGAGCTCGTCTACCAGTCCGGTCTCTACGGCCTCCGCGTGATGATCGACATCAACGGGACGCCGAAGTGGGCGAACGGCGGGAAGGCACCGAACGTGATGCCCACCCGGCTCAGCGATCTCACGACCTTCGCGAAAATGCTTGCGACGCGGTACAACGGCCGCCAGGGTCACGGAACGGTCGCGCTCTGGTCGGTGTGGAACGAGCCGAACCTCCAGCTCTTCCTGACGCCGCAGTTCGCCGGCAAGAAGATCGTCGGCCCCGCGAACTACGCAAAGCTCTACAAGGCGGCGTACGCCGGGATCAAGTCGGGCAACCCGCTGTCGAAGGTCGCGATCGGCGAGACGTCAGCGCGTGGTCGTGACAAGCCGCTTGCCGGCGTCAGCGCATCGCTCGCTCCCGGCACATTCGCGAAGTACCTGGCGAAGGTGCCCGGCCTGAAGTTCGACGCCTGGGCGCATCACCCGTACCCCACCTCGCCGAATCTGCCGCCGACGCAGAAGGTGCGGTACCCGAACGTCGTCCTCTTGACGCTGCCGACATTCGAGAAGGATCTGAAGACGTTCTTCCATCGCAGCGTCCCGGTGTGGATCACGGAGTACGGTCACGAGACCAAGCCGCCCGATCCCCATGGCGTCTCGTACGCGACTCAGTCGAAGTACGCCGTCCAGGCGTTGAACATCGCGAAGAACGACCCGAACGTGCAGATGTTCATCTGGTTCGTGTTCCACGACACCACGGGCAACCCCTGGCAGAGCGGGCTGTTCACGTCGGGCGGCAGACAGAAGCCCGCGTATGACGCATTCGGCGCTGTTGCTCGGCTGACCGACGGTGCGACGTTCACCGTCAAGGCCGGGACGTCGCCGCGCGTCACGATGTACGTGCCCTACCTCGGGTACTACTCGGGCCCGGGCGCACAGATCGGGATGACGTACACGGTGGCCGAGAACGGCAGGCGGTTGGCGGTCGCTCAGCCGGTCGTGACGCTCGGCGCCGACGACTCGATCACGTTCGCTGCCAACTTCAAGCCCGAAAAGGGGCACACGTACACGGTCACCGCAGTCGCGAACGAGGTCAACGGCCACAGCGAGACGCGCTCAGTGCTCGTCAAGGCTTCCTGATCGCATAGATCACGCCACGGCCCCAGTCGGCGACCAGCAGGTCGCCGCTGGGGCTGACGGCGAGCGCAAGCGGGTGGTCGAAGCCCGTGGCGAACCTCGTCACCTGCCCTCGGCGGATCCGAACGACGACACGGCCGTGCTTTCGGTGGAGGTACTCGCCCCATTCAGCGACGAAGAGGTCGCCGCGCCACGCGGCGATTCCGTCCGCCGATGAGTGTGGCTCGAGGTACGCGATCGGTGGTGTGACGCCCGAACAGCTGCCGATCAGCTTGCGGAGCGCGTAGCTCGGCCAGCAGTCGGGCCAGCCGTAGTCCGCACCTTGCCGGACGCGCACCACCATCTCCGCCGGCTCGCCGTCGCCGAGCTTGTCCTTGCCATTCACGGTCGCGTACAGCGCGGTTCCGACGAACACGAGCCCGTAGGGGTTGCGCAGCCCCGATGCGACGACACGGAGGTCGCTCCCGTCGGGGCGGAACGAGAGGATCGCCGCGCTGCGCGGATCGCGCTCGACGCACGAGTCGCAAGTCGAGCCGGAGCCGAGGTACAGCCGTCCGTCGGGACCGGCAACGATCGAGTCCTGTTGGTGCTCCTTGTAGGGCAGGCCGCGCACGATCGTGCGCCGTGCACCGTTCCGCGTGAAGAGCTGGACGCGCCCGTTTTC
>Ga0070660_100002866_pt1 | contig 11879 bp, 11 predicted proteins | sample KBSC33metaG_FD_64670 | JGI IMG/M metagenome (GOLD analysis project Ga0070660, IMG submission 64670) | Corn rhizosphere microbial communities from Kellogg Biological Station, Michigan, USA - KBS C3-3 metaG | ecosystem: Host-associated > Plants > Roots > Rhizosphere > Soil ... | reverse complement strand
CGTCCGCTCCGGAATCCACTCCGTATGCGACCCGCGTCAGGTCCGCCAAGCGATAGAGCAAAGACTCGATCACCGCACGCGGATCCCGCCCGAGTCGGAAGACCTCGCCGAGCGTGTCGATGATCTTTGGGATGTCCTCGCCCTTGATCGCCAGCAGGAGTGAGTCGACCACCTCATCGTTGATGAGGCCGAGTTGGTCGTAGATCTGCTGGAGCGTGACCTTGTTGTCCTCAGCCGTAAGGATCGCCTGCTCGAGCAGAGTCAAAGCATCGCGGTAACCACCGTCAGCCATGCGGGCGATGGCGCTTACTGCAGCCGGCTCCGCGTCCAAGCCTTCGCCTGCGATTACGTGCTGCAGACGGCCCATGAGATCCGCCATCGAGGCGCGGTGAAACTCGTGCTTCTGGCAACGCGACCGGATGGTCGCCGGGACCTTGTTGTATTCGGTGGTTGCGAGGATAAAGATGATATGCGACGGCGGCTCCTCGATTGTCTTGAGAAGCGCATCGAAGGCCTTCGCAGAAAGGTCGTGAACCTCGTCGATGATGAAAACCTTGTAACGGGCGATCATCGGCTGATATTCGACGACTTCCACGATCTTCTCGCGGATGTCCTCGACTCCCGCTTCGCTCGCCGCGTCCATCTCGATTACATCCACGCAATTGCCGGTGGTGATCGAGTGGCAGATCTCGCAGGTGTTGTCCGGGTGCGGTGTCGGCCCGCTCTCGCAGCAGAGAGCCTTGGCTAAAAGACGAGCCGTGGAGGTCTTCCCTGTTCCGCGGGGGCCGGTGAAGAGGTAGGCGTGCGCGATCCGGCCGCTCGAGATGCCGTTCTGAAGAGTCCGCACAACGTGGCCCTGGCCGACGAGGTCGTCGAAGGTCTGGCTCCGGTATTTGCGGTAGAGGGAGAGGTAGGACACCGTTTTCTGAAGTGATGAGGTGATAGAGTGATGGAGGTGAAGGGAACTAGGCGGGCGCGTTCACTTCCATCACGTTCATCACCCGCTCACCCACACTCTGCAAAAAGCCGGGAAGAATGCGTCGCCCAGAGAACCGACTTACCGCTGCTCGCTTCCGCGCCTGACGGGGTTCACCAGCCTGCTGCCGCGCAGTTCCCGGCGGAAATTAGTATACAGGCTTGAAGGTGCCAGCAATCAAGCAGGACTAAGAGTCGGCAGCCGTCATCATGCAACGGGCAGCAGTCCATGCTCCTGCCCGAACACGGCTGCCTGCTGCCGGTTTGCCGCTGACTGACGCCTATTTGCCCCGAAGCGCCGGAACGTCGATCAAGACGTCGTCCTGCCCGGTTTGCGAGGTTTTGCCGGTCTCAATGTAGTTGGCAGTCTTGATGGAAGGCACCTTGTCCGCCCACTTGCCACGACGCCAAATCATGTCACGGGTGAGCGGGAACGAGGCATAGATGACTCGCTCACCCTGACGAATCGACGTGTTCAAGAAGTTCTTATCCGTCATGCCGCTGCCGTCGAAGCCGAACTTATCCTGAATATGCGGAGGCGCGATTCTGGGGTTGTAGTAGAACTCCAGAACATACTCCTGCTTTGTGAAGGGATACATGCCCGGGTCGCGGCTCATGTCGACCTTCTTGTTGAAGCGGCGGTTGCGCACATACAGCTCGTCCTGCATGTACGTGATGTCCTTCGGAGGATCGAGATTGACCGCGTTGTCGGCGTCCCAATCCATGCCGGCGGGCACCCCTCTCGGGTAGTCCTTGTCCTTCAAGATCACCTTGATGCGTGTGCCAACCGGAAGCACGTTCCAAGTGCCTTCGAGTTTGATCACCTTGGGTTCAACGACGGTTGCTTTGACGCTGAAACCGACATCGAACGGAGGCTTCGTATCGTAGGCGCCTGTCGCATACCAATTTCCCGCCTTCCCCTCCGGCGTGTTTTGGGCAAACCAGCCGCGTTGAGCCATCCGCACGAGCATGGTGTCGAGGTTTCCCTCGATCGTGTCCCGGTTCTGCCGGTTCGAGTACTCCGCATCGTTCTTGTCGAAGCGCTCTTTGGCTCTCTCGTAGAGACTGAAGAGCAGGTTAAGCGACTTCTGCTGCTCGCCGGCTCGCTGATATGCCCAGACCAAGAGATTGCGCCGCGCAGGCTGGATATCGTTCCGCCTCTGAGCTTCCTCGAACCAGGTGACCGCCTTCGGGAAGTCGTCTTGGACCTTGTGATACCAAAGCCAGCCGGTCTCGAAGAACATCTCGTAAGTGTTCGGATTGTTCTTCGCGCCTTCCTTGCCGAGCGCTAGCGCGGAAGGTATGTACCGGCGGTCCGAACGCTGCTCCTCGTCCGTAAAGTTGTAGCCGATGTGCCACATGCCTGTGGCATAGACATCGATCTGCTTCGGGTCGAGAAGCGTGCAAAGCCGGATGATCGGAAGCACCGCATCGTAGTTGCCTTCATCGAAGAATCCGTCCGCGCGCACCCAGAGGATGCCCGCCAGGAACTCTCTGAAGCCGAAGAGCGACAGAAAGATCTGATCGGGCGCGAGTTGCTGCACGACATTGCCCTTGCCGGGTGAGTAGTCGCGCTCCCACTGCGGGAAGATCGAAAACGCGTGCAGAACGCCTTGAAGCACGGCGCAGACGCAGAGAACGAGAATGAGGACGGGGTTGCGTTTCACTCTTAAACCTCTCGGCGATCAAAGATCAGGATGCCGCCGATTAGAAGGATCGTTATGTACAACAAACCGTACCCGGTGACCTGCAGATAATAGACCGTCTCGTTTCGGATCATCGAACCTGGGTTGATGATCGGGTTCTTCGTATCGAAGTTCTCGAAATTCGGCAAAAGCGTGGTCGCGAACTGCGCCACTTTCTGCATGATCGGATTCGAGTTGTTCTGCGAGATCGTCTCGTACAGCGGGTTCAGAACCGTTCCGACGAGCCACAGGCCAATCGAGATGAAGAAGTTCACCAGCGGTGTTGTGAACGTCGAGAAGAAGATCGCGACCGCCGCGAGCAAGCTCATCTCAACGAAGTACAGCAGGGCTTGGCGGCCAAGCTCGAACAACTTGCCAATATCGGGGTGACGGAACACCCAGAACAGCACGATCATGACGAGGGACATCAGCCCGATCATCATCGCGAGCGCGAGAACCGCGCCGAAGAACTTGCCGAGCAAGAACTGCCAGCGCTGAACCGGCTTGCTCAATATCGTATAGATCGTCCGTCGCTCGATCTCATTCGGGATCATGTAGACGGTCAAAATGATCGCGATGAGCGCGCTTGTGAAGCGCAGCACAAAGAACATCGTGGCGATCATGACGCTCGACTCGGAGCGCGCGGAAAGCACGCCCAGCGACGGCACGATCGAGAGCAGGAGCACGCCGATCATGAGAATGATCAGCAGCACGCGCCGGCGAATCGCTTCACCGACTGTTGTATTGGCTATCGAGAAAACTGCGTTCACGAACCCACCTCCGCTCCAGCTGAGCGATCCGCGCCCGGCTTGTCACTCACGGTCTCGATGAAGAGGTCTTCCAGCCTACGGCGACGCGGCACCACGCTGATGACCTTGCCATTCTTCGAGCGAATGGAGTCCAGCAGCGCGTTGACGTCGGTCGTCTCCGGCATATCGACGATCAGACGGCCGTTGTGGAACGACGTGATGGCGTCTGTCGACTTCGCCTTATCGGCGACTTCTTGACTCACGCCATCTGCGATGATCTCGATGCGCCCACCGCTCAACAGATCCTCGAGGCGACCCTGCTGCTTGATCTTGCCCTTGTCAATGATTGCAACGCGATCGCAGATGCGCTCGACTTCGGACAGCTCGTGGCTCGAGATGAAGACCGTGCGGCCTTCGTCGCGGAACTGAAGGATCAAATCCCGGATCTCGGTGTGCGCGATCGGGTCGAGACCTCCGGTCGGCTCATCCAAGAACAGCAGCTTCGGGTCGTTCAGCAGGCTCTGGGCCAGCCCGATGCGCTGCTGCATACCCTTTGAGTACTGCGAGATCGTCTTCGACTTGTCACCCGCCAGGTTCACCTTCTCCAGCAGCGACTCGAATTTAGCCTCGTCGCGGATGTGGAAGAGCGAACCGTAGAAGCGAAGGATCTCCATGCCCGTCATGTGCTCGTAATAATACGGGCGTTCTGGCAGGTACGAGATCACCTTGTGGACGTTCATGTCCCCGATCTCTCGACCGAGAACATAACCTTCGCCGGATGTTGGATAGATGATGCCAAGCAGCATCTTGATCGTCGTGGTTTTTCCCGCGCCATTAGGCCCGAGGAACCCGAAAATCTCGCCTTCTTCGACTTCCAGATTTAGGTTGTCGACGACGTTGACTTTGCCGTGCATCCGAGAACGGTATGTTTTTGTAAGATTCCTGGTTTCGATGGCGGCGGCCAAAGGCTGCACACCTCCTCGTAATAAATCGGGCGGAGTATACCGTTGGGGTTGAACTCAGCTTGCACGTATGAACATGCGCCAAGAGCGAGAAGTGCCCGCAATTCTTAACAGATCGCCCAATCAGATGAACCGGAATGTTGCTCTCAAGCAAGCACTTTTGAGTCTTGCCTTAACAAATATTTGACCGTAAATTGGAGTGGGCCAAGAAACCAAAGAGCTCTCACGGCGATTCGTTCGCCCGCGGGAAAGAGCAAGGTCTTGGTGGAAGCCTTGTGGGGACGTGCTTTGCTCTCCTTTCGAACGTCCCCACATTTTTTAGATTTTCGCAATCGGCCCGTACAGGTCGGGTCTCCGCGACTCGAAGATCGTCGTCTCGTGCTTGCCGGGGATGGTCACCACCCGCTTGTTCCTTGCGAGTTCCAGATCTAGGTCCGCGACGATCACCACTTCTTCCGCTCCGGCGTAGGCGATCTGTTTGCCGTAAGGGTCGATGATCTTGCTCAAGCCGATGAAGTGAAATCCATTCTCGGTGCCGACACGGTTGCACGTCGCGACAAAAACCTTGTTCTCGACGGCCCGAGCGACCGCCAGCACTTCCGCACTGATCTGGGCTCCGTTTGGCCAATTTGTCGGAAAGAGGATGACTTCCGCGCCTTGCAGCGCGAGGGTCCGCGTCGCCTCGGGGGCGCGGACATCGAAGCAGATCAAGATGCCGATCTTTCCAAGTTTTGTATCAAAAACTTGTAACTGATCCCCAGGCGTCACGAAGTGATCGAGGCCGAGCTCGGGCAGATGAGTCTTCCGGTAATGGCGCGGCTCCTCTCTTGGCGCGAAGAGAACGGCCGTGTTTGCGACCTTCCCTTCTTCTGACAATTTTTCGGCGAACCCGAGGACCGCATGAACGCCGTAGCGGTCGCAAGCCGCACGAATCAGAACCAGGGATTCATCCTCTAGGCCGATGCCGATGTGACAGGCCTCTTCGGCAGTCTCGACGCAATATCCCGTGAGATACGCCTCGGGGAACACGACGAGCTGAACACCTTGGCTTGCCAGTTGCTCAATCTGCTCCACTGCCCGATGGCTATTCGCCATCGGGTCAGCAAAGACAACGTTCGACTGAACGCAGGCCAGGCGCATTGTTAAGTTCAGCCGATCTGAGCGAAGACGTCCTTCAGGCTCTGCGCGGACTTCTGCAACCCCTCGCGCTCGGAGTCATTCACAGAAGGCTCGAGGATCGCGTGAGCGCCATTTCGGCCGACGACGGTCGGCAGCGAAAGCGCGACGTCGCTGATGCCGAGCGTTCCTGACTGCACCACTGAGACGGGCAGCACCGACTCGCGATTGAGAGCGATGGCTTCGACGACTTCCTTGATCGAAACCCCAACGGCGCGGCCAGCGCCACCCTTCAGGCGAATGACTTCCGCGCCCGACTTTCGTGTGAAGGCGAACACATCGTCGATCGCTTCCTTGTAGCCCTGCACCGAGGTGAGAGGTACGCCACCGATCGTTGCGGAAGATAGGATCGGGACCATCGAGTCGCCGTGCTCGCCAAGGATCAGCGCCTTTACGTCGAGGGCGTTGACGTTGAAGTGGTCCGCGATGAGCGAGCGGAAGCGGCACGTATCGAGCACGGTGCCAAGACCGAGAACGCGCTCCTGCGGCAGGATGCCGCTCTGAGCGGCGAGCTGCGTAAGGATGTCGACGGGGTTGCTCACAACGAGAATCGTCGCATTCTGTCCCAGTTTGCAGCCTTTAAGGCTGTCCAAAATGCCTCGGAACAGGCCCACGTTGCGGTTGATCAGCTCGAGGCGACTCTCGTCCGGTTTCCGGCGAAGACCCGCTGTGATCACGACACAGTCGCTGCCATCGACGACCGAATAGTCGCCCGCGGAAGTGAACTTCTGGTTGGAGGTCAGGGCGGCCCCGTGACGTAGATCCAGCGCTTCACCCGCCGCCATATCGGCGTTCATGTCCACAAGCGCGATCTCCCGAACGATTCCTCCGAGTTGGAGCGCGTAGGCGGCGTCCGATCCGACGCGTCCGCCTCCTCCGATAATGCTGACCTTCATAAAAGTTTCTTGATCTCCTTAGGTGGGAATGGCTTGATTATGGCAGCCTTGGGCCTCCGTCGTCCCAGCGAGGTCCCGTCATTTCGACCGAAGCGAGGTACGAGCGGAGTGGAGAAATCTCATCTCCTGCTCGGGGATGGAGACCCCGCTCGGGCGCACGACACACCGCCTTGATCGGGTTACAAGATGCAGAAGGCGCTACACTCTGTCCATGCAAACGCCCGATGTCAGCGTCCTTCTCGACACCGGCGAGCACATCTGCCTGGACCAAATCTACCGAGAGCAGTCCGTTGCCCTCGTGTTTCTCCGGCACCTTGGCTGCGTCTTCTGCCGGCGTCACGTCTCCATGCTGAAGCGCCACCCCGAGCTGAACGTTCAGTTCGTCTGCATGGCAACACCCGAAGAAGCAGCGGCGTTTCGGGAGAAGCAGCAATTGGAGCGGCCGTTCCTCTGCGATAGCGAGCGAAGCCTTTACAAACTCTTTAATCTTGGTCGAGCCAAAACCGCCCAGGTCATCGCACCAAAGGTGATCATGCGGAGCATCGGCGCCCTCCGCCACGGCATTGGCCGGCCCGAGAACGATCCGCTACAGCTCGGCGGTGCCTTCGTGATCGACACGAAGGGTGAAATTATCTGGAGTCATCGCCAGCAGGACATTTCCGACCTGGCCAGAACCGAGGACATCGCAGCGGCTCTGCAGCGAGCCGGCTAGCCCTTCTTGCCCTTCGGCTTGGGTGCAAGAAGCGTCTCAAAGTCAACCGGATCGGGAACGGATACGCCGCTTGGGGTGAAGGTGCCCGGGTATAGCAGGATCGCATCGATGGCGATTTCACTGTTTGCGCGCGGTGTCGCAAGCACGTTCACCCGAACGCTGCCACTGCTCACTCGAGTCGTGCCCATCTTGTACCAAGCAAAGCCGGAGCCGTAGGGACTCAACGGGCCGGTCTGCGCAGTCATCAATTGCCCACCGATGCTCACCTGAATGGCGTCCTTTGCCCCCGAGGGAATCTTCGCGGCGATCCAGACCTCCTGCTCGGCGCCCGAACGCGCCGGAACCGTGTAACTCGCCTTGTAGGATTGCGCGGGATCGTCCAAGCGAGTCCGTAGCACGAGGCAACCGCCATTGCTGCACTCGGGCAGGAACATCGCTCCGCTGAAGTTATGGTCGCGCGTGGCCTCGCCCTCGATCCACGTGAACGGAGCCATGCGCATGGCGAGCTTTTGATAGACCGTGCGCATCGCCGAGAAACTTCCACCAGGGTTTCGATCGAAAGCCTTGAGCGGATCGGCATAGGCGTACCGCTCTTCGGTGGCAACCGAGTTTTTCCCTTCGAGCAACGTCAAAAGCGCGGCGTAGCGAACGTTCGTCTCATTGAGCGCGATGTCAGGGATCGGAATTTCCTCCGTTCCAGAGACGATCAGCGGGTAGTTGCCCATCGTGACCTCGATGACTCCCTTCCCCACCTTGGGTTTGGGATCGACTCCGTCGACGCTCTCGAACATCACACCAGTTGTGTTGGCGAAGTGAAGCTTGTACCGACCCGCTGGCAGAGTTGTCCAGATGACGGTCGAGGCGCGAGCGCTCTCGTCCATGCGGTAGCCGAAGAAGCGAGAGCCCAGGTCGATGCGGTTGCCGCTCGTCGGAGCTGGCAACCACCAACGGCCGAAGGGCAAACGCTGGGCTTGGGCAGGATTCATCGCATTCTCGGGGAAGAAGAGCGGGTTGGGCGTCGAATCAGCGACGCTCGCATCCGGCGTGGGTACGGCGAGATCGGCTTTGGCAGTGGCCTCGTCGCTAGCCGTGAAGAAGCAGCCGCGGGTTCCCATGGAGGTCAAGTCCTCCACTGTGGAGGCGACCGAATCCTTGTCGCTCCGCACCCGCGTGGCAATGAGAAGGCCCGGCTTGGTCCAGCGAAGGACCGAGCTCACGCCACGGCTACCTGCGGCGGCAACTTGGGAGGGCGTCGAACCGTCGACCTGCACGCCGACACCATCGAATGGAGAGTCGGCCTCCGTCAGATTGGACCAGCCCGCCCAATCCTGCAGGATCGGCACGTTTGCTACGCTGCGGATCGCGCTTGCCAGCCTTGCGAGCCTGCGAGACATGGCGCTGCCGACCATCTCGCGCAGGTCCGGCCAAAGATGCGAATGTCGTTGATCGACAATGTAGGTGCGGTCGTTCTTCGGGTCCCAGAGCATCGGCAGGCCAGGGCCCGCGCTTGAAAAGAGCGGCACCAGCCGTGACATCGTTTCGAAATCCTCGATTCCGGACGCACGCATGCCCCAGGACCTTTGAAGCGTCTCGACGCTCCGGTACTTGGCTTCGAGGAAGGTGCGGTATTCCAGCTGAAAGAACGGCGTTTTGGGGACGAAGCGCAGCTCGCCCGCCTTGAGAGTGACAAGCTGGCCAGCAGGGTTGATGATGCCTCGCAAACCTGCCCCTGGGGGCGACTGTCGAAGGGCTGCCAGCAGGGAATCGCGATGCTGGTCTAATCCCTCCCAGCAATCGGGCGTCTCTAGGCTGTCCGTCTCGGGAAACACGTAAAGGACGTGCTCCAGGTCATTCTTAGGCTGAGCGAGGTAGCTGAAATGCCCGTTCGTGAGCTGCACCCTTTTCAGCTCTTGAACATCGTTGTCACGTCGAGTGACGAGCACCGCAAGGGCGGATTTGGAGCCCGGAAGATCGAAGTCGATCGTGCGCTTCTCCGTGATCCCGGTCACGCGGTTTGCCTCGGGCTCGACAGAGAATCCGTGCGCCATCGGCGCGAGCGAGCCGAGGCTAAGGAAGTAGCGAGTGTGGGCTGCCTCGAGAGCAGCAAAAGCATCCTTCCAGCCTCTTCCGTTTGCCGGAAGATCGACGATGACATCGCTTGCTCCAGCCTTCTGCGCCTTCGCGATCTCTTGCGCGCTGCCGTCGATGCGCAACCCGATCGGCATGTACGGCTTGCCGTCCCAGACAAGCGCGTGGCCGGCGCTGATGGACCAGGATTGGGCGGTGCCGCCGTTCGGAGCGTAGGTGCCCGACGACTGCCCCTGCGCACAGGAAAGCAGCGTCAAAAATGCGGCAAAGAAAGGGGCTCGCACGATGGGCAGACTACCTGAGGGCCTCAGATGGTTCGCGGCGTCGGGCGTTGGGCGTTGGGTGTTCTCGGGGAATGGTGTCCTATTCACCTATTCACCTATTCACCTATTCACCTATTCACCTATTCACCTATTCACCTATTCACCTATTCACCTATTCACGCTTTCACCCTTTCACCTTGACATCCCCTCACCCGACCATCTGCAACACCCGCTCCGCCGCCCCATTCGCGCCCAGGACCCGCAGAGCTGCCGCTCCGGACCCCCAGTCTGGCCCATCCTCAGGCAGTTCCACCGCAACCTCCGGCCTCATGCGACAGACCTCCCGAAACATCATCGCCAGCTCCGTGTCGGAGATAGCTCCCGCCTCGCAAATTCCATCCAAATCGCCGTACTGCAACAATAACCGCGCGGCGGCCTGAGGGCCGATGCCCCGCACGCCGGGGATCTTGTCCGACGAGTCCCCCGCCAGTGCCTTGAAATCAGGCACCTGCTCGGGCAAGACCCCAAACCGCTCCACAACCTGATGCGGCCCGATCCGGTCCAGTTCCCTTGTGCCGCGCCGAGGCGAAAGGATCGTCACCGACTGAGAAGCCAGTTGATAGGTGTCCTTGTCCGTCGTCAAGATCAGGCACGTTCCGCCCTGCGCAACTTCCGCCTGCGCCGCCGCGGCCATGAAGTCGTCCGCCTCATAGCCGGCCTGCTTCCCCACTCCAAACCCGAACGCACGACAGACCTCCGGCAGCAGATCAAGCTGCTCCCGAATTTCCTTATCGAACACCCGCCCACCCTGATAGGCAGGCCAAAGCCCATTGCGGTAGGTGTCCACTCCCAGCGTGTCCCACGCGATAAAGGCATTCCGCGGCTGCTCTTCACCATAGACCCGAATCAGCATCGAAACAAAGCCCACAACCGCATTGATCACCTGCCCACCCTCACCCTTCACCGTCTTCGGCGTGGAATGGTAGGCGCGATGGGCAAGGTTATCGCCATCCACGATCAGAAGGGGCCGCTGCACGGAGACGATCTTACATTCGATCGCTTTGAAACGCACTCTACAAGAGCTTTAGAAACTCATCGACGCTCAGATTTGAATCCGAAAGAATCTGCGCGCGGTGCAAGACCATGTGGCTGCCTTTCTGCCGAGTACACGCAAAGCCTAGTTTCTCTAGAACTTTGCGCATTTGCTGACCGCTGACACCGCGCGGCAGTTTTGGCATTTTTCAGGCGCTGATCTTCAGCTCGATAGCATCGGTGCCGAATTCCACTGGAACCGAGTCGCCGCTTGCAAGGCAATCTTCGACATACAACTCCGCGGCTTCCCGTATGTTCGTCAGAGCCTCGTCTCGCGTATCCCCTTGGCTAACGCATCCCGGGAGCGCGGGCACCTTGGCGACGAACCCTCCGTCGTCCTCCTGAACTAAGAGAACCGTGTATCGCATGGCCACATTGTACAGACACCGCGGCTTCAATTCAATGCTATCAGCTCGCCCAATGCGTTCAGCACCAGCGCATTTGTGGACCCCAAAAGAGGCTGAACCACACCAGAGTTCGCCTCGAATTCCCGGCCATCCTTGAGCTTGATAAGCAGAGTCTCGGTGGGAATATCACGCATCCGAATCGACAGTGCACCCGCCGGACATCGACTATCTCGACCTTCTGCCACTCCGGCCCATGCAATAGGTCGCTCATGGACGCCCACCCAACCGACACCGGATATGCCGTTCCCAGAAGGAGAATCAGCAAGGCAACGTGCCCGGTTTTGCCCCGTGCGTACCGCAAGAGTGGAAGCACACAAATGACCGGAAGCACCACGCAGATAGCAGTTTTGGTCGCGAGAATTGTTTGCCAATTACCTGGAGTGAGCACGGCGAGCTGCGCGTATAGCCACATCGCCAGGGGAGCAAAAGGAATCAACAGGAGCCAGAACACGCCAAGAAAGTCCCAACGGCTCGGCTTTACCGCAGGAGTGTCGATCTCCCCTGCCGCGGCCTTGTCGCTCAGCTTCGGCAGGTAATAAACGCCCGTCATCAGCAGCAACAAGAACGCGGTGAAGCCGACAGCGAACCCGTCCACTCGCCCGTACCGGAGCCAGAAGATTCCAGGGATCAGCAGCGCAACGAACAAGCATTGAATTGGAAACGGCCACTCTTTGCTGACCATTCCTCGCGTTTGCTCCGTTTCCGGAAGCCCGGATCGCCGATTCGCCACATCACGATCATAGTCGAGCGGAGAAGCCGAGAGCTATGCAAAGAGACAGCACTGAAATGTGATGGAGAGATGCTTCTTCATCGCGCTTAGGACTCCATTTCGGCGAGCGTGGTAGTCAACTGCGTGTGAGTTGCCTGACTGAAG
>Ga0070660_100002863_pt1 | contig 11884 bp, 7 predicted proteins | sample KBSC33metaG_FD_64670 | JGI IMG/M metagenome (GOLD analysis project Ga0070660, IMG submission 64670) | Corn rhizosphere microbial communities from Kellogg Biological Station, Michigan, USA - KBS C3-3 metaG | ecosystem: Host-associated > Plants > Roots > Rhizosphere > Soil ... | reverse complement strand
TCCGCAGTACGATCAATGCGTAAGAGAAAGTGGACAGGTAGATACCCAATGTCGTCTGGTTGCCCTTGTCCTGTGTAAAGTTCCGCAGGAGCCGAGGCCCCATTTGGCTTGAAGCGAGTGTTAAGGTCGCTATGGTTATCGAAAATATCGTTCCAGCGACGCCAATGGTAGAGCCCGCGATCGCACCCAACAAAGTTCGCGCGCCGGTTTCTCCCCCGCCGTATAGCCACGAAGACAAAAATGCCGGTATCGTGATGTTCCAGCGCTCGATGTTGATCATCGTTTCAGCGAAGACGATGCCGCACAGCACGATCAGACCCGGCCTCAGCCAAAAGGTGCTATTGATGTCTTCCAGCCACTGCCGGATCCGTGCGTTCATACTCTACTCTTAACGCGTATTCACGGGAAACGATCATTTACAGAGCGGGTTGCAGGAATTGCTAATCGGCTACGGAACACAGCCGCGTGATTCGCGTTAACTTATTTGAAGTCCGACCGCGGGCCTTGACGTTTAGCCGCGCTCCGCAATTTTCGCGATTTTCGCGATAGAACGGAAATTGTTCCCATGAAAAAATCCCGCCTGTTGACACTTGCGTTTATTCTCTTAGGTGCATCGGTAATTCCAACGCTGGCCGCGATGAGCACGATCGGTTCCGTCGATATTGATTATAGTCGTGACAGGGACGTTAAGTTCTTTGATCTAGACGGGCCTGTTGAAGCTCTGCAGTTCCGCGCGGAGCGCGGCGCCGTTCATTGCCGCGATATAAGCGCGAAACTCGCGGACGGGAAAATGCATCGCGTTTTTCGTGGGGATTTGCGGGAGGGGCGGGTGGTGGATGTCGATATCCCCGGAAAGTCTCAAACCATCAGGGCCATATCCTTTATCTGCGCGGCAACTAATCATCGGAGCGCGCGCGTTGCTATATCCGCCGACATCGGACGGTATCGCCCCGACTGGCAACGCTCGCCGCGGTGGAATAATTTATGGGCTGGGATTTTCGGAGCTTCAGCCGGGGGCCGGAATGAATGGTCTCAAGGTAACCGCGATGCCGTTCGCTGGAAACGCATTGGCCGCGAGACTTTCACGAAACGAGACGATGAAGAGCGCACCTCAGTCGGCTGGCGGGGACTTCATGTCGAGCAGATGGCGTTGATGCCGGATGGATCGGATGCTCGTTGTTCGGCAGTGGTGGTCGAATTTGGAAATGGCAATCGCAGGGCGATTGATCTGCGTGAAAATGGCTATCTTCCCAATGGGCGGTACACCCGCATCGATCTGCCTGGAGATACGCGCAGTATTAGAAGTGTAAGATTGCGGTGTCGGCCGATACGAACGCCGCAGGTTTCTATTGGAATTTTTGTGAACGAATAGGAGTTCCAAATCTACCGCGCGAGCGCGGCGACCTTGAGCCGGCCTGATAAACGCCCACTGCCGAGTGCATTTTATGCGTCTGGTGTTTTACGGGGAGCGATGGCCGGTTATAAATGGCTTTGTGTTGCTTGTCATTTGGACGGGGCGGCAAAAAATTGCAGGTTTAGCCTGACGAAGATGACGCTTATTGCCCGCGCTCCGAGCAATGCTCTTTTCATCACTTTGATTTTGTCCGTTCTTTTTCTAATTGGGCAGCTGGAGGGTGCACGTGCAGTTGATCCGCAGCCTTATACCGTGAAGATCGACGACAGCGGCGACGAATCCTTGAACCAAATACTTCGAGATAGCTCGCAGCTAGTCAGCTTGCGGGTTCCGGCGCCGACTCCTCCCTTTGGGCTGATCGAACGGGCACGGGCGGATATTCCGCGCATTCAGACCGCGCTCGATAGTTTTGGGTATTATCAGAACAAGGTGTCAATCACGATTGACGGCCTGACTTTAACCGATCCCAAACTTCCGATTGTCCTCGATCAGGCTGGCACCTCGGTACCGGTCCATATCGTAATCGACAAAGGGGCGATCTATCATGTGGGAAAGGTTACGCTCGAAGGCGAGGTACCGGCATCCGGCCGAAGCGCGCTGAATTTGCGAAAGGGCGATCGCGCGGTTGCCGCCGCCGTGCTGGATGCGGGGGCTCGCATGCTGGCCGCGCTGCAGGAAGACGGCTATGCGCTTGCTAGTGTTGCGCCTCCCGTTGCTTTCGCCGATGACGAAAGCCACCTGATAAATGTCACATACAAGGTTGATGCCGGCAGGCGTGCCAGAATTGGAAAAATTCATTTCAAAGGTCTGGTCGATGTCAGAGAGTCTTTTGCGCTGAGAGCGCTGAGCATCAAGTCCGGCGACCGATATAGGCCCAGCCGCATCGAACAGGCACGCCAGGCTCTTGTCGCGCTGGAGGCGTTTTCAGGCGTGACCGTGGAGGCGGGGCACTTGATATCGCCAGATGGCCAGATAGATCTGACCTTTGATGTCGCCGAACGCGCCCGCCACACCGTCAACTTATCGGGGACCTACTCGACCGATCTGGGTGTCAGCTTATCTGTGGGCTGGTCGCATCACAATCTATTCGGCAATGCCGAACAGCTTAACCTGAAGGCGGCTGGAACCGGATTGGGTACCGCGTCGGCGGGGCTGGGTTACAATTTGGCGGCCCAGTTTATCAAACCGCTGTTCCTGGAGCCAAACCAGATGCTGGAATTGGACCTGACGGGGGTCAAGCAGCAGCTTGAGGCCTATGACCAAACCGCGGAGAGCCTGGCGGCGTACGTGCGGCGCAAGTTCTCTCCACTATGGAGCGGGGGTGTGGGTGTCACCGTGACCTACGATCAGGTGGCGCAACAGGGGACCACCCGGCACTATCAACTCGCCGGCGTGCCTTTCACCGTAACATACGACAGCACCGGCATCAGCGACTTGCTGAGCGATCCGATCAGTGGCGCTCGCCTGTCGATGGCGGCAACGCCGACTCAGTCCTTTGGTGCCGGCAACTTGACATTCGCTGTTGTACAGGCTTCCGGCTCGACCTACTTCGACCTGGGCGATGGCGGCCGCTCGGTGGTGGCGCTGCGCGCGCTGGCGGGCAGCATTCTCGGTGGCAGCAACCTGCAAGTGCCGCCGGACCAGCGGTTATATGCCGGCGGCAGCGCGACGGTGCGGGGTTATGCCTACCAGTCCATCGGCCCGCAGTTTGCCGATGGCAGCCCGGTCGGCGCAAAGTCGGTGGATGCCGCGACTGTGGAGTACCGCCAACGCATCGGGCAGGATTGGGGCGGGGTCGCCTTCCTGGATGCGGGTCAAGCAAGCGCCAGCGGCTTGCCATTCAGTGGCGTGGTGCGCATGGGCGCCGGCCTGGGTGTCCGTTATTACACCCCGATCGGCGTGGTGCGTGCCGATTTGGCAGTGCCGCTGACGCCCGTGCGCGGTGGGGATTCATTCGAACTCTATATTGGGTTGGGGCAGGCATTTTGACGACCGCTTCGTACATGTTGGGAAAGGCTGCGCCCTGGCTGGCGGGTGTTCTAGGCCTGTTTGCGATTCTGCTGCTGGGACTGATGCGGACTGCGCCTGGACATACCATGGTCGAATGGCTTGTCGAGAAGGCGAGCGGCGGTGAGGTTGTCATCACCGGGCTGGACGGCGCATTGCCAAACCACCTGCGGGCCTTGCACGTCGAATTGCGGGATACGGGCGGCCCGTGGATACGGGCAGATCATGTTTCGCTGGACTGGAGCGCCTTGCCGGCGGTTTGGAATCACGTGGCGATCTCCAGACTGACGGCGGACAGGATTTTGCTGCTGCGCCAGCCACAAGCGCGCAATTCCACCTCCGGAGCGACGCCCCGTATCGACGTTGATGCCTTCTTGCTGCCCAATATCGCTTTGGCGTCGGCGCTGGTAGGCCATCCGGCGACGCTGACCGCACGCGGGTCCTTTCGCTATGTCTCGCGGCACGAAGTCAACGCCAACATCAATGTGACGCGCAAGGGCAACGCCGACAGATATGTCGTGCAGGGTGCAATCCTCAGCGATGTCGCCAATGGGCAGGTGACGGTATCCGAAGGCGACGATGGCCTGCTGGGAAAGCTCATCGGCCTGCCGGGCCTTAGCCCCGTCAATCTGAGTGCCATGGCATCGGGCAGCCGCGGCGGGAACACGATGTCGTTGACGTTGTCGGCCGGTAAATTGTCGGCGCGCGGACACGGGACCCTTTCACTGGCAGATCGCCAGGCCACTTTTGCGTTTGACGCCGAGGCGCCCGCCATGCGTCTGGACTCGACACGAGGCTGGGCTTCGCTGAAGGCCACCGGCCGTTTTACCGGCGGATTTAATGCCCCGGACGTGCGGGCCAATATTCGTATCGCCGACTTCACTGCGGGAGGATTTCATATTGCAGCTATGATCGGCGAAGTCGGAGGCATGGGGGGGCGGGTGAATGCCAGCGCCCGCCTGGAAGGACTGCATATCCCCGGCACCGCCCCCAATGTGTTCGCCGACGCACCGGTCCAGGCAACTCTCATGGCAGACCTTGCCAGGCCCGAAAGACCTCTAAAATTTTCGCTGCGTCATCCGCTAGTCCGGCTCGAGGGATCGGCCCACACGCGCGGTAACTGGGATGTTCAAACGATTTTGGCCGTTTCGTCGCTGGCGCCATTCGGCCGCGTGCTGGGCGGGGATATCGCGGGATCGGCGTCCGCTTCGCTCAAAGCCGCTCTCGACGGCGGTAATACCGTGTTGACGTTGGAGAGCGAGATCAAGTCGAGCGGCAGCGCGATCGCCGCACGCCTGCTGGGGCGCGCCACCGCGAGAGCCCATGCGGTGTTGTCTGGGGGTGATGTACTTGCGTCAAGCCTGACACTGGATGGCGTAGCGTTCGCCTCCCGCGTGACCGGGGAATGGCGGGCGGGCCAATTGAATTATGACGGTTCTTTGACTTTAAAAGACCTTTCACGGCTGACGCCCTTTTTGACAGGCCGGGCCAAGCTGTCGGGGCATGTCGCCGGCCCGGCCGCCAAGGCGCTGGTGGCGGCAACTGGCACAGCAGACGTCGCAAGCCCCGGGTTTGCGCGCGAACGAGTGAACATTAGCCTTCAGGCCGTCGGTCTACCGCAGCCTGGGTCCGCCACAATCAAGATGCATGGGCGGTTTGATAACGCGCCGCTGACGTTGGACGCGGCGCTTTCCCGCAGGGGTGCCGCCCGCGCTGTCAAGATCGCCGGCGGTTGGAGATCGGCGGTCCTGCGCGCACAATTTGCGCTTCCCGCAAAGGAAGCGATGACGGGTCATGGCACGCTCGACATCAAATCTCTTAACGATTTGGCTCCCTTCACCGGAATATCCGCCCAGGGCGCGTTGCATGTGATGGCGCAGCTAACTGCGGTTGGCGAAAAGAGGGCGCTCGTCCTGAAAGGGCGCACCAGCGACATTAAGATAGCTGGTTCCGAGCTCGGCTTGGCCACTATCGACGGCGTGGTTGCGGATCCATTTGCCAAGCCTGTGCTGTCGCTTAATTTTCAAGTTTCAAAATTTTATGCTGGGGGCTGGACAGGTGGAGGCCGGGGCGAAGTTCAAGGCTCGCCCACGGCATTGGCGCTCAAGGCCAGCGCAAAGCTGGACGACCCGGAAGGGGCACCCGCTGTACTGACGGCGAACGCAGTTCTGGACGTGCGCGGCCATTCTCTATCGATGCGCCAGATGAAGGCGAGCTGGCGCGGAGAGACCGCCGTGCTGGCCGCGCCGGCCGAATTTCAGTTTGCTGAGGGCCTCGATATTGCTCACCTGAAGGTGAGAGTGGGCGCCGGCACCATCAACATGTCAGGACGGATCACGCCGAAGTTGAACATCGCCATGTCTGCAGAAAGCATCAAGGCCGAAGCCGTCTCGCTGTTCCTGCCCCAACTGTCCATTAGCGGTACGCTGTCGGCCAATGCCGACCTAAGCGGCACACTGACTTCGCCGCAGGGGGTCATTTCCCTGCGCGGTCGAGGGCTTCGCAGCCGCGTTTATGCCGTAACAGCCGCGCCCGCCGTAGATCTAGACGCCCATGCCGTCCTACATGGCAAATCCGCGGCAGTGAATGGAACGCTGACAGATGGCAAGTCTGCACATCTGACCCTGGGCGGCGAGGCGCCACTGGAGCCGGACGGCGCTCTCAATCTGCGCCTGGCGGGCAGCGCCGATCTTGTCTTGCTCGATCCATTCTTTGCGGCGGATGGGCAGCGCCTGCGCGGCACGCTGCAGATTGACACAATCGTCGCAGGTACCCTCACTTCGCCCCGGTTTCGCGGTTTGGCCCGCCTGGCGGACGGCGAATTCCAGGACTTCGCCCGCGGCATTCGGCTGCGCGAAATAGGGGCCAAACTGATGGCCCAAAAGGACGGCATCCACATCGTGGCGCTGTCCGCCCAGGCGGGACCCGGCACGATCAACGCTAACGGCACTGTTGACGCCTGGTCGCCAGGCATCCCGCTGGATATCACCCTGCGAGCGGACAATGCGCGCCCCATCGTCAGCGATCTTTTGACGGCGGTGTTGTCCGGCTCCGCGCGGTTAAGCGGAAAGCTGCAGCAGGACCTGGTGTTGAAGGGCGCTATCACAGTTCCGCGCGCCGAAATCACCCTACCGCAATCCTTCCCGCCCGAAGTGCGGACACTGAATGTGCGCCACAGAGGCCAATCACCCCCGCCACCGGACAAGCAAGCCGCAGCGCTGAAGCTGGATTTGACCATTCGTGCGACCGGACCGGTGATCTTGCGTGGCCGGGGAATAGACGCCGACTTGGGCGGTAACCTTGAAATAGGAGGGCTCGCGCGTGCGCCCCGCATCGGTGGCGGCTTTGAGATGAAACGCGGCACTCTCACGCTAGCAGGGCAAGTCTTGAGTTTTACGAGCGGCAAAGTCACTTTCGACGGCACCGGCGTCCGGGGCCGGCTCGATCCCGCTCTGGATTTTGTCGCGAACGAAACGTCGGGTGGAATCACGGCCACACTCGCTGTGGGCGGATACGTGTCGCAGCCCAAGATTACCCTGTCCAGCTCGCCGCGGCTCCCCCAAGACGAAGTTTTGGCGCGTTTGCTGTTTCAGCAAAGCGCCAAGCAACTCAGCCCGCTTCAACTTGCGGAGGGGGCACAAGCCTTGGCTTCCATATCCGGTTTTGGATCCGGATTCAGTCCACTTGCGTCATTGCGCGGGGGGCTGGGCTTAGATCGACTCTCGGTGGGAAGCGGCAATGGAACAACCAGCGGCACGACCGTCGAAGCCGGAAAATATGTTTCTCGCAATGTCTACATTGGTGCAAAGCAGGGCATTTCCGGCGGAACGGAAGCTCAGGTTCAAATCGACTTGACAAAGAACCTCAAAGCGCAAGCCACTGTAAGTGCCGGCGCAAATGCCAAGGCGACTCAAGGTGCCGTTGCCGCACAAGAAAGCAGCGGTAGCTTCGGCCTTAGTTATCAATTTGATTATTAGTACCGAGCTGACAACAATCAAAATTGGCATGTCGCGGCAGCTCGATAGTGGATCGCAGCCGGCTTGACGGCAGAGCAGGATGCGCATTGAGTAATCAAACCGCATTCGAGAGCTGTGCCATGATGCAGGAGCGCTGGCTTATAATCGTTTTTGTTATTTGCATCTTCGGGTGTGTAGGGCTACTGGGGTGGCACTATACGCAAAAGCCCGAGGCTCAAATTTGTGCAAGTGCTTCAGCTCAATGCGGTGAACGGCCCTATGCAGGATCTCCATGAAAATATTTAAACGTTCTGGATACTGGGACCATCACGCGCGGGAAACGATTAGCTCGCCCTATTTTGCTTCCGCTAATGTCCCGGATCCCGGCGTAACGGTGTAAGAGTGAAGTAATGGGCGATTATCTTCCGGCAGACTGTTTGGAAATTGACGAAGTCCAATGAATGTTTTGCCTTACATCCCTAGCCGCCAGTTGCTATCCGGTCAGCGCTGGCGGATGCGCCTGGTATTCTGGGGCGGCGCCGTCGCGGTGGGCCTGATCAGCGTCGGCTTCGCGTGGGCCGCAAACTGCGCGGCTGCCCTCTTTGATCATCTGATGATAAATCCATTGCTTGCCTTTATCCTTACGCCCGGGGGATTTGTGGTTTCGGCGTATTTGGCGCGGCGATTCTTTGCCGGCAGCCAGGGCTCAGGTATCCCTCAGGCTATAGCCGCACGCCGCGCACGTCATCGCCGTGGCGCACTGCTGTCAATGAAGCTGACTTTTGGCAAGATTGCCCTCACCTTGCTGGGATTAGCTGTGGGCGCCTCAATCGGGCGCGAGGGACCTACCGTACAGGTGGGGGCGGCAATCATGCTGAAATGCGGTCAATGGGGTGGCATGGGAAAGGCCCGCGGATTGATCTTGGCTGGCTCTGCGGCAGGGGTCGCCGCTGCCTTTAACACACCCCTGGCGGGAATCGTCTTTGCCATTGAGGAAATGGGCCGAGCCTTTGAGCAGCGTTCCAGCGCCTTAGTGTTGATTGCAGTTATTCTGGCAGGCATTGCCAGTCTTGGGCTGGTCGGCAACTACAATTACTTTGGCACCAGCAATGCAATGCTTATTGTCACCATCGACTGGGTAGCGGTGCTCGTGTGTGGTGTCGCGGGCGGAATATTGGGTGGGTGTTTTGCCCGAACCGTCATTTGGGGCAACAAGCGAATCCGAGCTTGGACAGCTTCCGCACCGATGCGTCGTGCATTATCTCTAGCGTTTGCATCAGGATTGGTCGTGGCTGCATGTGGTTTTTTTAGTGATGGCAGTAGTTACGGTACAGGCTATGAAACAGCGCGCGGAGCAGTGGAAGGCCATGCCCTGGTTTGGAGCTTCACGCCCTTAAAAATCATCGCGACCCTGGCGTCGACGATGTCGGGAATTCCCGGCGGCCTGTTCGCGCCATCTCTTGCCGTCGGCGCAGGGATAGGTAGCGCTATTGCTCAGATATTGGGTGTGCATGCCATAGGCGCCATCGTTTTGCTGGGAATGTGCTCCTATTTCGCGGGAGTGGTGCAGGCCCCTATTACGGCCGCCGTAATAATCGGAGAGATGACCGCCGCTACCGGCATGCGACTGCCGCTGCTTCTATCCGCAATGATCGCCTATGGCGTCAGCCGTCTCATCCAGCGTGAATCGCTCTACCATGCGCTGGCGGATAATTTTCTGAGGGAATAGCATTTTCCGAGTGATTCATGGATGCCTCATAGTCGCGTTGATGCCGACTTTAGGTCCGGCGCGCACCTGGCTTGTCGCTAATGCGTGTTTACGAGGCGAATCTTCTGTCCATCGACATAACCGCAGGTCTGACATACCCGCCGATGCAAACCTGTCCACCAACTCATGAGAGTTGGGATGTACCAAATCTGCCCGCCACATTCTGGGCACGGCCTCCGAGATACTTTGGGCACCTTGGACATCCAGTCGTACCCCCGATCACCCGAGTGACGCTACCTCTCTGGGGGCGTCGATTAAAGCTATCTTACACAATGAGACAGGGACCCCGCCAACTGCCCTTTTAAAGTCGATAGCTAAACCAAAGCATGCACGGAGGCGAAAGCTATCCAGAGGCATCGGTTCACTAACTGGGCGACCTTAGCATAAAAGTTCGTGGCGTCCGTCCGCAAGTGGAAGCTGCGCTGTTCAATCACCGCAGCTACGTCATGCCGGTTGGAAACAAGTTCAACAATCGCGGCGAAAAGCCTATCTTCATCCAAGGTATCAATTGGCTTGACAAGGTTTTCCAATCCGAACAATTCAAAAAATCCCATCGATTTAATATCGTAAGCTAGCGCTAACGTAGGTACGCCGACGGACATCGCCAATATTGTAGAATGCATCATTGATCCAACATGGATATGCAACTTTCGGTAGCCCGCAATTAACTCGTCGACGCTACCGCCCACGACGTTGACCTTAATTCCACGCATGCGTAATGCGGAGACGATGCCCTTTGCCGAATCGACATGGCAGAAATAATGAAACCGGCAAGGCGTGGTTTCAGCTAGCTTTTTCAAAGCGCCAACCAAAATAGACAATGATCGCCGAGACAATTTTGAAGCAAAATGACCGTGGAATGGAATATTTAAACCGACATCTATTACGCCATCGCATGGTGGTCCAATGTTAGGATCCGGCTTTGCCAATAAAAACGCCGGGTCCACGACCACGAACGGCGCACGCGCACCGACGGCAGTTATGGCGGATTTTGCGGTCCGGTCTCGAACTGAGAAAAGCGCCTGCCTGCTTACAAACTGGCTAATTACTTCCGCTTGGTCCGGATGAAATGCAAACGACCAATCTGTTGCCGTTTGAATTAGCTGGTTAATGCCTATCGACGTGGCGACAACCGGACATTTTGCGTGGCTTAATGCCTCAGTGTCATCAACAATGCGTTTTGGGAGATGGTTTTGTGGATTGGCGAACAGATATCCACCGCCTCCAATAACGATCAAATCGAAGTTGTAAGGGGAATCGCACGCCAATCGCGATTTTAACGCTCCCCAAGGCACCTCGTGAATTTCCAGCCTTTTATCAGGGAAGGCATTTTCCAAGGCGTGGGTCACGCCCATGCGAACCGCAATGTCACCCAGATTGCTGTCGCGTACGTCCTCAAATGCCCAAAAAGTTCCTTTCCATTTGCCCGTTAATTTCCAAAAGGTGAGATATGCAATGCGGACCAGTCTATTACGTAGCCACGCCAACAGAGTTCTGTTTATGCGAGTCTGTTGGTTAGCAGTAGTAATGAGTGTGTAGAGCAGGACTCTGATCAATGGTCGGTCATCCTGCTGTGCCTCATTGACAATAGTCATTATTCTCTCTTCTAGACGCAGTTGACCGGAAATTAGTTACATTGTGTGGTCGCGCCACGCTACAGCGTGCGACCGGTTAACGTAAACAATTTTGGCGTCACGCCCGCCGTTATCCTATTCGGCCGGTGGCCAATGTGCCAAGTAACTCCAGATTTTCAGTGTCCTCGAATCTAGAAAATGAGTGACCTATCTAGATTGCATGTGAAGTGGACGCCTGTAGAATGAATTGTAATAGGTGGGTGATATGCTGAGCGAGACGCGAGCCTATCGCGGTTAAGCGCAAAGCATAAAGGGGGCGCCAAACAATGATTTGGGATGTCGCGGCGGGGATAATTATTGGCGGGGGGATTTTAGGATTTCTGTGGCTAGCTACCGTGCTTCTCTTCTGCGGCAGCGGGTTGGGCGGTGCATTTGATCGGCCCGCCAAAGTGACGGGTTTGCTCGCTATGGTGTTTGGGCTGGGATTGTCTGCATGGGTCGTATTTTTCAAAGCCAATCTTTAGTAACAATGCAATTCTAAATAGTTTCGCACGTCCGCTTTTGGCCCTAAGCGGACATCTGGCGAGGGTGCGACCCAGCAGGGTGAGCAGTTGTGGCATCTGCAGTGTTCGTCGAGCAAGGCGTGATTATCTCGCCTTCGGTTCTTCAATGCACCTGACAGAAGCGTCACTTATTTGCTCCAAATTCTCGGACGGCACTTGCGCTCGCATCGAGCCGCATGTGAATCAGTGGATACGGTCGGCCTTGATCGTCCATCGGCGAATACCCGGTTTCGATGAACCCGAGCTTCCGGTAGAACCCGACAGCTTGCTCGTTCTGAGCGTTGACCTCGGTTTCCAATACTGAATGCAGAGAGGATGCGAAGGAAACTAGTGTTCGTCCAACGCCCCGCCCCCGGTGCCGCGGATCGACGAACAGCGCATCCAACCGAGCCTCGCTCAGACCCATGAAGGCGATAGGCCGGCCGAGGGCATCGACCGCAACCCACAGCAGTGCGGCCATGCAATAAGCCTGGGCCTCGACGTCGATCACGGCCCTGTGTTCGGGCTCCAGGAAGTCATGGGTTGCGTCAACTGCCGCGCGCCAGATGGAGACAATGCGTTCGCCCTCGTCGGACCTGGACCGGCGGATGCTAAGCATCTCA